>OJCB01000001.1_pt1 | contig 299284 bp, 279 predicted proteins | sample 1591501 | NCBI WGS metagenome assembly OJCB01 (sample SAMN05416813, study PRJEB24817) | seawater metagenome | isolation source: Sea water | place: Canada:Atlantic | collected 2013-07 | reverse complement strand
CAGATGCCCCTCAGGCAGCCACTCGTTCAGGCTCGGGGGAAGAAGCAGTTCCTGGTCAGGCGAATACGGGCGGAAAGTGGTTCCCATCAGATTCTCCGGTGCTGAAGAATTTTTACGCATTATGCCAGAAGGTGTCTCCTGCCGCGCAGACTCCTAGGAAGGGTGTCCGGGAGTGGCTAATACATGACGGATGCGACCAAAGGGGTCTGGTATGGCCTGAGTGCCTACACGATCTGGGGCTGTTTTCCTCTGTTCTTTGCCCTGTTTGAGGGTGTGCCGGCCTTTGAAATCTTGATTCACCGGATCATCTGGTCCTGTGTTTTTCTCGCTGTGGTCATAAGTGGCCTCCGTCGCTGGCCCGCTGTGAGAGCGGCATTGGCGAATCCGAAGCAGCTCTGGCGCGTTCTTGCCTGTGCGCTGCTCATTGCCGCCAACTGGGGCATCTACATTTATTCCGTGGAAACCCGCCATGTTCTCCAGGCCAGCCTGGGCTATTTCCTGACGCCACTGGTGAATGTCGCCCTGGGCATGCTCGTGCTTCGCGAACGCATGGGGCCGTGGCAGATGGCTGCGGTGGTGCTCGCAGGCGTTGGTATTCTGATCCAGCTTGCGATGCTTGGTGAACTGCCGTGGATTTCACTCGCCCTTGCCATGAGTTTCGGTACTTATGGCCTCGTTCGAAAACAGGTGGTGCTCGATGGGCTTTCCGGCCTGTTCGTTGAAACCATGCTGCTGTTGCCGGTCGGCCTGCTGACCTTTGGATGGCTGGCGAGCGAGGGAATGTCGCACTTCGCCGACAGTGCCTACATTGGCAGCCTGCTGATGGCCAGCGGCATTGTGACAGCCATTCCGCTGCTACTTTTTGCCGGTGCCGCCCGGCGCCTGCGGTTGGCGACCGTCGGCTTCCTGATGTACATCAATCCCACCCTGCAGTTCTTTATTGCCCTGCTCGTGTTCGGCGAGCCTTTGAGTGATGCCCAACTGACGAGCTTTGTGGTGATCTGGATTGCACTGGGCCTGTACAGCTGGTCTTCCTGGCACTACCGGCCGCGGGTGCCGGTGGGCCAGGATTGAGTTTGCCACCCTCAGGACTACACCGCTCAGGAGAGTGTCGCGAGCAGATCATTGATGGCCCGGGCGAAGGGCACGGGTGAATCTTCCTGAAGAAAATGACCGCCCTTGAGGGTTACGTGGGGCTGGTCTTTTGCACCTGGAATCCGCTTCTGCATATAGGCGTCGCCGCCCCGAGTGATCGGATCGCCATTGCTGAAGGTGGTCAGAAACGGCTTTTCCCAACGTTCGAGCACTTTCCAGGCGTTCCGGTTAGCCTCACTGGCGGGATCGTCCGGGTGCATCGGCACCAGTCTGGGGAAGGCCCGGGCGCCGGCTTTGTACTTTTTGCCAGGGAAGGGCGCGTCGTAGGCCCGCATTTCATCGGGGCCCAGCTTGCGGAAAGAGCCGGTGTTGATGATCCGTGCAATGGGAAACCAGGGACTGTGCAGGGCAAAATTCTTCCAGATCTTGAAGGCCGGCGGGGCTGTCTGATCGCCGGTAGGTAACATGCCGTTGCCCACCACAATGGCCCGGAACCGCTCGGGATTCTCTGCCGCCAGCCGCAGCCCAAGCAATGAGCCCCAATCCTGGCATACCAGAGTGATGTTGGTGAGTCCGAGCTGATCGAGGAACGATTGCATCCAGTCCATGTGCTGCTGGTAGGAATAGTCGTCAAGGGACGTGGGTTTGTCGGACTTGCCGAAACCGATCAGGTCCGGGGCGATAACCCGGTGGCCGGCCGCCGCGCAGATCGGAATCATATGCCGGTAGAGGTAAGACCAGGAAGGTTCGCCATGCATCATCAGAACGGGACTTTCGTTGGCCGGCCCTTCGTCCAAGTAGTGCATACGCAGCCCGTCTACCTCCACGTAGTGGGGCTCAAACGGGTAATCCAGGAGTCGTTCAAAGCGTTTTTCCGGGGTTCTGACAAAATCCATCGAGCTTGCCTTGTTGTTCATTATTGTGAGGGAATGGTCGACAGGATTGTGCTGGAGCAGGGGAGCAGAGACAAGCGCCATGACTTATTGGCTGATATGCAATTCCGGTGCTGGCGATGGTGAGCGAGGCCGGGACTTCTGGCTGGAGCACCTGGCAACTGCCGGTATCCATGATCCTCGATGCCGTGACTTTGAGGAATCCGACTGGAGCACCAGGCTTGACGACCGGGACACGCTTATAGTCGCGGGCGGAGACGGTTCGGTAAACCGGGCCGCCGCCGTTTGCCGAGAGAAGGGCGCCACCCTAGCTGTCCTGCCGTCTGGTACAGCCAACGACTTTGCCCGGAATCTGGGGCTTCCCCACCAGCCGGAAGCGCTGTGTGAGTTGATTGCCAGCGGCCGAACGCAAATTGTGGATGTCGCGGATTTTGGTGATGGTATGTTTTTGAACGTTGCCCATGTCGGCATGGGAACCCTGCCTGCACGGGAATCCCGCGGTACCGAAAAAAAGCTCTTCGGGCGTTTCAGCTATGTGGTCGAATTATTACGCCGGCTGAACGCGAAGCGAGGCTTCAGGGCAACCATCCGTTGCGATCGGGGTGTCGTGAAGGGCCGGTGGCTTTCCATCGCGGTGGCCAATGGCGCTTTTTTTGGCGGTGGCAACGAGATTCCCGAGGCGTCCGTCAGCGATGGCCAGCTGGCTATTGTCGCGGTCCGGCCACGCCCCATTCTTCAGCTTTTGTTCACGTTTCTGATGGTTCGCCTGAACCGGCAGACTCCTCGGCGCACCAGCACGCTGGTCCATATCAGGAGCCAACGCTGCCTGGTACACACCGGCAAACCTAAGACCGTTACGGCCGACGGGGATGTGGTCTCCAGAACGCCTCTCAACGTAGTCTGCAAGAGCGGCTGCCTGCGTGTGATTAGTGACAGGATTGTCAGTACTGCCGACGGTGACGCCGGAGACGTTATCTCTGGTGGCGCCTGAGCTCCACAGAAAGATGGCAGGTTTTCCAGATACGTTTTGTCACTGACTTTTTCCGCAGGAAGCGCAATCATGGGTTTTGCTGGCATAATCAATCAGAAAGGCTGACATTAAATGCCAGTATGTCGCTTTTGCAATCATGTCCCTGGTTTATGGCCACTCAATGCGGCCGCCTGACTTCCGTTCCAGCTGAATCGTCGAAAAGGACTAGAGAATGCCCACAGAAACTGCACCGGTCTCCTCGAAGTTAATCACAGGCATTAAAACCGGCCTCATCGCGTTGACCCTGTCGGCCATTGGCCTCCCGGTCCTTGCGGCCGAGCGCCTGTATATCTTTACGGAAAACTACCCTCCCTATAATGCCTCTGAAACCGGAAAAGGGTTCGCCCACAATGAAGACGACATAACCGGCATCTGTGCGGATATGGTCAAGGCGATGCTGTCCCGGGTCGACTATGACTACGTGATGAAAATGCGGGACTGGAGTTACGCCTACAACTGGGTACAGGATCGCGAAAATCATGGTCTGTTCTGCACCGCGCGCACCGACGAGCGGGAAGATCAGTTTCAATGGGTAGGTCCTCTGGCATCAATCAAGTGGACGTTGTTCGCCGCGCCAGACTCCGATATCTCTCTGGACTCCCTGGAAGAAGCCAAAGACCTGAGAATCGCCGGGTACAAGGGCGACGTGATGTCCGAGTACCTGGTTGACCAGGGATTCAACGTGGTGATGGGGGTTTCAGGTGATGTGAACACTCGTCGCCTTACCCTCGGCCAGGCCGACCTGTGGGTTACCGACGGCCTGGTGGGCCCCCTGATGGCAGAGGAAGAGCACGGTATCACCGGGCTGCAGCCGGTGCTGGTATTCCGGGAGACGCCCATGTATCTGGCATTCAGTAACAACACCGATCCGGCTGTGATCGAGGATCTCCAGCAGGCTTTGGACGAGGCCCGTGAGGCTGGAGAGATCGAAAGAATCGCGGCAAGTTACGAGTAAGCAATCAGGAATGGGCGGAATGATCAGAACCAGAGCCCGATCTGCGGATCGGGCTCTTTGCGTTCGATCAGCAACCCGTTCTTCTCAAGCATGCCAATGAGCTTTTCGGTATCCTCGATGTTCAGGAAGCCGCCAATTGATACTTCGGTATCCCGATGGGTCAGAGAGAGCTTCGCCGGTGTGAACGGGTGCGGCGGTGAGGCAACCCTGAGCCGCGCATAACGGGTGGGAAGGGTCCACTCGGCCTGCTTGCGCTTTCTGCCTTTCTCCAGATGAATGTCCTCATCGTCGATGGACAGCACCTCCTGCCGCTGGCACTCCCGCGAGGTCAGGTAGATGCCGCAAGCGAGCGCAATCAGCTCCAGCCCGGCAAACGGAATAATCACCCAGGCGCCCATAAGCGTAAAGCCCGTTGCGATAAGGGCTGAAAGCACGAACAGGGCGGCCCAGATCCGGACATTGCCATGCCAGCTGAGGGAACGGTTGGGTGTCAGGACCAGCCGGAAACCATCCGGATGTGGCAAGCGTTCCACCATGGAATCTGCCTCAGTTTTAACGCGCCGCTAGACTTGATGATAGTCAATTATACGGTGAGTGCGACTTGATCAGATCTGACAGTTGGCTGGAGGAACCGTTTCGAAAACCGAGCGGGCAGTCTCCAGCTGATTTTGCAGGGAGGCAATGCGGGTGTCGTGATTCGGATGGGTGGACAGAAATTCCAGCGGTTGTGCGCCCGAAGCCTGCGCCATGTTCTGCCAAAGCCTGACACTCTGGCCCGGTTCAAAACCGGCCCGGGCCATGATTTCCAGGCCCATCAAATCGGCCTCCTCCTCATGGGCACGACTGAACGGCAGCGTAATACCCAGTTGGGCGCCAATGCCCAGAGCCTGCTGTATCTGGTTCTCCGCAATTTCACTTTCGGTGAACAGGCCCACCAGCAGCATTCCTGCTTGCAGGCCCAGTTCCTGGGTCAGGCGTTCATTGCCGTGGTCGGCAAGAACATGGGCTATTTCATGACCAATGACCGTGGCCAGTTGGGCCTGGTTTTCGGCCAGTTCAAGTAGCCCTGAATGCACGCCGATCTTGCCTCCGGGGAGGGCAAAAGCGTTGGGAGTGGCATTTTCAAAGACGGCAATCTCCCAGGACTGGGGCATTGGAGCGTCCGGATATCGGGTGTGGGCGGCGCTGACCAGGGCCTCCGTAATGCACTGCACTAAGCGGTTGATGTCAGGCCTTGTGATTACGGCATTTTGCTGCTTTATCTGCGCGAAGCTTTCCTGGCCCATATCAGCCAGAACGGCATCGGGTACCAGAGCCAGCCGGTTCCGACCAGTGGGGGATTCCTGGCAGCCGGTCAGGAAGGTGACAGTCACGAGGATAAGCAAAAGCGATTTCAAGCAGGTCTCCGTTACCCGTAAAGTAAAACTCTGATTTTATCGTTAGTATCCGCGGTCGGGGAGACTTACGCCATCCTGTCAGCGTTTGTTGCGGGTCTTTGGTAGGATGGTAAGTCGGTTATGGGGGAAAGACGGTTATGAGGGTGATGTTGCTGGGCGCTACCGGCCTGACTGGTGGCAAAGTGCTACAGGGTTTGCTGGGCAGAGAAGAGGTTACGCAGGTGGTGGCGCTGGTGAGGCACAAACTGCCGACGCTGCATGACAAACTGGCACAGCATGAAGTCGATTTCGATCGCTTGGAGGATCACGCCGAACTGTTCGACGTAGATGTGATTATCTGCTGCCTGGGCACCACCATCAAAAAAGCGGGCTCACAGGATCAGTTCCGGAAGGTGGATCTGGGCTACCCGATGAAAGCGGGTGAGCTGGGTCGCTCCCGTGGAGTACGAGCGTTCATCCTGATGTCTGCGATTGGAGCCTCGTCGTCGTCGACTATTTTCTATAACCGGGTAAAGGGCGAGCTTGAAGACGCCCTGAGAGATCTCGACTATCCCTACCTGTCCATCTATCACCCGAGTCTGTTGTTGGGCGATCGCAAAGAACAGCGCACCGCCGAGGCCCTGGGCATAAAAGCGATGCCACTGGTGAACCGTCTGCTGATCGGTCCCCTGGATAAGTACCGCGGCATCGAGGCGCAAACGGTGGCCAATGCCATGGTCAATGAGGCGTGTAGGCTGGCCTCAGAGCCTGCTGCCGAGCAGGTGGTCCAGACGCGCGAGTACGATGAGATCGTCCAGCTGGCGGGCTGAGCCGGTTATTTCCCGTTCAGAATGCCGACAACCAGACGGCCGGCCAGGCCAATGAGAATGGCCCCGAAGATACGCTCGAACCACACGGCTTTCTGTCTGAGCAGGGTCAGCCATTTCGGGTTGGAGAACAGCCAGGCAACGATCAGGTACCAGCTGGTATCAATGACAAGGGCGGTTGCGGCATAGCCGAACTTGGCCATCAGGCTGGTGTCGGTGCCCACGACCTGGCTGAACAGGGCCAGGAAGAATACCGCGATTTTCGGGTTGAAGAAGGCAATCAGAAAACCGTCACGGGCCGCACTTTTGGTGGTGGGCGGCTCGGGCAGTTCGTCATCCGCCTGCCGCTTTGCCATCAGTCCTTTCACGCCCAGCCAGGCCAGGTACAGGGCGCCGCCCCATTGCAGAATTGAAAACGCCGTTGGCGAGGCGGTGATGATGGCGGCGAGCCCGAGGATGCTCAGAAAGGCATAGATGCCGACACCGATGCCATGGCTAAGAGCGGTCATGATGCCATTGCGCCGACCACCGGTGAGCGTCTGCTTGAGCACCAGTGCCAGCGAGGGTCCCGGGGACATAGCGCCCAGAATGCAGATGGTGACCACGGTCAGCCAGGTTGCAAGCGTCATGGTGGATCAGTCCTTTGCAATTGAAACAGGCTGCCGATTCTAGCAGCCTGTCCGCCGGTAAAAACCTGGAAACTGCAATCAGTTCAATGCTCAATCACCCGCCAGAATCCACCTGGCGGCCTTCTCGGCAATCATCAGGGTTGGCGAATTGGTGTTGCCGCTGGTGATCGTGGGCATTACCCCAGCATCCACCACGCGCAATCCCGCCACACCCCGGACCCTCAGGTGCGGGTCCACTACTGCCTGTTCATCATCGGCTCGCCCCATACGGGTAGTGCCCACCGGGTGAAAGATCGTGGTGCCGATGTCGCCCGCCAGCTTCGCCAGCTCGTCGTCGGTCTGGTACTCAAGGCCGGGTTTGAATTCCTCCGGCTGGTACTGCATGAACGCAGGCTGCTCGGCAATACGACGCGTCACTCGCAACGAGTCTGCCGCAACTTTCCGGTCTTCCGGCGTGCTCAGGTAATTGGGGGATATCGCCGGTGCCTGTTTTGGATCGTTGCTGCGGATGCGCACCGTACCCCGGCTGGTGGGGTTCAGATTGCAGACGCTGGCGGTGATGGCCGGGAAATTGTGAAGCGGCTGCCCGAAGGCGTCCAGGCTAAGGGGCTGCACATGGTATTCGATGTTGGCGTAATCGTATTCCTCGGAACTGCGGGTAAACAGACACAGCTGTGAGGGCGCCATACTCATCGGCCCCGAGCGTGTAAGCAGGTATTCCAGGCCGATCCTGGCCTTGCCGATCAGGGAATTGGCCATGGTGTTCAGCGTTGTGACCCCTTTCACCTTGTACACAGACCGGATCTGCAAGTGATCCTGGAGGTTCTCGCCAACGCCGGGCAGGTCGGCAACTACATCAATTCCGTGTTCCTTGAGGAGGTCGGCGGGACCAATGCCCGAGAGTTGCAGAAGCTGCGGGGAGCCAATGGCGCCAGCGGACAGGATGACTTCCCGTTTTGCCCTGGCGATAACGTCATCTCCGCCAGACCGCTCGACCCGAACGCCGACACAGCGAGGTCCGGAGCCGGCGTTTTCTGTCTCGAGCCCTAATACATGGGTTGAGTGCCACAGGGTCAGGTTGGAACGCTTTTCCGCGTTCCTCAGGAACGCTTTGGACGTATTCCAGCGCCAGCCGGAGCGCTGATTCACCTCAAAGTAATCCACGCCCTCGTTGTCGCCGCGGTTGAAATCCCGGGTCCGGGGTATGCCCGCCTCGACGCAGGCAGTGGCAAAGTCCTCCAGCACTTTCCACTTCAGGCGCTGATGCTCCACACGCCATTCCCCGCCGTGACCGTGGTACTTGCGGTGCTCCGGATCGGCATCGCCGCCCTCATCAAGGCGGTAGTGATCTTCATGGCGCATGAAATCGGGAAGACAGTTGTCCCAGTTCCAGGCGTCCTCGCCGGTAATTTCGGCCCACTGCTGGTAATCACGGGCCTGACCACGAATATAGAGCATCCCGTTGATGCTGGAGCAGCCACCCAGAGTCTTGCCGCGGGGGTAGATGAGGGATCGGCCGTTCAGGCCAGGATCGGGCTCGGTACGGAAACGCCAGTCTGTTCGCGGATTGTCGATGCAGTACAGGTAGCCCACCGGGATATGAATCCAGTGGTAGTTATCCCGTCCGCCAGCCTCGATCAGTAGCACCCGATTCTCCGGGTTTGCGCTCAGCCGGTTGGCCAGCAGGCAGCCGGCAGTGCCGGCGCCGATAATGATGTAATCGAACTCCTGATGTCCCGTCGCATTGTTGTTGTCGGACATGGCGTTTTCTCCGCTGCTGGTTTTCTAGTTACTTGGCGGTCGGCATCACAAATTCCGCACCGGCATCAATGGAATCGGACCAGCGCTGCATGATGGATTTCTGGCGCGTGTAGAACTTCACGCCCTCTTCGCCGTAAGCGTGGGTGTCGCCAAACATCGAGCGCTTCCAGCCGCCAAAGCCGTGCCACGCCATGGGTACGGGAATGGGTACGTTAATCCCGACCATGCCGACCTGGATTCGGCGGCCAAATTCCCGGGCCACGCTGCCGCTCTCGGTGAAGCAGCTGACACCGTTGCCGAATTCGTGGTCGTTGATCAGACGAATCGCCGTTGCGATATCGGGTACCCGGACACAGGCCAGAACCGGTCCGAAGATTTCTTCACGATAGATCGTCATATCGGGCGTGACGTGATCAAACAGTGAACCGCCCATCCAGAAACCATCGGCGCAGCCATCGCCGGTGTTCGAGGCATCGAACTCCCGGCCATCCACGACCAGCTCGGCACCTTCTGCCATACCCTTGTCAATGTAGCCGGTAATGCGCTGGTGTGCGGCGGCGGTAACAATCGGGCCCATCTCGGCATCCAGCTGTTCGCCGTTTTTCACTTTCAGGCTTCGGGCCCGCTCGGCCAGTCTTGGCACGATCTTGTCCGCAACATCCCCGACAAGCACCGCCACACTGATGGCCATGCAGCGCTCGCCGGCACTACCATAAGCGGCACCGATCAGGGCATCGACCGCTTTGTCGAGATCGGCGTCCGGCATCACCACCATGTGGTTCTTGGCGCCGCCGAGGGCCTGAATGCGCTTGCCGTGTTTGGCGCCTTTCTCGTACAGCAGGTTGGCAATCGGAGTGGATCCGACAAAACTCAGGGCCTGGACATCCGGATGCTCGATCAGGGCGTTCACCGCGTCCTTGTCACCCTGCACCACGTTAAATACGCCATCGGGTAGTCCGGCCTGTTTCAGCAGGTCGGCGATCATCAGGGAAGCACTCGGGTCCAGGGGGCTGGGCTTCAGGACAAAGGTATTGCCTGCCGCGATGGCTACCGGAAACATCCACATGGGCACCATCGCCGGGAAGTTGAACGGGGTAACGCCGGCGACCACGCCCAGGGGCTGGCGGGTGGTCCAGTTATCGATACCCGTGCTGACCTGCTCGGTGTAATCGCCTTTCAGAAGCTGGGGAATGCCGCAGGCGAACTCGACGATGTCGATGCCCCGGGCTACTTCGCCCTGGGCGTCCGTAAATACCTTGCCATGCTCCGCGGTGATGGCGCGGGCCAGGTCATCCTTGTGGGTGTTCAACAGTTCCAGAAACTTGAACATGACCCTGGCCCGGCGAATGGGCGGTGTGTCGGCCCAGGCGGGGAATGCAGCATCGGCGGCAGCAACAGCGGCGTCTACGTCCTCACGGCCGGCCAGAACTACGCGGCCTGTGACCTGTCCGGTGGCCGGATTGAACACGTCCTGGGACTGGCTGGATGTGCCGAGAGATATTTCGCCATTGATATAATGCTGGATGGTTGCGTTGGTCATGGATGCCTCTGTCTTTTCGCGATTGGCCGCTCGAAATGGCAGAAATGCATTCTGCTAAGGGCCCTTAAGGAGCTTTGGGTAATTTCTGACCATACAGGTTAGGTGTGGCAAAGGGGGAAAGCAATTGAGATTTTCAAAAGCCAGATATAAGGTAATCTTATATCGAGAACCTGAAACGAGACGCTTATGTACCCCCTTCAGAGCCTTCGGGCGTTCGTTACTGTCGCCCGTGAGGGCAGTGTAAGCCGCGCCGCCACTCGCCTCCATCTGACTCAGCCCGCCGTCAGCCTCAAGCTCAAGCAACTGCAGGACGAACTGGAACTCAAACTGTTCCTGCGCAAGCCCCAGGGTCTGGTGTTGACCCCCGATGGCCAGGCTCTCTTGCCTTCGGCTGAAAAAGCACTCGCTGCCATGGCGGCGTTTGAGCAGAGCGCCCGGGCATTGCACAACACCCTTCGAGGGCGGTTGCGGATTGGTACCATCGTGGATCCCGAATTTATCCGTCTCGGGGCGTTTCTGCACCGCCTGGTGGAGCGGGCGCCACAACTGGAAACCGAGCTGCGTCAGGGTATGAGTGGTAGCGTGTTGGAGCAGGTGCGGGATGGCCGGCTAGATGTCGGTTTTTTTCTGGCGCCGCCAGGCGTCGGGCCGGGTGCACTGGCGCCGGACGTGGTGCACCGTGAGCTGACCCGGTTTCACTACTATGTGGTTGCGCCGGCGGGTTGGGGGCCGAGGCTTCGGTCGGCCCAGTGGTCCGACTTGGCAGTTATGCCCTGGATTGTGACTCCAGAAGACTCCGTTCATCACCGGCTGCTTAAAGGCACTCTGGAACCCATGGGGTCAATGCCGCGGGGCGTAGCCCAGGTCGATCAGGAGGCGTGCATGCTGGACCTGGTCAGGGCAGGTGTGGGTTTGAGTCTCGCGCGGGATGCATTGGCGATGGCTGAGCGCCAGGAAACCGGCCTGGAAATTGTTGAGGGGTTGCAGTTGCCTTGCGCGCTCAGTTTCGTATGGCACCAGGACCGACAGGGCGAGCCTCTGATCGCGGAGGCTCTGGAAGCCCTGGCGGGTGTCTGGGCGGTTAGCCCAACGTAGCATCCAGGAACATCATTACGGCAAAACCGCCCATCAGGCAGAAGGTGGACATGATTTTCCATTGCCGGTGATGGGTTTCGGGGATAATTTCATTGCTGATGATGAACAGCATGGCGCCTGCTGCGAAGCCAAGGGTCCAGGGCATTATTGGCTCGGCAAGCCAGACAAGCGTCGCTCCGAAGAGACCACCCAGTGGCTCGGCCAATCCAGTCATCAGGGCAATGCTGAAGGCCTTGATTCGCGAGTAGTTGATGGCCAATAGCGAAAAAGCGACGGCCAGCCCCTCCGGAATGTTCTGGAGTCCGATACCGGTGGCAAGAACATAGCCATTATTGACATCGCCGCCGGCAAAACCGACGCCCACCGCCATGCCTTCGGGGAAGTTGTGGAGGGTTATAGCGACAATAAAGAGCCAAATGCCGCGGATGTAAGAAGCGTCCGATCCTTCCCGGCCCAGTTCGAAGTGCTGATGCGGCAGCTTCTGGTGCACAAAGTAGAGGGCAGCGGCACCGGAGAGCAGGCCGAAAATGACAATCAGCGCGGCGGTCCAGGTTTCGCCAGTAATCTGTTCGCCGTACTCGAGGCCAGGTAGTAACAGAGAAAAAAATGACGCCGCCAACATCACGCCTGCGGCTGAAGCCAGCATACCGTCCTGCAGCTTATGGGTGAGGGTACGGACAAGAAACACACCCAGGGCGCCCACGCCACTGGCAAGGCCCGCCAGCAGGCTGGCAATGGTTCCCAGCCAGACAATACTGATGTCAGAAGTCATTCAGTCTCCCGTTGGCTTGTGATGTCAGCATAGCAGCTTGAAGTAGCTACGCCGGAGGCCCCGCTGTGGGTTCCTCCGGCTGCATTTCTCGGGAGAGAAAAGCGATCAGGCGGCGTTCTGCTCGCGCCAGGCCAGCTCGTTGGAAATGGTGGCCTTCGGTTGCAGCATCGCGAAATCGATGTCTGCAATCTCTTTGCCGTCTTTGAGGCGCTGCACGAAGTCCGGGTTTGCGAGCGCCTTCTTGCCCACCGCAAGCAACGCGTCCGGGAACTGGTTGGCCACATCCTGGCAGTTGGTTTCATCAATGTTGCCATTGAGGATAAGACCGATCCCTTCAACGCTGGCGGCCACGCCAGCCAGGCTCTCATCACCCTCTACAAAATGCTTCCGGTTAACGTCACCGTCGGTTGTATGGACGAAATCGGCACCTGCATCGCGGACCGCTTCCACAATCTGACGGAATCCGGCTTCACCCTCCGGCAGCTGGTGGTCTGGATCAGTGACCGTGCCCTGAGACAGGCGGATGCCTACGGTGAAGTCCTCGCCAACGGCCTCGCGAATCGCACGGACCACTTCAACCACCAGGCGCAGCCGGTTTTCCAGTGAACCACCGTACTCATCGTCGCGTTGGTTAAAGTAGGTGCTCAGGAACTGATTCAACAGATAGCCGTTGGCCCCGTGAATCTCAATGCCATCGAAGCCGGCGGCTTTCGCATTGGCGGCGGAATGTGCAAAACCTTCAACCGCCGCCTGAATGTCGGTCCTGGTCATGGCGCTGGGCGTTTGCCACTCAGTCTGGTCGCCATAGAAACCAAGCGGGGCGCCTTTTGGGGTAACTTCGCTGGGCGCCTGTGGCTGGTCGGTGAAACGGTTGGCCTGGAACTGCGCGCCGGCGTGCATCAACTGAACGATGATCTTGCTGCCTGCGGCGTGTACCCGTTCGACAATGGTCTTCCAGCCATCTATCTGCGCTTCGTTGATGATGCCGGGCTGGTTGGCATAGCCCTGGCTTGCCTTGCCATCGGTATAGGTTCCCTCGGTGATCACCAGACCAAAGCCGCCCCTCGCGTAGCGTTCGTAATGGTCTGCCATCAGGGCATTCGGGGTGCCGTCCGGCTCCGCACTGGTGCGTGTCATTGGTGCCAGGGCGAATCGATTAGGTACCTCGATGGTGTTGAATTTGATGGATTGCATCACGTCGCTCATAGATACCCTTTCATGTTGTTGAATTGGACGAGGGATACTATCGGGGCGCAGCGCCTTCTCTAAAAGCGAAGAATATCGACACAGCCTGTCAGTATTTTTGAATGATTATTCTGAGGTGCCGGTTTTGCTGTCGGAATGGCCAAGGGAGCGTTCCGGTGCAACCTGGTCGCGAACCAATTGCTTGAGTTTGGTAATTTCCGGGAAGCCGCCGTCTTGCTTGCGGGACCAGACCCGCTTGCCATTGACCCACACCTCGAAAATACCGCCAGTGCCGGGGTGCAGGCTCAATTCACTGATCTCGCCTTCGAAGGTTGTCAGCAGCTCCTGCGCCATCCAGGCCGAGCGCAGAAGCCAGCGGCAACCGGTGCAATAGTGGATATCGATTTTGTTAGTCATGAAGAATCAGTCCGTGTCGTTGGTGGGATAGACCGAGCGAGACAGGGTGGGTTCACAGCCGACAACTCTACGGGCCTGTTTGTGAGCGTGGAGATACCAGCGTTGGCCGGCTTTTGCGAACGTGTTTTTGCTCACGGCAAAGTCTACGTTTTCCATGGTTGCCGGAATAGGCGAGCCGTCGGCGTGGCGATAAACGCAGCTCACGCCAATGGTCAGCGCTGTCGCTGCCGGTAGTTCAATGAATCCGTCTTCTCTTACAGCCGGCTCATTGCCATTTATCGCAATGACCTTGAGACAGGGACCGTAGTGAACCTTTTCAAGATCATCCAGGTATTCGTTGAGACAATGGTTGGCGCTGACGAAAACGGTGTCTCCGTCAATTTCGTCTTCGGCGGGCGGCAGCGACTGACATCCCTGCAGTAAGAGTATCCCGAAAACCAATAGCAGGGTCTGTTTCATGATATCTCCTCAACTGATGCGCGTATCCTGTTTCAGAGCTTGTCCTGTGCCGGGCCCGAGCCGGCTACCGGAGTATTGTAGCGCGTATCCCCCTCGGCGGTTCCACGGAGCTGATCAATCAGGCGGGCATCGCGGTTGTATAAATCATTGCGGAACTGCAGCCTGCCCTCGTTATCTACCCAGGAGGTCCAGTATTGGATGTGCACAGGCACCGGCTCCGGGAGCACGACAGTCTGGGGTTGTGCCTCGGAAACCACCCGGTCAATCTTTTCCCGGGACCAGTCGGGCGCCGACGCCAGAAGTCGCTCTGCAAGATCAAAAGGTTGCTCAACCCGGATGCAGCCAGAGCTGAATGAACGCTCGGCCCGGGAAAACAGGCCGCGCCCCGGCGTATCGTGCAGGTAAACATCGTACTGGTTCGGAAACATGAACTTGATCTGACCCAGGGCATTCTGAGGGCCGGGTTCCTGCACCAACTGGTACGGGAAGTTGTTCCGATTCAGTGACGGCCAGTTAACCTCCAGCGGGTCCACTCTTTCCCGGTCAGTGCCCCAGCCACGGTAAACGCTGATATTGAGTCGGGAGAGATAGTCCGGATCGCGGAGAATCCGGGGCAATTGATCCTGAATCATCAGCGTTCGCGGTACGGTCCAGGTGGGATTGAACACCAGATACCGGATGCGATCGGAGAACACCGGCGTTTGGCGGAAGGGCTGGCCGACGATCACTCGTTTGCGCAGTACTTCTTCGCCGTTTTCCACCATTTTCAGTTCAAATCCGGCGATATTGACCAGGACATAGGTGTCGCCGAGGGATTCCGGCAGCCACCGCCATCGTTCGAGCGTGGCGTCAATGTGGCGCAGGCGTTCCACCGGTATCAGGTTCAGTGCTGTCAGGGTGTCCTTCCCGATAAGGCCATCGGCTTCAAGCCCATGTCGGGCCTGGAAGCGCATGACCGCAGATTCAAGCTCCGCGTCGTAGTCACGCGGATCTGTGACTGTTGCCGGTGATTCTGCAAGCTCTCCCAATAGAGAGAGTCGTCGGCGGACCTCATTCAGCCGCTCATCCCTGTCGCCGGGCCGAATGGTCGGGCGCAAGGCCAGAGGTAACCAGGGCTGGCCCAGCAGTCTGGTCAGGTCCTGCCTTGCAGCCATCAACTTCCGGTAAGCGGGATCGGCCGGACGCAGCGAATCCAGCGTGCCGGTGATATCCGAGCGCTGCAACGCATCCTTTAAAACGGATTCCATCTGGCGCTGGCGCCTGTTGGCGGTCCATTCGGCGTGAACCGTCTGCGGGTTGACCTTGCCGACCAGCATGTGTGAGCTGAGCATCAGAAAAGCATCAGAGAACAGCAGATCCAGATCGGCCCTCAGGTCTTCAGAGAAATCGCTCATGGGTCTGAGTGCCAGGCCCGAGAGAATATCCGCGTGATAGTCAGCCGGGTTCAGACCGTCATGACTGGCTTGTTCAACCGAATCAATCAACTGCCGGCGAAGCTCAGCCGATTTCCATGCTGGCTGGTATCCGTTGGCCCCGTAAAAGGCTGACAGTGCCTGGTGGGCCATTAACCGGCTTCCGAGCACCTGAACCGGGAAGCCGGCTTCCATGGCCTCAATCCTGGCAACAATGGCTTCATCGGCTGCCAGGCAAACGGGGTGCCAGAGGGTGCCCAGCAGGGCAAACAATGTTGTGGCGAGGGAAAAACGTCTGAATCCATGCATGGGTGTTCTCCACCTCTTCCCTGAGAGGCGTTAATCGCGGTGGTAAAGTGCAATAGTCTGATGCTACCACAGCGGCATTTGTTCCCCACCTGGCCGCCGGAAAAGATCACCTCGCAGCGGTTCTTCTGCATGGAGGTTCAGCCCCAAACGCCGTGCTTTTTTGGTGAAACGCTGGCGAATCAGGTCCGAGTAAGGGCCCGTGCCCGTCATTCTGCGGCCGAAGGTGGCGTCATAACTCTTGCCGCCCCTGAGGTCGCGCATTCGGTTCATCACATGCTCGGCCCTTTGCGGGAAGTGCCGCTGCAGCCAGTCCTGGAACAGCTCGTCCAGTTCATGGGGTAAACGCAGCATGATCCAGCTGGCACGGGTGGCGCCCGCCTCTGCCGCGGCTTCCAGAATTGACTCGATTTCGTGATCGTTGATGAAGGGGATTACCGGCCCGAGGATGATACCGGTCGGAATGCCGGCCTCCGAGAGCTGCCTGATCATCTTGAGGCGGGTGGCCGGTGCGGCCGTCCTCGGCTCCATGCGTCGTTTCAGATCGTTGCTCAGGCTGGTGAGGCTGATCCGCACAGAGCAAAGCCCATCAGAAGCCATTTCGCGGAGCAGATCAAGGTCTCTGAGGATGAGAGCGCCCTTGGTAATGATCGACACCGGGTGGCGATACTCGGCCAGAACTTCCAGCACCTGGCGGGTAATCCTCTGGTCCCGCTCCAGTGGCTGGTAGGCATCCGTATTGACGCCCAGGGCGATGGGCGACACCCGGTAGGCGGGCCTGTCGAGCTCTTCTCTCAGGCGGGCGGCGGCGTTGGGTTTGGCGATCAGCCGGGTTTCGAAATCCAGCCCCGGTGACATGTCCCAATAGGAGTGGGTAGGGCGGGCGAAACAGTAAATGCAGGCATGCTCGCAGCCACGGTATGGATTGATCGACTGGTCGAACGGTACGTCCGGTGAGGTATTTCGACTGATTATGGATTTTGCGGTCTCAAGGACGACTTCCGTAGCGAGCGTATCGGGGTTCAGGTCGTCTTCGGGGTCGTGATACCAGTCATGGTCTGCCTCCCGGTCAGTGACAATGGGCTGGAACCGGTTGTGGGGATTCAGGGCCGTGGCGCGAGTTTTCATGGGCATGCTTGATACTGTTTAAATGTACAGTATCGAGCATGCTAACGCCTGGAACCCTGCCGTGCAACCTGTCCAGGGCCCGCTGTTACAGACGGAAGCCCTGTGAGGCCTGGGTCAGGGTGGTTACCTGGGATGATAGTCGTCCGATATGGGCGTTGAGCTTCTGGCGGATATCCGAGGTTTCCCGGGTGTGCCCGTGGATCTGCTCCACCTTCTGGGCGATTTCCTCGGTGGTCGTTGATATCCCCTCAACAGAGGACACCACCTGATTCATGTCGCCAGCCAGTTGTTGTATCGAGCCGGTGATCTGTTCGATCGAGTGCGCCGCCTCTCTCGAGCTTTCCTCTCCCTCACCTGCGGAAGTCAGGCCCTCTTTCATCAGTCTGGAAATGGCCTGGGTTTCACGGTTGAGGGATTCCACGATCTCGGCAATCCCGTTGGTTGCCGATACGGTCTTCTCTGCGAGGGACCGAACTTCGTCGGCAACAACCGAGAAACCGCGTCCGGCCTCGCCGGCTCTTGCCGCCTCAATCGCAGCATTCAAGGCCAGCAGGTTAGTCTGTTCAGCCAGGCCGTTGATTACGCCAACGATGGAATTGACCTTCTCGCCGGTTTTGCTCAGCTGGCTGACCTGATCGTGGGTTTTCTGGATTCTTTCGGCCAGTTCGGTCATGGTTTTGGCGCTTTGCCTGACCACCTCGGCACCGGAATGGGCGGCACCGTTGGCGCTCTGAACAGCGTCATTGACTGACTGGGTGTACTGGGCAATATCGACCGCCGTGTGTGAGATTTCCTGCACTGCAGTGGCGGTCTGCTCGGTCTCATCTTCAACCTGCTCGCCGTTTCTGCCCATTTGTTCTACCAGAGCATCCAGTTCAACCTGAAGCGATGACAGCGTGCGGTTACCCTCGACGACTTGCCCGATAACGTCCGAGACATCGTCCAGCATCTTGTTGGCCGCTTCGCCCAGGCGATTGAATTCATCGTTCGGATTCCTGCCTGGCTCAAGGCGCTGACTGAGGTCGCCGCCGGCGACCCGGGTGAGCAGGTTTACGGTCTCATTGAGTCGTTTCACCAGGGTTCTTGAGGCGGTCGTCAGGGTCAGGATAAGGATAATCACCACCGCAGCAGCGGTTGCAATGATCAGCCAGGTTGAGGCGGCGCGGGCCTCTTCGGCCTGCTGGCTGGTTGCCACAATAATGTCCTGGCGGAGGAGGGTGTTCTGCTCGGCAATCAGATCGCGAATACGGGTGCCGGTGGCTGACAGTTGGTTCTCAATGGCAGACAGGTTGGCGATGAGCGATTCGGCATCGGAAAAGGCATTGGCGAACGCCTGGACAGCCTGGCCGATGTCAATTTCCTGCCAGTCCATCTCGGTGACGGTGGTCTGCATCCGCGCCAGGGCCTCACGGGTTGACTCGGCGTAGGTCGCATCGAAGGTAGACAGGTAGTCGCGGTAGGTGGAGGCGATGGTGTTGATGTCGTCGTTGAAGATGGAAATGCTGATTTGCCGAAGCCTGTCGTTTATGGCTTCGGACATTGTTGCTCTCAGACCGCTGGACGGAGTGAGGCCTAGCTGTTGATTCAGGGCCAGCCATTCGGTGCGAAGTCGGGTATACTCCGCAACCTGCTCCTGGATTTGTTGTGCAGTGGTCTTTACCGCGTCACCCGGCAGGGTTCCGGCGGATTCACTGAGCGCCGACGACTGGACCGCGAGCGACGCCAGTCTCTCCTGATAGTTCTCAACCTGGTTCGGTTCCAGATTCTCACTCGTTCTCTCGAGTGCCAGCCAGTCGTTCAGCAGGGTCAGGGACGCGGATTCATAGGCTCTTGCTTCGCTTCGGGCCTCATAAGCGTCAGATACCTTGCCGAGCCCGCTCAGGGAGGCCAGAGTGGCAATCGCCAGACCAATCAGCGTTGCAACAATCAACAGCAGGAACTTTTGTTTCCATGACAGGGCCATTCACATCCTCCGGGGAATGTTGTTTTTCTTCGCAACTAACTGAGCTTAGACCAGTTCCGGATAAACGACGGCCCTTTTGACGACAACCGGGAATCCATGTCTGATCTCGCGATTTACCAATATCTGCTGATTGCCCTGATTTTCGTCTGGAGTGGTTTTGTCCGCTCCGGGCTGGGATTCGGTGGCGCCGTTCTGTCCCTGCCATTTCTGTTGCTGGTTCTTGATCAACCGCTCGTCTTTCTGCCGATCATTGCGGTCCACCTTCTGGTGTTTTCATCCCTGACAATCTGGATGAACAATCGCACCGGGGCAGGCAAGCAACGTGAGGCGGGCTCGGGCACTGTCGACTGGCAATACTTGTGGCGGATCCTCGCCATCATGATTGTGCCCAAGCTGATTGGTGTATTCGGGTTGATTACCATGCCCAGTGACATCCTGAGTGCCATCATTTTCGTTATCGTGGCGCTTTATTCTGTTTCCTACATCATCAACCGACCTTTTCGCAGTGGCAGCAAAACGGTCGACGCGATATTCCTCATGGTGGGCGGATACATCAGTGGCACTTCCCTGATCGGTGCGCCCCTGATCATTGCCGTGGCAGCCCAGCACCTGCCCAAAGAAAAACTGCGGGATACCTTGTTCGCGCTCTGGTTCATTCTGGTGCTGATCAAGATGGCCGCTTTCGTCTGGGCCGGCATCGATCTGCAACTTATCCATCACCTCTGGCTGCTGCCATGCGCAGCCGTCGGCCATGTAATCGGGCTCTACGCCCATGACCGTATTCTCCAGGCGGAGACTCCGGTGTTCTTCCGTCTGCTGGGAACCGTGTTGCTGCTGGTGAGCAGCGTCGGTATTGTTAGCGTGCTCTGGTAGCAGCCAGGGCGCGAGGCTCAGCCTGCGCGCCCGAATACCCGTTCAAAGAAACCGGTCACCCGCACGTCTGGTATTGGCAGGCTGTCGACTTCGTCCATGGCCCGTCGCCAGAACTTCTCGGGGTCGTCCAGATGCGCAACTTTGGCGCGCTCGTCCGGACTGTAGTGGTTGTGCTCCCCGGCAATGCCCTCGGCCATCAGTTCCTGGGTCCAGAGGTAGATTGCAGCCCGAACGGTCCTGAGGAGCCGGCAATAAACGTCGCGACTCAGGTTGATGGCCAGCTCGGCGGTCAGGTTGATCTGCTTCTGCAACACGGCCATCTCGTCTTTTTCCAGCAAAACCCGGTTGCCGTTGCCCTTTTTGCAACTCACACAGGTTTTCTCAAGAGCTTTCACGCCCTCGAGCAGATCCATGTAGCCAAACTCCTCTTTTTGCTGATCATCTACTGGAGCGGGGATCCAACCATACTGGGGGGATTTGGCAACAATGTGCCCGTGTAGCTGCCTACGATAAGGCGGTGCGGCAGCAACATCCTGATATCCATCAAATTCGGTGCGTAGCCAGGCCGCCATTTTACGGTGACGAAGCATCATGGCCAGGGTAATGGCAGAGGGCATGATCTCTTCGAGCAGCTCTGCGGAGTCCCGCGTGCGTTCGTCGAGGTGGTTTACGGATGTCGACATTTCTCCTCCTCGGCAACGGGTTGGCCGGTTCGTGGACCCGTTGTCCGTTTGTTGTTTTTGGCATTCGGTGGTTGTATGTGTCATTACCGATGTCTAAAAAGTAGACAGATAATCTCAAGCGCGCCGTTGTAAAAAAGTTACTGCTTTGTAACGGCCGGTAAGCAGCCAGACCAGGGGCAGGAAGAGCGTCATGAATCAGGACAATGGCTTCGAGTTGCAGAGAGCGTCCATGGTGGATTATCAGCTTCGAGCCCGTGGAATCGGGTCGCCGCTGGTGCTGGAGGCCATGGGTCGGGTGCCGCGTGAGCGCTTCATTCCAGAACGTATGAAGGACTGCGCCTACGATGATGGTCCTCTTCCGATCGGTGCGGGGCAGACCATTTCACAGCCTTACATCGTGGCGTTGATGACGGAAGCACTGGATCTGGAGGGTGGAGAAAGGGTTCTGGATATCGGCACAGGTTCGGGTTACGCGGCTGCCGTTCTGGGCTGTATTGCAAGCGAGGTGTTCAGCATCGAACGGGTTCGGGAACTGGCCGATCGCGCAGCCCGAACGCTGGCCGCCGAGGGTTTTGACAATGTCCGGGTTCGCTGTGGCGATGGCACAATAGGTTGGTCCGAGCACCAGCCTTTCGATGGCATCATCGTGGCTGCCGGTGCGCCATCGGTGCCGGAATCATTGAAGCATCAGCTGGCGGTTGGCGGGCACCTGGTCATACCGGTGGGGTCGGAGCATTCGGTTCAGTCGCTGGAACGTATTACCCGGCTGACAGAGAACGAATTCCGGACCGAGGACCTCGGCGCAGTCCGGTTCGTTCCCCTGATCGGTGAACAGGGGTGGTCGTGACCGCGAGTCTTTGCACGCAGACTCAGCTGCCGGCGTTCGTGCTCTCGAAGATCTTGTCGGCCGATGCCGCTACGAAGCCCGAGTAGAGCCGGCCATCCGGTTTCGGATAACGCAGGGCAAATTCGTAGAAACAACTGGGTATGGTTACCGTCTCGTCGGTAAAGGTAACCGGCACCCGGTCGGCCATGGTTGAGGACTGCTCCAGCAAGTCTTCCGGGGAGCCTTTTACTTCACCGCCGGATGAATTCACCGTATAGCCATGATCTTTCAGCAACTGATTGATTTCCGGAACCGAACCGAACTGGTCCAGATGGTTGATGCTGACCGTGAAATGGTTTGCGCGGTAGCCCCAGGCGGCCATCCAGGCGGCGTACTCGCTTTCCTTCATCAGCTGGCGGTAGGTGTCGTAGTCGACCGCCCAATGGCGACCCGAATAGAGAAAATCATCGGCAGTAACCGCCTCCGGCTTTACCTGGCCGACAAGACTTTTAACCACCGATTGCAGCTCCGGCGAGCATTGCTCTACAAGCAGCTCGGAAATAAACACCTTGGGCAGTTCCCGGGAGGGGTGCTCATAGTGGCGGGCATAAAGCTTTTTGGCCTCGAAGTGGTATTCGCCACCTTCTTCATAGCCGAGGCTGAGAAAATGCTCTGCCAGAGCGTCCAGCCGAACAGGGTCCAGGTTGAAGGTGCGAAGCGCAATGTGGTCGTTGACGATGGCCTGCCCCTCTTCGGCGCCCAGGATTTTATGTATGCGATCGGCCGAAGGGGTTACCTGGCGGTACGACTCCCAGAGTCTCGCAAACAGGGTGTCCGGATCAGTGTGCATAGCGAATCTCCTCAGTAACCGGTTTTTGGCAGGGCTGTTGACGCCCCTGTGACTCTTCCCTGGACTGGCTCAGTGGCAGATAGCAGGCCAGGCTATATCCGCCAAGGTTCAGTTCGTTCGCCAGTTGCTCTGGCACTGACAGGCTATTGGCATCGGGGTTCGGCAGGACCTGCTCGGTTACCGTAGCCCTGAAGCCTGAACAGCCAGCATTGGCAACTATAGCGGATCCAGCGGTGTTTCCAGCAATATTCCAGGAACTCCGGTTGCCTTTCTGTAGCCTTGCGCGGGTAAGAAGGGTATCGCGCACGCTGGCGATGTCCGATCTGGCGCACTCCAGTGTTGGCCCCCCGTCCAGAAGATCCACTAAGCCCCGGTGGCGAAAACCTTCGCGCTCCAGCATGTGCCGGGCAGGGCGCGTATCTTCATGGACCTGGCCGATAACCGCCCGGGCTGCATCGGTCATCTGCCGGGTAAACAATGGCGTTGCGGGGATAAAGCGTTCAACAAAACCGCTCTGGCCACAGCAGGCCAGCTGTGTGGCAGACATGAAATCAAGATCTGCTACGTGATGTTTGAGCCAGTCCCAGAACGGGGATTGGCCGGCATGGTCTGAAACGCCGCGCATTTCTGCAATAACGGTGTCCGCAAAACGCTCCGGGTGCAGTGCCATGAACAGAAAGCGAACCCGTGACAGGAGCTTGCCCGCATTGGCCCGGCGAAATCCGGGCCGAAGATACAGCGAGCATACCTCGGTGCAGCCGGTGTAATGCTGGCATCGGGTAAGGCTTTCCTCGACGTGACGTTTCCGGGGATCTTCCTCGTGATGGATAACCGCGTTACGGCGGAAATGCTCGAGCGGGCGGGATAAGCCAGCAGCAGCTTCTATGCCGGTGGTCCCCATAATCTGGCCGGTCGCACTGTCTTCAAGCACAAAAAGATAATGCTCATCGCCGGGAGTGGTCACAGTCCGTGCGAAGCTCTCAACCGAATGATCGATCTTGCGGCTCAGGGCATCGCGATCCGGCATCAGCGAGGTGAAGCCGGGGCCGGATTCCACTGCGATCTGCATCAGGGCGTCAAGATCTTTGGGGGTAATCGGTCGAATAATCATGGCGATCTTCCTGGGAATTGTTTTGGGCCCAGTATGAAAGCCGTCAGCGCCATAATGCAGCTGCAGAATGATCGAAATGATCTACAATGGATGCAAATTGTAAAGTAGGTTTGGCAATATGATCAATTCACGGGACCAGAAACTGCTAATGCTGCTGCGGCAGAATGCCCGGACCAGTGTCACCGAGCTCGCCAAAGCCATGCATGTGTCACGGTCGACGGTGCAGAACCGTATCGCGCGGCTGGAGGCCAGCGGTGTCATCCGTGGTTACTCGGTTCAGTTGGGGGGTGAGTTTTCGGCGAGCCAGGTGGAGGCTCACGTGTCGATCAAGGTGTTCCAGAAGCTCACCGGCAGAACCAATGCTGCCCTGGAGCAAATCAGCCAGGTATCGCAGCTGTTTTCCGTCAGTGGGGAGTACGACCTTATTGCCATTGTGCAAGCCCAGTCCCTGGAGGAACTGAGCGCCGTGCTGGATGACATTGGCAACCTTGAGGGAGTTGAGAGGACCAACTCTGCCGTTGTCCTCGAAACCCGGTTTCGGCGTTAAAACGGTTTTCCCGGGTCAGGTGCCCAGCATGCCCGCATAGGCGCTGTAGAAAAAGGCACCGGAACCCAGAAGAATGATGCCCCAGGCCGGAAAGATTAAAAACGAACGTTTTGGTTTGCTCATGGCTACATCCAATTTGCTCGAAAAGAAGGGTGTACACCCTTCACACTAGCTCAAACTTGACAAATGTTACGAAAAATTTTGAGTAACAGTTCTCGGGCGAGGATTAATTTGCCAATGGCGCGGGCACTAATTGCTATTGAGCAGGTCTGAAATGACGCTAGTATGAATCGCAATGGCATGACCTAAACACGAAGGACAATAACAAAAAGGAGCCGTTTATGGCGGTAGACCCCCGGAAGCAGACCTCACTCCATTGCCTGTATTACTGGGCAGAGGAAACCCCCGACAACGTTTACCTTACTCAGCCTTACCCGGATGGCCGGGTGGAAGATATTACCTGGAGAGAAGCAGCCGATCAGGTATCCCGCATGGCGGCTTACCTGGACAGCCTGAAGCTTCCGGAACCCAGCAATATCAGTATCCTCGGAAAAAACAGCGCGCACTGGATCCTGGCCGATCTGGCGATCTGGGCGGCAGGCCATGTTTCGGTGCCACTTTATCCCACGCTCAACGGAGATACTGCTGCCTACGTTCTCGAGCACAGTGAGGCAAAGCTCCTGTTCCTCGGAAAACTGGACGGGACCGCGGACGGCTGGAACGACATCAAGAAGCACATTCCGGCAGACTTGCCGCTCATTTCCCTGCCCCTGTCGCCACGGGACGATACGCCCAAGTGGTCGGAGATTGTGGCCGAACAGTCGCCTGCGCAGCCCAAGCTGCCGGATCCGGATAACCTGGCCACGATTGTCTATACCTCCGGCAGCACCGGCCGCCCCAAGGGCGTCATGCACAGCTTCCGGACCATGATTTCAGTAGCTGATGGCCTGCAGCAGCTGTTCCCGGTTTCCTCTGACGAGCGCATGCTTTCTTACCTGCCCCTGGCTCACGTGGCTGAGCGGGCAGCTGTCGAAACGCAGTCCCTCTACTATGGCTTTCATCTCTATTTTGCGAATTCCCTGGATACCTTCCAGGAGGACCTGCAGCGGGCAAGGCCGACGCTGTTTTTCTCGGTCCCGCGCCTGTGGATGAAGTTCTATCTTGGTGTAAACGCCAAACTGCCGCCCAAAAAGCAGAAGCTGCTCTTCAGTCTCCCCATTATCAGCGGCCTTGTGAAGAAGAAGGTCTTGAAACAGCTGGGGCTGGATTATTGTCGGGCAGCCCTGACCGGCGCAGCGCCGCTGTCAGCGGACATCGTTAACTGGTATCGCAACCTTGGGCTCGAGCTGCTGGAAGTGTACGGGATGTCGGAAAACTTCGGCTATTCCCACGCCAACCGACCAGGCCAGGCTCGCGCCGGTTCGGTAGGTATGGCGAATCCAGGGGTCGAGCACCGCATCGGAGAGGGCGGAGAAGTCCAGGTGAAAAGCCCGGGCCAGATGCTGGGTTACTACAAGAATGAGGAGAAAACCAAGGAGGACCTCACCGAGGATGGCTTCCTGAAAACCGGAGATATGGGCGAGATCGACCGGGACGGCACCCTCCGTATCACAGGCCGGGTAAAGGATCTGTTCAAAACCTCCAAAGGCAAATACGTGGTACCGGTGCCCATCGAAAACCGGTTTAATCATCCAAAGGCCGAAGGGGTCTGTGTGGCCGGTGCCAACCAGCCGCAGCCTTGCCTGATGGTCCTGCTGTCGGAAGAGGCCAGGGATGAACTGGAGACCGGAATGGATCGCGGTGAGCTCGAGCAGGAACTTGCGGCCGAACTGGAGGCGGTGAACGCGGAGTGCGAGTCCCACGAGAAGGTAGCTTTTGTCGTGGTGGTTCGGGAGCCCTGGACTATGGAAAACGGCATGCTGACGCCGACCATGAAGATCAAGCGGAATGTGATAGAAGATTTCTACAACCAGAAGATGGACGACTGGTTCAGCCAGAAGAAAAAAGTCGTTTGGGAATTCTGATCCGCTAACGTAAAACGCCGTTGGTTCCCTGGGAGCCAACGGCGTTTTCAAATCCTTATGTTCTTTCTGTTCTCAGCCTGAGCGATCTCCCCGCTCATGCCAGATTCGGCTGCCGTTTTAGTGGCCGCCCTGCATCTGGCTCATGTCCGGAGCAACGTTTGCTGCTTTCCGGTTGAAGCTCCGCATCTTGCGACTGAAAAACTGTACCGCCTGCTTTGCCGCAGCACGGGTATACTGGCGCCTGACCTCAGCACTGTTGTGGAGGATACTGGACGGCAGCGGGTTTACGGTTGCGATATGGTTCTGAGTCATAGCGCCTTCCTCCTTTTTAATGAGTGTATTGATTTTGGTAGGCAGGTTAGTTAGGGATCTACCTTTAATTTAAAAGCGATTCTAAGGGTTCTTATTTGCAGTTTGAATACGTTAAAATCCGTACTCACGTTGCAAATATGCAGTAACTATGGATTGGGATTATCTTCGATATATACGGGCGCTGGCAATAGGCGGAACGCTAGCCAAGGCCGGCGAATTACTGGGTGTGCACCAAACCACAGTTTTACGGCGACTCGACCAGATGGAAGAGTCGATGGGTGTACAGTTTTTTGAACGCAGCCGGGATGGACTACAGCTCACCCCCGTGGGGGAGACCGCGTTCCGGGAGGCGGATCGGCTGGCCATCGAGATGGAAAATCTCGAGCGCAAACTGGTCGGGCAGGATTCGGCGCCGGTGGGTAAAGTCAGGCTGGCGGCTGAAGACGCAATGATGAGCGCGCTGCTTAGCCCGATCCTGGCCGAGCTGGTTCGGGAGTTCCCGGATATCGAGCTGGAGACGCTTACTGATAACGATGTGGCGAACCTCAGCCATCGGGAAGCGGATCTCACCTTGCGGCCCGAGAACAAGCCGCAGGCAACTCTGGAAGGCGAGCGAATCGCCTCCATCGAATCCGCCGTTTACGGGTCGGCCCGCTATTGCCGGCGGCATCGTGACATGGACGTGGAAAACCGTCCGGAAGGTTGCCTCTGGATCATACCGGATGAAACCTTCAGCCATCTGGCGACGGGCCGGTGGTACAGAAAACAGTTGAAGAACGTTACCTCTTTCATTCGCTGCAACAGCCTGCAATCCATGCACGCGCTGGCGAAAGCCGGTGCCGGCCTGGCGGTTTTGCCCTGCTACCTGGGGGAGAGCACTCGTGAACTCCGCCGCCTGTCGGACCCGCTGGAGGGTGAGAGCGTGGATCTCTGGCTGCACGTCAACCAGGATACCCAGCAAATGGCCCGGGTCCGTATCGTTATGGAGTATCTGGTGGAGCGCCTGCAGTCACTGGAGTCCCAGATGGAGATTTCTTCCGCTTTCTGACGAGCGTCAGCCGCAGAACGGCCAGAACTGGTACCAGCGCCAGCACTGGAATTCCTGCTCGCAGGTTTTCAGCTGATTGTCGTATCGGAAAGCCCGGGTCTGTACCCGGGCGGCCAGATCCATCACGTCCGGTTTCTCTTCGAAGCTTCTGCGGGCATATCCGCCCCGGCCTTCGTGGTAGGCAAGGTACAGCTTTCTGGGGGCCGAGAAGGGAATGCCAAGCTGCCGGTGGCTTAGCTGGTTGTACCAGCCCACGAAATCCAGCGCGTGTTCCATGTCGGTGCGAACGGTGAACCAGCCTTCGCCATTGGCCTGCAGGTATTCCCGCCACGCCGGGTCGAGGGCCTGGGCATAACCGTATGCGGTTGTGGGCCTGGTCCAGGGAATAAAGCCCCAGAGCAGTGTGCGTGGTGGACGCGCATGGCTGCGGAATGACGACTCGTAATAGACAAACGCTAACTGGGTGGCGATGGGTGTGCCCCAGCGTTGCCTGGAGTCGTTGGCGTAGTCATACCACACCGGGTGTTCCCGGAAGATTTCACAGATGTTCTCCGGGTTTGCCGGAGGATCCGGTGCCAACAGGCTGAAGCGGAGCGTTGCCCAGAGACCCATCAGCAGCCCCAGCATTGGAAGCCCATACCATCTTGCCCGGCTTTTCCAGGTTTCCAGAGCCAGTTGCCGACTTTTGGTCTTGCGGGTACGTTTCTTTCGCATTCCTACCAAACCGTCATCTCCAGGGCCGCGGGATTACTTGCTGCCTGCCTCGAACCCATGGCATAAGGGAATCAATGATTCACTCGGGATGATAGGTAAATGACGCGATTTCCCATAATTAAACCTCTTTTAATCACAGCACTTCTCGTTACTGGTACTGCCCAGGCAGCGCCGGATGCCCGCCAGGTGCTGGAAGTATCGCCTGTTGACGATATCGTGGCCCGTTACCCGGCCATGATGAGCCAGGGAATCCGGGAAGGACTCAAACAGAATGGTCAGCTTCCTCCAATGATGGCCAATACCATCGGGAACATCGTGAGCAGCGGTTTCAATTCCGTGGATATCGAGCAGCAGATCATTAAAGATCTGCAAGCCAAACTCACGGATTCGCAGCTCCAGGCAGTCCATGACTGGTACGGAACCCCTGTGGCCAGAAAGATTTCTTCGGCCGAGATTGCAGCTTCGGAACCCTCGGCCTGGCCGAAAATCCAGTCCAGTGCCATGGAATTGAACAGCCGGTACAAGGGCACGCGCAAAGCGGAAATGTTCGATCGGTTTGATCGGGCTGCGCGGGCCACAGAAAGCGCGGTGGATACAACGATCGCAGTGCAGCTCGGCCTGGCAACGGCAATGGCGGCGTTCAGCAGTGATTCGGCCAATTACGAGCAGCTGCGCCAACGCATTGAAAGCCAGCGCAGCATGCTCAGGGGCGTGGTGGGTCAGCAGGTTTACGACAGCTATCTGTATACCTACCAGAACATCGGTGGCCAGGAGATGGATCTCTACCTGGAGTTCCTGGAGAGCTCTGCCGGCTCGGCTTTCTCGAAAGTTGTAACCAACAGCATCCAGCAGGCGATTACCGAGCCGGTGGAAAGCATAGGCAAGCAGATGTCGCGGTTCTTCAGTCCGGAATCACCAGGCGGTCAGTGAATCCCCTCGGTTGCCGTTCTGAGTCAATGTGATGCTGGAATAATTTCTTGCTCGGGGTTTGTGCAAAGCCAGAATAGGGTCCAATCTCCCTAGTATATGCGAGTGAGGAGTGTCGTTATGGATTTCAATGCCTATCAGGAAGCCTTGTCCTCACAACTGAGGGGGCTGGAGTGTCCGTTTCCGGAGCAGGAGTTCGACGAGCGTCTTGCTCGTGTCCGGGACGGGATGGCCCGGGAGGATTTTGGCGCCCTGCTGTTGACCGATCCTTCGGATATTTTTTACCTGACCGGCTATAGCACTTTTGAAGTATCCGTTCACGTGGCCCTGGTGGTTACCCAGGAGGACCTGCTTTTGCAGGTGCCGTCTATCGAGATGGGGCCTGCGATGATGACAACCCGGGTCGCCCGGGTCAGCGGATACCGGTGGGAAGGCATCGGCGAGGTATTGGAACCACTGGTTCAGGCCCTGAACGACGGCGTGGAGACCGTGGGTATTGATGCCTGGCATGGCTCTCTGCGCCAGGGCGTGCTGGAAGGCCTGCAAGCTCGGATGCCCGGAGTAAGATTTCTGAATAACGGCGGTCTGTTGAAGCAGATCCGGATCGTCAAGTCCGATGCCGAAATCCGTTGCCTGCGTGAAAGCGCCCGGATAACAGCCGAAGGTTTCAGGGCGGCCGTGGCCGCGGTCCAGCCGGGCGTCACTGATAATGACATAGCCGCCGAAGGCGCGAGGGCGCTGCTGGCGGCCGGCAGTGAATTCATGAGCATGCAGCCAATTGTTGTTACCGGCCGTCGCAGCAGCGTGATCCACTGCAATCACAAACGTACGGTGGTGCAGAAAGGCGACCCTGTTTTTCTGGAATTCGGCTCGGCCTGGAACCGCTACACCGCACCCATGATGCAGACCGTGGTTGCTGGTGGCGACCCATCGACTGAAATGCGTCGGGTCCATGACGGCTGCCGTCGGATTGTGGACACCCTGCTGACGTCGATCTGCCCGGGAGTTACTTTCGACCAGGCTGCCCAGAACGCTGAGAAGGCGCTCCAGCCATTGGCCGGAAAGGTATTTTTCTCCGGGGTATTTGGCTACACGGTGGGCGCCCAGTTCCCGCCATCCTGGGTTGAGGGCTCGGGGTTCATCGCCAGGGGTGGCAATGTGGAATTTCGACCGGGCATGGTTTTCCACCTGCCCATCTGTTTGCGTATTCCCGGGCAATGGGGCATTGGGTGTAGCGAAACGATTCTGGTCACCGACGCTGGCGCCGAACCGATAACCGATAATCCCTGGACGCTCGGTTAGTCCAGTCTCAGATCCAACAGACAAACAGTGCGTGGCTCGGGCAGGCGAACCGCAAAAAGCCCCATTCTTCTGACTTGGGACATATCCATGGACCGGCCATCGGGAGCGTTTTCGATGTCGGCCAGTTTCAGGGTGAAGGTATTGGAACCAGGACCCAGTGTCAGGCGGGTGTTGTAGCGGTCGTTGTAGGCATGATCGCTGCGGTCATGGGCTACGTCATTGATTCGAAGCGTCAGCGTCAGGGGAGCGGTTGAGGGATTGAACAGGGTGATGCTCAGTGTTTCGTAATCATGCCAATCGGCCGGGAGATTGTTGAGTGAGACCCCCGAGTAGGTTTCAGTGCCCAGATCAAGTTTCAGGCTCTGCGCATTATTCAGCGAGTGGTCGGCAGAGACCGTGAGCCTGCCGGTCCAGAATGCGCCGGGATCCTGATGGGTGAAATCGTACAGCAGAGGAAGTTGTTGGTGTACCTGCCATTGCCGGGCAGCCACCATGCCGGTAGCTCCCAGCTCAAAACACAGTAGCAGCGCAACGGATGCGGCTACCAGGCCTTCGCCGAGAGAGTTTCGCCGCTCTGATGTAAGCAAGGGGCGCCATGCGATAACCAGCCAACTGCCAATCAGGTTGCGCAGGAGGTCCCGCCCATCCATGTCGCGATTGTGTCCGCTCTGGATCAACTCGATACCAATTCCGAGCACCAGCAAGACGACGGTAACCGCGAGCCAGAGACGCCAGCCACTTAGCCACTGCCAGGGTCTGACCGCCAGAGTGAGTAGTGCAAACAGAAGGATGTGGCCAAGGTTCCAGGCCGATTTGAGGAGTGGCCCCGAGGCCCAGTCAGGCCCGCCGACAAACAGGAAAGGCGCGATGAGCAGAGAAGCGGCACCGGCCAGCAGCGGTAGCCGCCGGCCGGTGGTTTGCAGTCCCGGTATGGAACCAGGAATCATCAGCTGCGGCTGGTCACTTCCAGCAGGTGATAACCAAACTGGGTCTTGACCGGACCGATAACGGTGTTCAGTTCACCGTTGAAAACCGCCTTGTCGAACTCGGGAACCATCTGGCCCGGGCCAAAGGAGCCAAGATCTCCGCCGTTGCGACCGGAGGGGCAGGAGGAGTGCTGCTTTGCCACTTCGGCAAAGTCCTGTCCGCCTTCAATCGCCTTTTTCAGTTCTTCGCATTTCGCTTCGCTGTCTACCAGAATGTGACGCGCTGTAGCCTGTGCCATGATCAATGTCCTTGTGTCGGATGAATGTATACATCAGAACCGGAATGCTGCCCGCAGAGCTCGTCAGAGGCAAGCCCTTTTTATCCGTGTTTCTGCGGCCTCACAGTCCACCGGGCAAACCTGTACAATGCCGGCTTTCTTTTCGCCGGCGCATGCCCGGCCCCACATCGACAGGTTTGTTTCTTGATCTCCACCGCCAATATCACCATGCAATTCGGGGCTAAACCCCTGTTTGAAAACGTCTCCGCCAAATTTGGTAACGGTAATCGCTATGGCCTGATCGGGGCCAATGGCTGTGGCAAGTCCACACTGATGAAAATCCTGGGTGGCGATCTCGAGCCCTCCGCCGGCCAGGTCATGCTGGAGCCCAATGTCCGTCTGGGTAAACTGCGCCAGGACCAGTTTGCCTATGAGGATTGCTCGGTGATCGATACCGTGATCATGGGCCATGAGGAACTCTGGAACGTCAAGAAAGAGCGTGATCGGATCTATTCCCTGCCCGAGATGAGCGAAGAAGACGGGATGGCGGTCGCGGACCTGGAAGTCCAGTTCGCTGAAATGGACGGCTATACCGCCGATGCCCGCGCCGGCGAGCTGTTGCTTGGCCTGGATATTCCGCTGGAGCAACACAACGGCCCAATGAGCGCGCTGGCACCGGGCTGGAAGCTGCGGGTGTTGCTGGCCCAGGCGCTGTTCTCCGATCCTGATGTGTTGCTGTTGGACGAGCCCACCAACCACCTGGACATCAACACCATCCGCTGGCTGGAAAACATACTGGTGGCCCGCAACAGCACCATGATTATCATTTCCCACGACCGCCACTTCCTGAACAGCGTGTGCACCCACATGGCGGATCTGGACTATGGCGAACTGCGCCTGTTCCCGGGCAACTACGACGAATACATGACCGCCGCCACCCAGGCTCGCGAGCGTATGCTGTCGGACAACGCCAAGAAAAAGGCGCAGATTGCCGAGCTGCAGCAGTTTGTCAGCCGCTTTTCGGCCAACGCCTCCAAGGCCAAGCAGGCTACCTCCCGTGCCCGCCAGATCGACAAGATCCAGCTGGAAGAGGTGAAGCCCTCAAGTCGGGTGAGCCCGTTTATCCGTTTTGAACAGGGCAAGAAACTTCACCGTCAGGCGGTGACTCTCAAGAACATGACCAAGGGCTTTGATGATAAGCCCCTGTTCAAGAATCTGAACCTGCAGGTCGAAGCCGGCGAGCGAATCGCCATCATCGGTCCCAACGGCATCGGCAAAACCACGCTTCTGCAATGCATGTCAGGGGCCTACACGCCCGACAGTGGCGAGGTGAAGTGGACCGACAGCGCTGAAGTGGGGTATTTCGCCCAGGACCACACGGCGGACTTTGCCGAGGATGAAACCCTGACCGACTGGATGGCCCAGTGGACCAAGGGTGGCGAACAGCTGGTGCGCGGCACCCTGGGCCGCATGCTGTTCTCCGGTGACGATATCGGGAAATCGGTGCGTGTGATCTCGGGCGGAGAGCAGGGCAGGATGCTGTTCGGCAAGCTGATTCTGCAGAAGCCCAATGTGATGCTGATGGATGAGCCCACGAACCACCTGGATATGGAGTCCATCGAGGCACTGAACCTGGCGCTGGAGAACTATCCGGGTACACTGATTTTCGTCAGCCATGATCGGGAGTTTGTTTCTTCGCTGGCTACGCGAATTATTGAGCTTAAGGCTGATGGGGTGACTGATTTCAGTGGCTCTTATGATGATTATCTTCGGAGCCAGGGGTACTTCTAAGGCTCAGGGTTGGGTGCAGGCGGTCATGTGGGACTGGCTTTCCAAAACACGCTCCTTGCGGCCCATCCATGGGGCGCTTGGGCTCCGCCCCTCTGCGCTTATTGCTCCTGCGTCGCGCAGAGGGTCCTGGGCAGGCCGTCCATGGCCTGCCCGTGAAGAGCTTTTCGCTCTTCACCCCTGGCTCCGCACAGTTTTGGAAAGCCAGTCCCACACGCCCGCTCTTACCTGTGAGTGAGCCTCAAACAAAACAACGGATACGGAAAAATGGGCGAGACTGAAGTCATTAGTGCTACCCGCAAATGGGTTGAAGACGTCGTGGTCGGCTACAACTTGTGCCCGTTCGCCAAACGGGAACTGGTGCGGAACCGGGTACGGTTTGTGGTTTCTGAAGCCGAAACGGAAGACGAGCTGCTGCAGGCCCTGCACTCGGAGCTTCAACGACTTGAAGACGAGCCGGAGATTGAAACCACGCTTTTGATCCATCCGGGTGTATTGCAGGACTTCGGGCCCTACAATGAATTCCTTGATGCGGCTGATGGTTTGCTGGCGTATCTGGATATGGAAGGCGTTTACCAAATCGCCAGTTTCCACCCGGATTACCGGTTTGCGGGCACCGAGCCCGATGCGGCGGAGAACTACACCAATCGTTCGCCATTTCCCATGCTGCACCTCTTGCGGGAAGCCAGTCTGGAAGCGGCGATTGACAGTTATCCTGATGTGGATGGGATCCCGCAGAGAAACATTGAACTGATGAACGAGCTGGGCTCGGAGAAGATGCGGAGTATTCTGCGTTCCTGTCTTGATGAATCCACTCGCAAGGTCTGAACAGATGGGACTGCTTTTCGAACAGATTGACAGCCAGCCTTCGGTGATTGGTGAGATCACGCTTCGCAGACGCCGGATTCCGGCGATTGGCGACAGGGATATCTACGAGGTGAAGCTGGGCGAGGAATTCCTGATGTCCAGCATGTTCGTGGATGCCGAAGTGGCTCTCTCTGATATCGGGCTGGGCGAAACCGAGGGCGATGATCTCCGGGTAGTTGTTGGTGGCCTGGGCCTGGGTTACACCGCGGTGGCGGCGCTCAGGCACGAGCGTGTTGCCGAACTGCTGGTGGTTGAGTATCTGAAACCCGTTATCGGATGGCATCAGCAGGAGCTGGTGCCTCTTGGTAAAGATCTGAATGCCGATCCCCGGAACCGCTACGTCCATGGCAGTTTCTTCGACCTGGCAATTGCCGATCCGGCAGAGGGTGGTTTCGATCCGAAGAACCCCGGCAAGCCATTCGATGCCATTCTTCTGGATATCGACCATTCCCCCCGGGCGCTGCTGCACGATTCCAGTGCCAGCTTCTACACCGCCAACAACCTGCGGCTGATGGCGCGGCAACTGAAGCCCCGAGGGGTGTTTGCCATGTGGTCGAACGAGGGCGAAGATGACGAGTTCATGGCCGTTCTCAACGAGGTGTTCACCGATGTGGCCTGCCATGTCGTATCCTTCTTCAATCCATTTCAGAACAGGGAATCGTTCAACACCGTGTATGTGGCCCGTAAGCCGGGCTGAGAAACCGGAGCCTGTATGTCTTTAACCACGCACCGCAGCCGACCTTTCAGCTCCAGCCAGCGCCTGCCCGAGCCGGAGCAGCCGCCGGTGTTGCATGAGCCGGAGGAGGCCGGGGCGTTGCTGGCGGAGTTTATCCAGCGCCATCCTCGCTTGCTGATCCTGACTGGCGCAGGGGTCAGTACCGATTCGGGCATCCCGGACTACCGGGACGGCGATGGCGCCTGGAAGCGCAAGCAGCCGGTTCAGCACAAGGCGTTCATGGAAGACGTCTACACCCGCCAGCGCTACTGGGGCCGGAGCCTGATTGGCTGGCCGGTCATGCGTAATGCCAGGCCCAATCCTTCCCACCATTACATCTCTGACCTGGAACTGCTCAACCACAGCAGTCTGGTGGTTACCCAGAACGTGGATCGGTTGCACCAGAAGGCAGGCACCCGGGGGGTGACGGACCTGCACGGGCGGGCCGATCAGGTGGTGTGCATGAGTTGCGGCTACCGGTGCCCGCGGGATGAGGTGCACGACCGTTGCGCCGATCTGAACCCGGGGTTCCAGAAATACACCGCCGAGACAGCGCCGGATGGCGATGCCGATCTGGATGTGGATTTCGAGGATTTCCGGCTGGCGGATTGTCCGAAGTGCGAAGGGATTCTGAAGCCGGATGTGGTGTTCTTTGGTGACTATGTTCCAAAAGACCGGGTGTATTCGGCCCTGGATACGCTGAAGGCCAGTGATGGCCTCTTGGTAATCGGTTCGTCGTTGATGGTGTATTCCGGGTTCCGTTTCTGCCGGTACGCCAACGAGTGGAACAAGCCCATTGCCACCCTGAACCTGGGGCGGACTCGGGCTGAAGATCTGGTGGATCTGAAGTTGAACGCAAGGATCGGGGAGACCCTGAAGGCCTCCCTCGATCAGTTATAGCGGTGGTTACATCAGGTTGTAGATAAACACCACTGCCACGGCAACCGGAGTGATGAAACGCACGGTGATCAGCCACAGGTTAAACATGGCCGGTGACAGTGCCAGTTCACGCTCCATGGCCTGACGTGACATCACCCAGCCCGCAAACAGGGCCACCAGCAGTCCGCCCAGGGGCAGCATTATGTTGGCGGTGAAGAAGTCCAGCAGGTCGAAAATGGTCTTGCCTTCCAGCATGGGGACAAAGCCAAGCGGTGCGAAGTCGGACCAGAGGTTCAGGGACAGAATCGAGGCAATGCCCAGTCCCCAGCAGACAAAACCGGCGCCCAGTGTGCTGACGGTGCGGTTCATGCCTTTACGCTCTTCCAGCCATTCCACAATCGGCTCCAGAAGCGAAATCCCCGACGTCCAGGCGGCAAAGATCAGAAGTACAAAGAACAGGGTGCCGAACAGGGAACCCATGGGCATCTGACCGAAGGCCAGCGGCAGGGTCTGGAAGATCAGCCCCGGCCCCGCTCCCGGCTCAAGGCCGTTCGCGAACACAATCGGGAAGATGGCCAGGCCTGCGAGCAGCGCCACGCCGGTGTCGATGACCGATACAGTTATGGAGGTCTTGGCGATGGAAATATTCTTGGGCAGGTAGGAGCCGTAGGCCATCATCACCGCCATACCCAGGCTCAGGGTAAAGAATGCGTGGCCCAGCGCCACCAGGATCCCGGACGTTGTGAGCTTGGAGAAATCCGGCTGGAACAGGAACGCCGCAGCCTGGCCGAAGTGTCCGGTTGTCATCGCATAGCCCACGACAATCAACAGAAGCACGAACAGGGCCGGCATCAGGATGCTGACCGCCCGCTCAAGGCCCGAGCGAACCCCCCGCACAACCACAACCATTACCAGCGCCATGAACAGCGTATGCCAGGCGAGCAGGGTGGTGGGATCGCTGAGAAGGCCGGAGAAGATCCCGCCGATGGCATCTGCCGACTGCCCGGCAAGCTGGCCGCTGGCGGTTGTGCCTACGTAGGAAATGGCCCAGCCGCCGATGACCGAGTAGAACGACAGAATCAGAAAACCCGCCAGAATGCCGATGGCACCGACCAGCTTCCAGGCCGGCTTGAGTCGGTCATGCTCGGCGATCAGGCTCAGACTCTTGACGGGGCTCCTGCCACCGCGACGACCGATCATGACTTCCGCCATCATGATAGGAATCCCGACGACCGCGATGCACAGCAGATACACCAGCACGAAGGCGCCGCCACCGTTCTCACCGGTGACATAAGGAAATTTCCAGATATTGCCCAGGCCCACGGCAGAGCCGGTAGCGGCAAGAATAAAGGCCAGACGTGATGACCAGAGCCCGCGTTGGGCGTTTGAACCTTCAAGCGCCCCGGAATAAGCGGCGGAATCTGAAGAAGTGACGGACATAACTATCTCCCGGAGTATTTGTTTTTGTATCAGGGTTTAAGAGGGAAGCTGCAGCTATCCGCAGCTTCCTGGGGGTGCGCCGGTGTCAGCTCAGCCGGTGCGAGCCAACCGCTCGGGTGCCAGGCGGGCTCCGGCGGTGTGCTTTTTGAACCGTTCCTCGGCCAGTTCGTTGGCGATCTCCCCGGTGGGGCGCCCCGAGCGGTCGGAACGGTTGAAGATTTCGGTCAGGGTGTCGCCGATGGTCTCGACGTGGGCGCGAACCGTTTCCGGTGTGGCCCCGGTGCGCTCGTAGAATACATCGATGATGCCACCGGCGTTGATGGCAAAATCCGGCGCATAGAGAATGCCCCGGTCCCGCAGCATGGCATCATGCTCCGGGTGTTCCAGCAGATTGTTGGCGGCGCCGGCGACGATCCGGGCCTTCAGTTGGGGAATGCTGTCATCGTTCAGTACTGCCCCCATGGCACAGGGCGCTACCACGTCCACAGGCAGTGACAATATGTCTTCGGCAGCCGCTGGCTTGGCTCCCAGCTGATCCACGGCCCGCCGCATATTGTCGTCATGGATGTCATAGACCCAGAGATCAGCGCCGGCATCCTTCAGGTGTCTGGCCAACCGGAAACCGACATTACCGATGCCCTGAATGGCTACCTTCAAACCGTTGAGGTCGTCCCGCCCAAGTTTGTGTTTTACCGCTGCTTTGAGGCCGATAAAGGTGCCGTAGGCTGTCGCCGGTGACGGGTCGCCGTTGCTTGGGTTGCCGTCGAAGCCGGTGCGCGAGGCAATTCCCGCAACGTGGCTGGTGTGTCGGCCCATGACCTTGAGGTCGGGTACGCTGGTGCCCGAGTCTTCCGCCGCAATGTACTGCCCGCCAAGACTTTCCAGATGCCGGCCCATGGCCTCCATCAGCGCTTCGGTTTTCTGTTTGCGCGGGTCGCCAATAATCACGGACTTGCCGCCACCCAGATCCAGGTTAGCGAGGGCCGATTTGTAGGTCATACCCCGCGAAAGCCGCAAGACATCGCGAACCGCCTCTTCATCGGAGGCATAGGGAAACATTCGGCAGCCTCCCAATGCGGGGCCGCGGGAAGTGTTATGTATGGCAACGATGGCCTTCAGGCCGGTTTCGGGATCGCAGAAAAAGGAAAGATGTTCGTGGTTATCGAACTCGGGATGGCTGAATAGCATTGTGAAATCCTCTCCCACCGGCCGGATCTCGGCATGAGCGGGTATCTTGTTCTTGTCTGCCGGCTTGTGGCCGGCGTTCCGATTTCAGGTGTCCGGTATATCCGCTGGGGGTGGCCCACCGAAAGTGCCCTTTTGGGGCTGGACGAAAAACAAACTAGCGGCAATTGACGTTAACGTCAACATGCGAATGTGAACTATCCGATACAAGGCTCATCCCCGGATTCGGGCGCCTCCCCGGTAAACATTTGAGGCAATCATGAGGTTAAATGCCCTCATGCGTTGCGCGGATCTGGTCCATTAGTCGCAGATGTGCCCCTTTCTGCGGAAACTACCTATACGCGGATCGGGGAAACTGACCTAGTTTCCCCGGATGTCTGTCGCTTCCTATTCTTATCAGCTACAGCCGGCCCGGGTACGGGTGGAGTTTTTCCGGCTGCTTCCCATCTCGTTATTCGTGGTGGCGTTTGGCGCTGCCTTTGGATTGGCAGCTACCCAGAAAGGCCTTGAGCCGCTCCAGGCGGTGCTGATGAGTGCGACGGTGTTTGCCGGGGCCTCCCAGTTTGCCGCCGTCGATATGTGGGGCACCGAGGTATCTGTACTTCCGATGATCGCGGTGGTCTTTGCCATCAATTCCCGCCATCTGCTTATGGGCGCTTCGCTGTACCCGATGCTGAAAGATGTATCGCCGGGCAAGCGCTATGGTCTCTTGCTGTTGCTGACCGATGCCAACTGGGCGGTTTCGGCCCAGGAATACCAGAGTGGCCGACGAAACCTGGAGGTTATCCTTGGTGGCGGGTTGGCTCTTTGGCTGGCCTGGATCATCGGGACCGGTCTGGGCGTCTATTTTGGTGGCCTTCTGCAGGATCCCAAATCCCTGGGCCTGGACATGGTTCTCGGCTGCTTCCTCCTGGCCATGGCACTGGGCGGCAAGAAATCCCCGAGAGTGCTCGTGGCCTGGACCGTCACAGCGCTGGCTTCATTGGCGGCCTGGAAATGGTTGCCGGCGAATACCCACGTCGTCGTGGGCGCGCTCGCCGGTGGTGCGATCGGGTTCTTCTGGCTCGAGCGAAAGCCTGCGCCTGCTTCTGACGCGGAGGACAGCACCCATGACCGTTGAGACCACCACAGCCGGTATTCTGTTCCTGATTGCGATCATGACCGCCGTTACACTGGTAACCCGTTTTGGCGGCGTGTTCATCATGTCGTTCGTGAAGATCAATCCTCGTATCGAGAGCTTTATCAACACCATGGCCAGCTCGGTCCTGATTGCCATCATTGTGCCCATGGCCGTGACGGGGGACGCTGGTGCGCTGGCGGCCCTGACCACGACGGCGGTTACCATGCTGGCGTTGCGTAAACCTCTCCCGGCCATTGCCGCCGGGATTGCCGCTGCCCGAATCGTGCGGTTTCTGGCCTAACCTCTCGAATCTGAAGTGATTAAAAAGTGCTCAAGTCCGGGGGGCTGCGGCCGATATACCTGTGTAGTAATTACAGGTGCCCAAAGCCATGATTTCCTCCAGCCAGATTTCGCTTTTCCAGGACAGTTCCCGCCAGGTATCGGCTTTCGACAGCACGCAGCTCCGCATCAACCGGCAATCTGCCGCTGCGCCGCAGGCCAATGAGAACGCGGTTGGCTCAGAGTTAACGCTCATGCGCCAGGCTGCCTATCGTTACAGCAGCCAGGAGCAGCTCGCCTTCAGCGGCAGCAGCACCGTGACGGATGGCGGTCAGCAGAGCGTCTTTACCAGTGCGCAGCTTGCCGAGAAAACCTCGGAGTTGTTTCTGATGGGCCAGCAGGCACTGAGCGTTAGCCGTGCCGCGCTCGGTGGTGATGCGGGTGTTGAGGGTCGGGGCAGTGTCTCGGTTTCTGCCGGACGCTATATGTTTTACTCGGAGAGCGAATCCAGAAGCTTTGCCTCCACTGGCACCATCGCATTGGAGAATGGTGAGACCATCGACTTCACCCTGTCACTGCGACAGTCCCAGTCCCGGACCTACGAGTACTCGGAACTGGTGCAGATTCAGGAACGGCCACTCACCGACCCTCTGGTGATCAACTTCGGCTCTGCCACAGCCCGCCTGACCGATACCCTCTTCGAGTTCGACCTGAACGGTAACGGTGAAACCGGGCAGTTTGCCACCCTGGGCAGCGGTAGCGGCTACCTGGTGCTGGACCGAAATGGCAACGGCAAAGTGGACGACGGCTCCGAACTGTTTGGTCCCCGGAGCGGCTCCGGCTTTGGCGAGCTGGCCCGGTTCGATGACGACGGTAACCGCTGGATTGATGCCAGTGATGAGATCTTTAAATCGCTGTCCGTGTGGGTGCAAACCGCGGACGGCTCCCAGGCTTTGAAATCCCTGGAGGAAGTCGGGGTTCAGGCGCTGTACGTGGACAATGTAGAAGACCGCTTCACGCTGGCCAACAGTCAAGGTGTGCCGCTGGGCCAGATCAAGGGTTCGGGAATCTATCTGACGACCGACGGTGAGGTTCGCACCCTGGAAGAAATTGATCTTGCCGAGCAGAACACCGCCGACGCGCCGGCCGCCGAGACGGTACTGAGTCGCGACAGTGGCTCGCCGGATCGCGGTGGTAACGGTCTGGTTGAGGCCCGGGTGGAAGCGATCCGCTCCGCGCTTGAGAAGCTCAATGAAATCCGCGAGAAGCAGAAGGCATTTATCGAAGAGTCAAAGGATTCCGGTAAGCCGGAATCTCCCATCGTCGATTACCTGAAACTGATCGACAAGATGCGCTTGGAGATGCTGAACAGCCAGGATGAGAAGAAGCAGGCGGCGAGCCGGTATCTGGAGTTTGCCAGCTTGTAGGGATTGACTCCGAGGCAGGTCCGGTCGGGGGCAAGGCTCCCAAAAATGTGCGGAGCCAGGGATGGCGGAGCCAAGCGTACACGGACGTATTCACAGCGTTTTTTGGGAGCCTTGCCCCCGGCCGGGCCGTCTGTTTACTCCATGGAGGGCTTGGTCATTGGATTGGTATTTATCAGGGCCAGCTCTCCAATGCCGGGTAGTTTTACCCCCAACGCCAACGGGTTAATACCGAAAGAGAGGCCTAGAAGGTTCAATTCCAGTCCCTCGCGAATGCCTGCCAATACGCCAAAATACCCGCCCAGCGAGACCTGATAACCCGCGCCACCCGGAACCTCTGCGATAATACGGTCGCCGAGGTAGTCCTTGCCGATCGCGTGGTTCGGCAGAGCCACATCGAGACCCTCAACCTCCCTGATTACCCAGGCCACGAAGGTGTTGCTGTTGGGGCCGGGCCAGGCTTCGTATTCGGTCGGGTAGGGGTAGGACGCCACTGCCTGGTAGATGTCGGGAATCAGCTTTTCGGCTTCTTCGCCGCGGATATCGGCATAGAGGTCCGGCTTTGCACCGTACCAGTGTCTGTCGGGCTCACCGGGCCGTGAATTTACCACGTAGCTGCGCCAGCCAGTCACCTCATGAACCCGATAATGGCTGGCCCCTTTTTCCTTGGTGGCTATCCAGGTATGGACAGCAAAGTAACCTCGCCAACTCCAGGCCCGGGCGCCGTATACCTGAACGATGGCTTCCTCGGCCTGTTCTGGCAGAGGGGCAATTCGGGCGCTTTCCCGGGTGGCTGTTTGCCAGCTCTCGGCTCCCTGCAGGCTGCCACTGGTGGCCAGCAGAATCGGGCCAGCCAGCAGCAGGAGCACGGCGCCGAAGAACCAGCCGGTGTATCTGAAAAATCGTTTCATGAACTCAGTCCGAAGCGTGGGGTAGACGGGACCCTCTGAGTGACAGAAAGTTCCTCACGACTACCTGGATTATAGGGGACAGGTACGCCAGCCGTGGGTTGGCGGATGAGGCTTGTACCGGTCTGTGGTTTGCCGTGAGGACGCTTGTCTTCTAGGCTCAGAAATACAAATCGCAATTCCCAGGAGGCTTTAATGTCTGACCATCACGTGTACAAAAAAGTGGAAATTGTCGGGTCTTCCAAGAAAAGCATTGAAGACGCCATTGAGAATGCACTTGAGGAATGTGGTAAAAGCGTTCGCAACATGGAGTGGTTTGAGGTAACCGAAACCCGCGGCCATATCGTTGATGGCAAGGTGGGCCATTATCAGGTCGTAATGAAAGTCGGTTTCCGTATCGCCAACAGCTGAACAGGCGCTCCCTAGTTACTGCGAATTGCCCGGTGCCGAATGGACGAGACCAGCTGGTTCATCAGCTCCCGGGCCTCGCCCTCGTGCAGGCTGTGGCATTTGTCCTGCAAGACCCGGCGATCGTGATTGGATGAGTCGCTAGGGACATCTTTTAGCAGGTCCAGATACTGGCAGGCCGCAAGGTGCGCCTTGATCTCGGCATCAATCAGCCGGGTAACCAGTTCATCGACGGACTCTGTGCAGAAGGGGCGGTTCCGGTTAAGCAGCTCTCGGGCCTCCAGGGCCGCATTGCGAGCTTCCAGTCTGAGTTCGCCGGCCGCTTCGCCGCCTTCAACCGCCCTCAGGAACATGCCCAGGCGTTCATGAAGATTCCATACCTGTGGCCAGATCCTGGCGTAGGCTTCCACTTCTTTCTGATAGCGGGCTTCTTCAACTGGGGAGCCTGAAGCGCCATTGCCGGACTCACCCGGACGATTGAATTGTGCTACCCGTATGTCGTCAACTTCCCGCCACAGCGTATCGGAACGCTCCCGTAATGCGGTCAACTGGTCCTCGCTACGCCGGCGAGCGCCCGATCCGATGAACAGGGCAATCACGGCCAGGCCCAGGGCGGCCGCTGAAAGCAGAAGCGGCAGGCCGCCTGCCGATAACATGCTCCACAATGGGTCTGTATCCATGGTGTCTGAGCCCCGCGTAAATCCAGTCTGGGTCTATCAGTATAGAAGTTAATCCGGCGTCTGCTGTCGGAAGGGCAGGGCGGATTCCGCATCGCTGAAATAAGCACGCACGTGGTCCGCCTCCTCTCGGGTGAAGTTTTCTATGGCTTCGCGGAAGCCGGGGTGCAGAACGCCATGCCAGGAGTGGGTGATTACCGGCTCAAAGCCACGTACCAGTTTGTGTTCGCCCTGGGCGCCGGCATCAATATGGCTGAGGCCGAGGTCCATCGCCAGTTCGATGCCCTGGTAGTAGCAGGTTTCAAAGTGCAGGTGGTTATATTCGTCAAGGCAACCCCAGTAACGCCCGTAGAGGGTGGTTTTGCCCGCCAGGAACAGGGCACCGGCAATCATTTCGCCCTCGCGCACTGCCATCACCAGATGTACGTGTTCGGGTAGCTGTTCCAGAAGCAGCTCAAAGAATCGCTTGTTGAGGTAAGGTCGTTGGCCCCGTTTCAGATAAGTCGCCTGGTAAAACACATAGAACGCGGAAAGCACGTGCTCCGGAATATCCCGGCCATGAAAGCGTGTAAAGGAAATTCCCTGGTCCGCAACCTGGCGACGTTCCTTGCGGATGGACTTGCGCTTGCGGGAAGTCAGCGCCGCCAGGAAGTCCTCGAAATTACGGTAATCATGGTTATGCCAGTGGAACTGGCATCCGATGCGATGTAAGGCCTGCTCGTGTTGAAGCAGCTCCTGGTCCTCTTTGCCGGGAAACAGCAGGTGCCAGGAGTGGGCTCCAAGTTCATCGGTCAGCCTGTCCAACAGGTGATGAACCTGTTCCGGTACCAGCTGTTGTCGAATGTCCGGATCCAGCAGCAGCCTTGGGCCTGAGGATGGCGTGAAGGGAATGGCGATCAGTAATTTTGGATAGTACGCCAGCCCATGCCGCTGGTATGCATCGGCCCAGGCCCAGTCAAACACATATTCCCCCATGGAGTGGCTCTTCAGAAAAGCCGGCGCAAGGCCGACGATTCTGCCAGCCTTTCGGAACACGAGGTGACGTGGCGACCACCCGGTCTCCGGGGATGTGCATCCGGACGCTTCCAGTGCCTGGAAAAACTCGTAACGAAGAAATGGATTGCTATGCCCAGCCAGCCGCTCCCACTCAGGGGCGGGAATATCATTGATGCTGGTGCAGGTTTCCAGTGTGAGAGTCGCTGGTCCGGGTTCTGACATGGTGAGGGAAAACTCCTTTATGTACCCGATACCATACGTCAGAAGACGGCTTTTGATCACCCCGGGGTCAGTGTAAAGGTTCTGCAAAGTGACTTGGCCCGAATCAGTGGTTTGCGGGTAGCGTGTTAGACTTCAGCAGCAACTGTGGTCGGCACGACAGGTGGAGAAGCGACATGCAGAACAGGGTGTTACTGGTCGAGGACGATGATGAATTGCGGGAATTGCTTGCCCGTTACCTGACCAATCAGGGATTTACCATTCGGGAAGCTGCCAATGGCCGGGACGGCCTCGCCCTGGCGCTGGGTCAGGACTGCGATATTGTCGTGCTGGACATCATGCTGCCGGATATCAGTGGCCTCGAGGTGTTGCGGGAACTGAGGGCAGAGACCCATCTGCCCGTGGTATTACTGACCGCCCGGGGCGACGAAACGGATCGAATCGTCGGTTTCGAGGTTGGTGCCGATGACTATATTCCCAAACCCTGTAATCCGCGCGAGCTGGTGGCCCGGCTGCAGGCGCTTTTGCGGCGGATTGCCTGGGACCAGAAAACCGAAGTCAATGCGGCCCGGACCTATGGCGACCTACGTGTCGAGCCGGGCCATCGCCGAATTTACCAGAATGATGTGGCGATGGAGTTGACCGCCACCGAGTACGAGGTTCTGCAGGTTCTTCTGGCACACGCAGGCAGCGTGGTCCGCAAAACCGATCTCATGCAATGGGCGCTGGGCCGGCGCCTTGAAGCTTACGACCGCACCCTTGATATGCACATCAGTAACCTTCGCAAAAAACTGGGCAACGACGACCCGCCCCGTATCGAAACCGTTAGGGGGCTGGGGTACAGCTATCGGGTGCCAGAATGAAACAGCGGCCCATGTTCCCTCTGTTCTGGCGGATCTTCCTGTCGATCTGGCTGGCTATGGCGGTCACCGTGGTGGCCAGTAACCTTGCAACCAGGATGCTTCTGGACCGGGAGCGGGAAGCCATCGAGCGCCAGGCAGGTCTAAGGGATCTGGCCGAAGAAGCTATCGCAATTCGCGAGGCCGGCGACCGTGGCGAAGCGTGGCGTTTTCTGCGGGACGAAGGCGAGCGTCTTGAACTGTTTCTGGTGTTGCTCGAACAGGATGAAAACGATGGCAAGCTGCCCTCGTTCATCCGCGACCGCATGAAATCCGGCTGGTACCCGCAGAAACCCGCGGTACTGGACGTTGGCGGCGGTTACCGGTTGGTGGCCTGGCCACGGGTGCAGGGCGCCGGCTGGCTCAACCCGAGATTCTTCAGGGCCATCGAGCTCGGGCTGGCCCTGCTGATGATTTCACTGGCGTGCTGGTGGATCGCCCGCCTGGTATCGCGACCGTTGAAACACATGGAAAGCACCGCCCAGGCGATTGCGGCCGGTGATAATTCTCTGAGAGTCAGCGAAAAGATCGCCCAACGCCGGGATGAGGTGGGGCAACTGGCCACGGCTTTCAATGCCATGACCGAACAGCTCTGCAGTCTGCTGGAACGCCAGAAACATCTGCTTCGGGATATTTCCCACGATTTGCGAACGCCGCTCACCCGCCAGCGTATAGCCATTGAGCTGGCAAACGAGGCCGGTGCAGATGAAGAGCTGATGGCCAGCATTCTGCGCCAGAACGAACGGCTTGAAACCATGACCGGTCAGATACTGACGTTATACCGGGTTACCGAAGCCGGCGGCGATATCGAGCGCGAGCCCCTCCGGCTGGTGCATGTGATCAATCAGGTCCTCAAGGATGCAGCGGACTATGCCGAACACCAGGGTGTGGACTGCAAACTCGTGGTGTCGCCGGAAAGTTCAAGGGCGTCGGTGCTGGGTGATGAAGGGCTTTTACAGCGAGCCATCGACAACATCCTGCAGAATGCCCTCGACCACACGCCACCTGGCAGGGCTGTTCATCTGGCCGTGACGGTGGCCGATGACTGGTTGACGCTAACGGTTGATGACGAGGGGCCGGGCGTTCCGGATGAGCTGATCGGCCAGCTTTTCGAGCCGTTCTTCCGCGCAGACAAGTCTCGCGGGGGCACGGGCTGGGGGCTTGGCCTGGCCATTGCCAGAGACATCGTAGCGGCCCACGATGGCGTGATCGGGGCAGCAGCGGGAGAAACTGGCGGCTTACGGGTGACGCTTCGCCTTCCGGTGTTTTTCGGGGGCGGCTGACTCCGGCTCCGGGTCGGAAGGTTTCAGTTTTTCGGCGCCGGAAAAGTCGATACCCTCCTGCAGCTCGTCTTCGTCAAAGCGGATTCCGCAGGCCGCTTTCCGAATCTTCGCGGGCTTTGCCGTGCCCGGGTTGTTGTATTCGTCTTCAGAGGCCATAGGTCGTTGTCCATGAAAAAAGATTACCCCGTTCCGGCAGGATACCTTGAGCGTGAAACGGAAGTGAAGAAAAGCCGGTTCATTGCCCGGGTAGCCCCGGTGAGTTCGCGGGAGGAGGTGAAGGACTGGCTGGAACAGGCCCACCAGGACCACCCGGACGCCCGGCATATCTGCTGGGCCTACCAGATCGGGCGTCCCGGTTCTGCCGCCGAAGCTGGTATGAACGATGATGGTGAACCGTCCGGAACGGCCGGAAAGCCGATTCTCAACGTGATTCAGCACAAGGATATGGGGGATGTGCTGGTGATGGTGGTCCGGTACTTTGGTGGCATCAAACTGGGCGCAGGTGGCCTGGTGCGAGCCTATGCCGGAGCTGCAGAGAGCGTGCTGTCGGCTGTTGACCGGGTGGTCCAGAAGCCCATGGTGGACGTGCTGGTGCTCCTGTCATTTGCTGACGAGCAACCGCTGCGGCACTGGTGTGAGATGAACGGGGCATCGGTGGAATCGGTGGATTACGGGGCCTCGGTACGGGCTGGTGTTCTGGTCCCCGAGGATCAGGTCGAGGCATTCGGAGCCTTCTGCGATGCCCATAAACTGGATTACAGTTTAGAAAGGTGACGGATCCCGGGGGCATCGTTGTGCGTCTGCGAGGCGTATACTGTTCGTAAATCTGAGTCTCAATCGAGGACAGGAATCATGATGCGTTTTCTGATGTTAGCGGTTGTTGCACTGGCCATGACCGGTTGTGCCAGCAACGTGGTGACCGACTACAACTCTTCCGTGGTTTTCGGTAATTATGCCTCCTGGGCGTTTGCCGGTGGCACCGATTCGTCTTCCTTTACCTCACTCGACGGCACTCGGGTGCGCAGTGCCGTTGAGCGAGAGTTGAATCGCAAAGCGCTGAAACAGGTCCCTGAAGCAGAGGCCGACTTGCTGGTGAGCTGGCAGATCGTGCCCGAGGAGCGTCTTGAGCAGACGGGGCTGGGACTCGGATTTGGTTTTGGTAGCGGGAATTTCGGCTGGGCCCTGTCTGCGCCGCCACCCGTACGTGAAATTGAAGAGGGAAAGCTGGTTGTAGAGCTGGCAGACAGCAAGTCGAAAGAAGTTGTCTGGCGCGCCGCCAGTCGGCGCTATCTCAATGAAAACCAGTCACCCGAGACCCGAAGAGAACTGATCGACGAGGTCGTGGCCGAAATGTTTACCAAGTATCCTCCTGGTCTCGATTGAAGGCGTTACAAGACAGGAATAGCACGGAGACAGAATGAAGAAGCGATCTGAGGGCGGTCTGGTTTTTTCGACCGAGCAGGGGCGTATGTGCCCGGATTGCCGTAACCCCGTGAATGAATGTACCTGCGTTACATCATCACGGCCTGCCGGGGATGGCATTGTCAGAGTGAGCCGGGAGACCAAGGGTCGCAAGGGTAAGGGTGTCACCCTGATTACCGGCATTCCACTGGACGACAAAGAACTGAAAGCCTATGCCAAGGTGTTGAAAGCCAAATGCGGCACCGGTGGCACGGTAAAAGATGGTGTGGTCGAAATCCAGGGCGACCAGCGGGATCTTCTGGTTCCGCTGCTTGAGCAGAAGGGGTGGACGGTTAAGCGCGCCGGTGGCTGATGGTATAACACGCAAATCCCCCACGCTCACGTTACAATAGAGCCCGCGTTAACAAATCCCGAGTTTCATACCAACCGGAATCTGCCCAGAAATCCCTGCAATTATGCCGTTGGATGGCGGATTCTGTTCGACCGGAGGCAAGCATGCATATACTGGTTTTGGGCGCAGGCGTTGTGGGTACTACCACGGCCTGGTATCTGCAGAAGCAGGGGCACCAGGTAACTGTGGTTGATCGCCAGAACCAGGCCGGCCTGGAAACCAGTTATGCCAACGGCGGTCAGATCTCCGTTTCCCATGCGGAGCCGTGGGCCAACCCGTCCGCCCCTCTGAAAGTCATGAAATGGCTGTTCCAGCCCGACGCGCCCCTGCTGTTCCGGCCAAGACTGGATCCCGCCCAGTGGCGCTGGGCGCTCTCTTTTCTGGGACAGTGCACCTCGGCCCGGGCTGCCCACAACATCCGCCAGATGGTGAATCTCGGCACCTACAGCCGCAGCCAGTTGCAGGCTCTGCGTAACGAAGCGGGCATCGAGTACAACCATCTCGAGAAGGGTATCCTGCACTTCTACACCAATCCTGCGGAGTTTGATGGTGCCATGGAGCCGACCCGGATCATGCAGGATCTGGGGTGTGACCGTCAGATTATCGATGCAGACCGGGCGGTAGAGTTGGAGCCGGCACTCAAGCCGATCCGCAACCGGATTGCCGGGGCAACCTACACCTCGGAAGACGAATCCGGTGATGCCCGGATGTTTACCCAGAACCTTGCAAAACGCTGCGCGGAGGCCGGCGTAGAGTTCCGGTACGGCACTGAAATCCTGGGCTTCGAACGCGCCGGCGAGCGGGTACTCGGTATCCAGACGCTCCGGGACGGCCATCATGAGACGCTGCGCGCGGATGCCTACGTGCTGAGCATGGGCAGCTTCAGTGCGGCGCTCGCCAGTCAGCTCGGTATTTTCCTCAACATCTATCCGGCCAAAGGCTATTCGATTACGGTACCGGTGAAGAACGAGGAGGCGGCGTTCAATGTCAGCCTCACTGACGACGAGTACAAGCTGGTTTATTCCCGCCTGGGTGATCGCATGCGCGTGGCGGGCACGGCCGAACTGAACGGCTACAGCCGGAAACTGAACTATACCCGCTGCCGCGCTATCGTGCGCCGCACAGCGGAAGTCATGCCCGAAGCAGGTTACTGGGATCAGGCGGAGTTCTGGACCGGCTTACGGCCTGCGACGCCTTCCAACGTGCCGTACATCGGAAAAAGCCACTTCGCCAACCTCTACCTGAATACCGGACACGGCACCCTTGGATGGACCCATTCCTGTGGTTCCGCCGCGGCCCTTGCGGACATTATTGACGGCCGCAAGCCTGAGGTGGATTTTACGTTTTCCGGGCTATAAAAAAGGGGCCAGATGAGGTGTGTCATCTGGCCCCTTCCCAAACGCCTCACTGATTACTGCAACTGATCCCGAATCAGTTTCTTGTTGATCTTGCCAACACTGGTCTTCGGAATATCTTCCACGAAATCAATATGCTCCGGGATCGCCCATTTATTGATCTCGCCGCTTTCCACAAACTGCTTCAGATGGTTCTGGATATCCTCGGCACTGGCTTGCTCGCCCGGCTTCAGGGTGACCAGAGCATGCGGGCGTTCGCCCCATTTCTCATCGGGCACGCCAACGACCGCAGCACCGGCGACAGCGGAATGCTGGCTGATCAGGTTTTCCCGATCCAGTGAAGACAGCCACTCACCACCGGTCTTGATCACGTCCTTGATGCGATCCTTGATGGTGATGGTGTTGTCCGGCTCCATGGAAGCTACGTCGCCGGTGTGTAGCCAGCCACCTTCCCAGAGCTGTTCGCCTTTCTCGGGCTCCTTGAAGTAACCCTGGGTCAGCCATGGCGCGCGGGCCACGATCTCTCCCTTGGCCTCGCCATCATGGGGGACCGGATTGCCTTCGGGGTCCACAATTTCCAGCTCAACCATGGGCGTCGCAATACCGGTCTTCACCCGGATCGCAGTTTGCTGCTCAAGAGGCAGTTCCAGGTCTTCGGGTTTCAGGTGCGACGCGCAGAGCAGCGGACAGGTCTCAGACATGCCGTAGGCGGTGTAAAGTTTGATGCCGAGCTTGGCCCCGGCGTCGCAAAGCCCTTTGGTAAGCGCGCTGCCGCCAATCAAGACGTGCCAGTTGCTCAGATCAGCCGTCTTGATGGATTCGGTGGCCATCATCATCTGCATGATGGTGGGCACGCAGTGAGAGAAAGTCACTTTGTGTTCCTTGAGCAGATCCACCAGCAGCTCCGGCTCATAGCGGCCCGGATATACTTGCTTGATGCCCATCATGGTGGCGGCATAGGGCACGCCCCAGGCATGCACATGGAACATGGGCGTCACTGGCATGTAGACCGACGAGGAACGCATCAGCGGCATCTCGTCGAATGACGCAACGGTGCCCGTCATGGCCAGCGTGTGCAGCACCAGCTGGCGGTGGCTAAAGTAGACGCCTTTGGGATTGCCGGTTGTGCCCGTGGTGTAGAAGGTGGTCGCTACACTGTTTTCGTCGAAATCGGGGAAGTCGAACTTGTCATTGGCCCTGGCGAGAAGGTCCTCATACTCCCCGACAGCCTCAACAGGTGCCTGTTGTGCGGTATTGCTGTCGGTGAGCTGAATCCAGGTCTTGACCGTTTTGATCTCGTCTTTGACCGCCTCAATGATCGGGAGGAAGTCGTCGTGAACCAGAACCACATCGTCTTCGGCGTGGTTCATGGTGTAAACGATCTGGTCCGGCGACAACCGGATGTTGACGGTGTGCAGAATGGCGCCAATCATCGGAATGGCAAAGAAGCACTCCAGGTACCGGGGGGTATCCCAGTCCATGACCGCAACGGTATCGCCCGGTTTCACGCCGGCATCGGTCAATGCGTTTGCCAGGCGGTGAATGCGTTCGACGAGATCCGTATAGGTGTACTTGCTGCGGTTGGAGTAGACAATTTCCTGGTCTGGATTGTACCTGGGGCCCGAGAGCAGGAGTCGTTTGATCAGCAGCGGGTACTCATAGGCGTTTTCAGCCGGGGGTAGAATGCGTGTCTGTGCCATTACGTGTGTCCTCTTTCCCAGTTGTTGGTGTTATCGCGAGAAACAGGGATAAATCTGACACAGTTTGGCTGAAACAGGAACCGGTAATAGTGAAAAAATGCAGAGCGAACGGTGGCTTAGGTGCGAAGTCCGTTTCGCTCTGCGGACGCGCCCGTCAGGGGCGGGGATATTACTCGTAGGTGCAGAGGTAAGCCGTGTCGATGTCGGTCTTTGCCTTGAAGCTGGCCTGGCCCGCTACATCAAAACTCTCGCCGGCACCGTAGGTCATCCACTCTTCCATGCCTGGGAGCAGCACAGTGAGGGCTCCGCTGATGACGGTCATGGTTTCTTTCTTGCTGGTACCGAACTCGTACTCGCCCGGGCTGATCACACCAACGGTGGCTGGCAGAGTCGAGGTCTGGAAGGAGATGGATTTTGCCTTGCCGTCGAAATATTCGTTCACTTTCAGCATTGGCTGAGCTCCGTTAATTGATGGGGAGGCTACTATACGGGAATTTCATGCACTTCCAATGACAAATCACGAATCGATTCGATCTGACTCCTTGCTTGACCCGTCCGGTTTGTCCTGATTCTCAAGACCGCTTTCCAACGTGTGCAGGTGAGTATCGTAGCGCTCCCTAAGCTCATCCTTGACCGTGCCTTCCCAAAGCTCAATGCCGGTAAAGTACCCGGCACGCCCTATCACGTGGGCGGCAATCGGCGCTGTCAGGAAAATGAAGACCACAATGGCAATTGCCCTGGCCGCCACGGTACTGTCGCCGAAGTGGAACGCCACGCTAGCCATGATCAGCATGGCGCCCAGCGCACCGGCTTTGGTGGTGGCGTGCATGCGGGTGGGCAGGTCCGGTAGCCTCAGGACCCCGATGGAGGCCAGAACCATGAACGCAGCGCCCAGGATCAACAGGAAGGAAACCAGCAGCTCACTCATCCTTAACCCCTCCACGTTCGACAAACCGGGCGAAACCAATAGCCGCCAGAAAGGCTGTCAGCGCAATCACAATGGCCACGTCCAGAAGGCTGGCGACGCCTGTTTCTATCGCATGAACGCCCACGTAGCCAACCACAATTGAGGTGATCAGCTCCAGCGCTACCACACGGTCCGGCAACGAAGGCCCTCGGGTCAGGCGAATAAACGCGAACAAAAGCGCGAGAGACAGCATGAAATAGACAACGTTTATTGATACGGAAAGCATTGCAACCCCCTAGCGCATGACCTTCAGCACACGGCGCTCCAGCTCCCTGAGATCATCTCTCAGTTGCTCTTCATCGTGCAGGAACATGGTGTGTATGAACAGTACCTTTCGGTCGTCGGAGACATCCAGGCTGAGCGTGCCAGGTGTTAGTGAAATCACGCTGCTGACAAACAGGATCTCCATGTCGGTTTCCGCGTTCAGAGGAAACGCAATCACGCCTGGCCTCATGTGCCACACTGGTGTGGCCACGTCGTAGGCCACCTTAAGATTGGACTTGACCAGCTCCTTGAGAAAGAAAACGAGAAAAGCCGCAAGGCGGGGGATTCTCCGGGAATAGCCTTTCAGTGCCGGCACCTGCTTTTGCAGCACCATCAGTGCAGCGTAGCCAAACAGTAGGCCGGCCAACAGGTTCATGGCCGTCACGCTGCCGGTGAGGGTGACCCATGCCAGCGCCAGCAGCAAATTCCAGAACAGACCAATCACTGTGACTGCCCTCCAAGCACTGCTTCAATATAAAGCTGTGGATTCATCAGCTGGTCCGCCGCCGTTTCCGCCAGAACGTAAATCGGCTGGCCATATAAACCAATAATCAACGTACACACTGCAAGGCCTGCGACCGGCAGGTACAGGGCCCAGCTTCTCGGGTCCTTCATCTCGCCTTTGAGCGCGCTGTCATCGGTGACGTGCTCCGGCAGCTTCTTCCAGAACACTTCCGCCCAGATCTTGATCATCGAATACAGTGTTAGCAAGCCAACGAGGAGCGCAATCCCCGCAACCAGATACTCGCTTGCCTCAAGACTCGCTCGGACGACGATGAACTTGGCGAAGAAGCCGGACAGTGGCGGAATGCCCGCCAGCGACAGGGCAGGAATCAGGAACAGCAACGCCAGATAGGGGCGCTGGCGGTAGACACCGCCGAGGTCTTTAAGCTCGTAGCTGCCCAGTAGGCGGTAGGTAATGCCGCTGACCAGGAACAGGTTCGTCTTAACAATGATGTGGTGCATGATATAGAACACTCCGCCGATGAGGGCGAGGGGTGTAAACAGGGCGAGCCCCAGGATCATGTAGCCGATCTGGCTGATGATGTGGAAGGATAGTATGCGCCGGAATTCGAACTGCGCGGCCGCTCCCAGAACCCCGGTGAGCATGGTCAGCGTGGCTCCCCAGAGCAGTATCGTATGGGTATAGCCGACATCCTGGGTAAATATCAGCGTAAACACCCGGTAGAGCGCATATACGCCCACCTTGGTCAATAGTCCGGCAAACAGGGCGGAGACGGCCACCTGGGGCGTGTGGTAGGACGCTGGGAGCCAGAAAAAAAGTGGAAACGCCGCAGCTTTGATACCAAAGGAAATCATGAACATCATCGAGACCACGGTCACCATGCCCGGGTCGTCGACGCTGCTCACCTTCTGGGCGATATCGGCCATGTTCAGGGTGCCCACCATGCCATAGAGCAGGCCCACTGCGGACAGGAACATGGCCGATGAGAACAGGTTAAGGGTGACATATTTGATGGCACCTTCCATCTGCGCCCGCTCGCCCCCGAGGGTCAGCAGGGCGAACGACGCCAGCAGCATTACCTCGAACCAGACGAACAGATTGAAGATGTCGCCGGTGAGGAAGGCGCCACCGACACCGGCCAGGAGCAAGTGCATCAGGGGAAAGTAGCCGAACCTCTGGTGCCCGTTGGGAATGGACGCCAGGGAGTAGATGGCAATAGCCAGGCCGATAATACCGGTCAGTACGATCATGATGGCGCTGAGTACGTCGGCCACGAACACAATGCTGAACGGTGCGGGCCAACTGCCCATTTCTACCACCAGGAAGCCTTGGTCCACTGTGAGCAGCAACAGCCAGATACTTGCTGCCAGCAGCAGGCCGGTGGCTACTACGCCAATCAGCCGCTGGAGCCGGATGGAACGCCAGCATGCCAGTGACAGCGCGCCGGCGACCAATGGAATAAGGATCGGGAGAACAGGTGCCAGGTTCAAGTATCAGTATCCTTCATCTGGTCCAGGTCATCGGTGCCAACCACCTCGTATGCGCGCCGTATCAGAACCACGGCAAAAGCGAGAACACTGAAGGCGATCACGATGGCGGTCAGGATGAGCGCCTGAGGCAATGGGTCAGCGACTGTCCCGGTGATTTGCTGTGCGCCCTCGGCAATCAGCGGCGGAGCGCCGCGGGTAAGGCCGGCGACCACGAAGATCAGAAGGTTGGCTGCGTTGCTAAGGATGATCAGACCAATCACCAGTTTGACGATGGACCGTCGGAGCATCATGTAGATGCTGGCTGTGAACAGCAATCCAATCACATAGGCCATCAAGGTTGCCATCTCAGAGCCTCCCCGGGATCAATGGACAGACATGAAAGATGATTAGGCTCATTCTCTGACCTCCATCAGACTGATTACAAAGGTCATCAGCGTGCCCAAAACCGCGAGGTACACGCCAATGTCGAAGATCAGCACCGTTGACAGCTTCAGGTAGCTCTCTCCGGGTAGGGGAAACTGCCACCAGTGGGCCGTTAGCAGTGGTTGGCCCGACAGCAGAGCGGGAATAGTGGACGCCAAGGCAAATAGCAGCCCGGCGGCGAGGATATCTCGGGGACTGACGCGCAGCAGTCGAAGAGTTGACCGGGCGCCGAAGGCGAAGGCATAGAGCACGAAGGCGCTGGCCGCAACCAGCCCACCGATGAATCCGCCGCCGGGCTCGTCATGGCCGCGCAGCAGCAAAAACACCGAAAACATCAACTGAAGCGGGACAATAGCCAGGGCGGCTGTGTTCAGAATCAGGGAGCTGGATCTCATGGTCTGTGCTGGTCCTCCGCCCTAAATTTGATCATGGAAAAGACGCCGATGGCAGCCAGGCCAAGCACGAAGATTTCACCCAGTGTATCGAGCTGTCGGAAGTCAACCAGGATCACGTTCACAATGTTTTTGCCGAAGGCCAGTTCCGAGCTGTTTTCGATGTAGTAGCTGGAAATGCTTTCAAAGAACTGTATATCCATTGCAGCCAGAATCAGCAGGGTCATCACTATGCCCGCGAAAACGGCCACCGCCAGGTCCCGATAGCGTTCCAATGGGGACGAAAGGTTGACGAAAGGCGGCAGTTTGAAGAGCACCAACACCAGAAGAATTACGGTCAGGGTCTCCACCAGCAGCTGGGTAATACCCAGGTCCGGGGCGCTGAAGTGGATGAAGATGAGGGCGACGCCAAAGCCAGTGACCCCAACGGAGGCAACTGAACCCAGGCGGGACCTGGTGGCGCAGGCGAAGAGCGTGGAAACCACCAGCAACAGAGCAATACCGAATTCATAGAAATAGCCGTCGCTGAAATCAAAACTCAGTTCGAAGCCGTGACGCGTGAGCAAGGTGTAGCCGGTCAGACCGAAGGTCACCAGCACAAGAATCAGCAGGTAAATCCCGAGGACGCCGTTCTGCAGAAGCCGGGTTTGCCAGTCGGCCACCTGGGTGATGCCCAGCATGAACCGAAAATAGCCAGCCTCCGGACCAAAGCGGCTGCCGGCGGTGTTAAGGGCGCAGAGATTGGGTTGCAGGCGCTGCCACTTGTAGAGCAGCAGCGAACCGATCAGCAGACTGACCACTGAAAGAATCAGCGGTACGTTCACCCCGTGCCACAAGGCGAGGGCGGTCTCAACCGCTGCGCCATGAACTGACGAAATCGCGGCGTCCAGCAGGATGCCAGCTGGTACAAAGGGAACCACGCCAAAAATCAATGCCAGGAGCGACAGCACGGCGGGGCCAATCAGCATGGCAAAAGGCGCCTCGTGGGGCTGCTTCGGGGTCTTGAGTACTTCGCCAAAAAACGGCTTGATGGCAACCAGCCCTGCGACCGCAACCACCAACATGGCAGACGCGACGGCCACCACCAGGAGGCCCAAGGACCACGCCGGAGCCTTGAGCAGTGATTCGAGCATTAGTTCCTTGGCAACGAAACCAAACAGGGGCGGCAAGCCTGCCAGCGAGAGCGCGGCCAGGCAGGTGATTGCCGCGGTAAGAGGCATGCTTTGCCTGAGACCTCCCATTTTTGTGATGTCCTTGGTGCCGGTCTCATGGTCCAGTGCACCGGCGAGCATGAACAAGGCGCCCTTGTAAAGGGAATGGGCAAGGAGGAAACAGATGAAAGCGGTGATAGCCAGCTCTGTACCGACCCCGATCAGCATGGTCAGGGTACCCAGGGCCATGACCGTGGAGTAGGCCAGTACCTTTTTGATACCAGTGCTGCTGAACGCCAGATAAGCACCGGTCAGCATAGTTGCAGCACCGAAAAGCATCAGTGAGCCACTCCAAAGCGCATCTCCGCCCAAGGATGGATTGAGACGGGCCAACAGATAAACGCCCGCTTTGACCATCGTTGCCGAGTGTAGGTAAGCAGAAACCGGCGTAGGGGCCGCCATGGCATTGGGCAACCAGAAATGGAAAGGCACTTGAGCTGATTTCGTGAAAGCGCCGATGAGAATGCAAATCGTCGCTGCGGTGTAAAAGGCGTGTTCTTGAATTTGCAGATCGGAAGCAAGTATTTCAGTAAACGAGTAACTTCCGGTAATGAAGCCGAGCAATATCAAACCTGCCATCAGGACGAGCCCGCCCCCGGCGGTAACGAAAAGCCCCTGAAGTGCACACTTGCGCGCTTCCTCGTCCTCGTGGTTGAAGCCAATCAGCATGTAGGAGGTGATGCTGGTTAACTCCCAGAAAACGAAAAACGCGATGAGGTTATCGGATAAAACCAGCCCCAGCATCGACGCCATGAACGACAGCATGATGACGTAGAATCGTCCCAGATCTTTGTGGCCTTTCAGATAGGAGCCGGCATAAATCAGGATGAATGTACCGATGCCACTGATTAGAAGGGCAAAAACCAGAGACAGGCCGTCTACCATGAAATCGAGGGTTATGCCGAGGCCCGGCATCCACTGGTTCTCAATCAGAAGGATTTCACCACGGCTGATTGAGGGAACAAGGCTGGCAAAGTATACGGTAAGCGATGCCGGAAGAAGCGCCAGAAGCCATCCAATGTGTTGGCCGGCGAAGCGGCGGAGCGCCGGCACGGCAAATGCCATTAAAAAACCCGATAGTACAGCCAGTAACATCATTTAAGGGTGCTCCGTTAGAACCCAGTTCTTAGCGTTATGCAGTTATCAGATTCCGGCCTTTGCACTTGGATCATACGCTGTTAAGCGGCAATCGACTCAACAACTCTTTGGGTTGAACCTTTTATTGATCCCAGGTCTGGCCGCGGGTGTTTTCTGTGGTTTTGACCTCCAGGTGCATGGCGGCTTTGGCCAGGAAATTAGCGCTGACGGGTGCCGTCATGAACAGAAAGGCTGTGATCAGAACCTCTTCAATGCCGATGCCCCTGCCGAGGGTACTGAAATAAATCACCGAGCTGACAACAATGGCGCCCACGCCGACCGTGGTTGCCTTGGTCGGGCCATGCAGGCGGGTGTAAAAATCCGGCAGGCGGGCCAGGCCAATCGCTCCGATCAGGGTAAAGGCGCCGCCTACAAGCAGCAAAGCGGAAACGGCATATTCGGCGAAGGTGCTCATCAGGTTTTCTCCGGGTTACTCAATAACGCTGCCGCGCTTGAGGTATTTTGCCATTGCAACGGTTCCGACGAATCCCATCACCGCAATGAGCAGGGCGGACTCGAGGTACATCCGTGTTTGTAGCGTTATACCAAGCAGCACGATAAGTGCGATGGCATTGACGTAAAGAGTATCGAGTGCCAACACTCTATCGGGCGCATCCGGCCCCTTGATCACGCGATAGACGTTCAGTAAGGCTGCCAGCGTGACCATGGCGATGGTGATGTAGAGCGCAATAAGAATCATCGGAACATCTCCAGCAGTGGCCTCTCATAACGGGCTCGAATCGTGTCGATGACTTCCTGCTCATCCTCGGCGTCCAGTGAATGGATGAGAATCAGTTTGTTGTCATCACTGACATCGGCGCCGACCGTTCCGGGCGTCAATGAAATAGTGCTGACCAGTATGCTGATGGCGAGTGGGTGATCCAGCTCAAGAGGATAACAGATGAACATCGGGCGAGGCTGCCGCGGGCTGAGTATGAGCTTTGCTACTTCAACACTGGCAACAATAATATCCCAGAGAACCCGCAACGCGTAGGCTGGCGCCCGCCAGCCCCTGATTACAGCGGGGCGGTCGGGCCAGAACCCCCGGGTCAGTTGGGGTATGCCCCAGGCAAGTACAATGCCCAGGACGACACTGCCCCCGCTTATGCCGTCACTCAGAAACTGCCAGGTGGCGAACAAGGTAAGACTTAGCCAGGGCTGAGGAAAACTGAGGCGATCGAGCATTAACTGCCCTCCCTGACCATGGGTGTTTGCAAGATTTCGATGTAAGCGTCGCTGTTGTGCAATTGCGCTGCAGTTGCATCGGTATAGTTCATAATGGGGCCAGCCAGCACTACCATGACAATGGCCATGGCAGTGAGTGCTCCCGCTGCCACGGAAATTCGGCCATTGAGCGGATCCGGTTTTTCCAGATGACCATCCACGGTGCGCCAGAACACGATGCTACCAGCGCGGCTGTAGGCAATGAGGGTCAGGAAGCTGCCGATCAGCAGTACTGACCATAGCCAGGCCATCTCGGTTCCCGATTCAACAGACTGCAAAATCAGCACCTTGCCAAAGAAACCGCTCAGGGGCGGCAGGCCGGCCGCTGCCACGGCACCCACCAGGAAGAGGACACTGAGGAAGGTGCGGCTCTGCATTTTAGGCGCTGTAACAATGCGGTCTTTCGCCGAACCGCGCTGGTTAGCGACCAGCTCAGAAACAAGGAACAGGCCGCCCACCGTCCACGTTGTGCTTAGCAGGTAGAAAAGCGCCGCAGACAATCCGGCCTGAGAACCAAGTGCAATCGGCGCCAGCAAGGTGCCCACCGAAATGATGACCTGCCAGGCGACCAGGGTCTTCAGAGTGCCGGAGCCCAGTGCGCCGATAACGCCCATGGCCAGGGTGGCCAGGGCGATCGGGAACAGCCAGTCCATGCCGAGATTGGCGAGCTCGCCTGCATCGTCGCCGAAGATAAGCAGATAGACCCGTAAAATGGCGTAGATGCCAACTTTGGTCATAACCGCAAACAATGCCGCAACCGGCGCCGTCGCTTTTGAGTAGGCCCGTGGTAGCCAGAAGCAAAGGGGCAGAATGGCTGCTTTAAGGCCGAAGACCACCAGTAACATCATGCCTCCGGCCTTGACGATGTTCAGGCCTTCTCCGGAGATTTGCGGAACCTTGACCGCGAGATCTGCCATGTTCAGAGTGCCGGTAACGCTGTAGATCATGCCGACGCTGATCAGGAACACGGCAGAGCCGATCAGGTTAAGCACGACATAGTGCAGGCCCGGAACGGTTCTGACTGTCCCGCCGCCATGCATCAGCAGACCATATGAGGCGATGAGCAGAACCTCGAAAGCAACAAACAGGTTGAACAGGTCGCCGGTGAGGAAAGCAATGTTTAGCCCCATGAGCTGGAAGAGGAACAGGCCATGGAACTGACGGTTTCCTTCATCGGCACCGCCTATGGCGAAGAGGTGGCAGAAAAGGGCCAGAATGGCAGTCATTATCAGCATCAGGGCGGCCAGTCGATCCAGCACCAGCACGATCCCGAAAGGTGGTTGCCAGTTACCGAATGCATAGATCCGATAACTGCCATCGTTTGCCATTACGAGGAGCACAACGGCGGATACTAGCATCAATACCGTTGTGGCCAGCGCCAGCGTCCGCCTCAGGTGGATAGGCGCGTAGCCCATAAAAGCCTGGAGAATGCCGCCGAGCAGGGGAATAAGAACAGGAGCGGTAAGCCAGTGGTTCATTTACCGGTAACCTCCGATTCTTCCTCCGGTGCGGGTGATTTGTAAGGCTGCTTCCCATCCACATGATCGTCCTCATTGTCCGCCAGGTTGCGCAGGGAGAGCACTACAACAAACGCAGTCATCGCAAAGCCAATCACAATGGCTGTAAGTACAAGGGCTTGTGGTAGAGGGTCAGAGTAACTGGCTGCAGTGCCGATGATCGGCTGCTGACCGGTCGCCAGGCGTCCACTGGAGAACAGAAACAGGTTGACGCCATAAGAAAGAAGCGTCAGGCCGACCACTACCGGAAAGGTCCGAGCACGCAGAATCAGATAGACGCCGGACGACGTCAGTGCGCCAATAACCAGTGCGAAAACGAGCTCCATTACGCACTCTCCTGTTTGGGTTTAATCGCAGAATGGGGCGACAACCGGCCGACAGTCACCAGCGACAGAAGGGTAGCACCGATAACTGCCAGGTAGACGCCGAGATCAAAGATCAGGGCCGAGGCAACCTCGAACTTGCCCACCACCGGCCAGGTGATGTAATCGAAGGTGGATGTGAGGAACGGGTAGCCGAAGGCGAAACTGCCAAGCCCGGCAACCGTTGCGAACAGCAGGCCCAGCCCGATGACGTTGTGGTAGCGCAGACGGATTCGATCCTCTGTCCACTCCATGCCGCTGGCAATGTATTGGAGAATCAGCGCAATCGAGGTAATAAGACCGGCGATAAACCCGCCGCCCGGCAGGTTGTGGCCGCGCAGGAAAATGAATGCGGACACCATCAGGGCAAGCGGTAACATTGGCCGGGCAATCAGGCTCAACATCAGCGGGTGCGCATCCCGGGCCCATGCGTGGCCGGCGCCATCGCTGGGCGGTGGCGTCAATACGGTGTCTTTGAGCATGGCGTAGATGCCCAGGGCGGCAATGGCCAGGACCGTGATCTCGCCCAGGGTATCGAAGCCCCGGAAGTCCACGAGAATGACGTTGACCACGTTAGTGCCGCCTCCGCCCGGCTTGCTGTTCTCCAGGAAGAACTCGGAGATCGAGCTGAATGGCTGGGTCAGCATGGCAAGCGTCACCAGTGTCATGCCAATACCTGCGACCGCCGCAATGGCCACATCGCGGAGACGACGTTTGAGAGGTGTTTCGACTGGCGTCCAGGGATGCATGTAGTAGATGGCCAGCATCAACAGAACAATCGTCACCACCTCCACAGAGAGCTGGGTCATGGCCAGGTCCGGTGCCGAAAAGCGGGCGAAGGCCAAAGCTACGACCAGTCCTACAACGCTCAACAGTACCAGTGCATAGAAACGCTGTCGGTGCAGTCCTGCCGTTGCAAAAGCGCAGAGTATCAGCACAGCGGCCGCAATCGCCGTTGGCGCATCCACCGGGCTCAGGCCGTTCTCACCGACAAAGACCCCCAGATCAAGCAATGGCATTGCTGCAACAGCGATCACACTGACAAACAGCAGCAGAGCGTAGCGCTGTAGCGAGCCGTTCTCCAGCCGTGAAGTCACGCTGTTGGCAAAGTCTACAATCCGCAGAACAACGCTCTCGAATACGGCCTTTTCATCGATTTCCCGGAACCGTGCGTGAAAATCGAAAAAGCGCTGGCGTTGGCTGTACATGAGCAAACCGCCGGCAAAAGCGAAAAAACTCATCATCAGCGGGAGGTTGAAACCGTGGAACGCCGCGAGTTGGTAATCCGGCACATTGCCGCCAAATGTGGCGGATGCCGCCATGTAAAGCAGCGGGCCGACCGAGATGGCCGGAAAGATGCCGATCATGACGAGCGCAAACACGAGAATCTCCGCCGGGATCTTCATGTAACGGGGAGGCTCGTGTGGAGGGTAGATCGGAAGATCAACCGGCTTGCCGTTGAAGAAAACGTCGTGGATAAAACGTGCGGAGTAAGCCACCGTGAAGACGCCCGCCAGGGTCGCCACGATTGGTGGCAGCCAGGCCCAGAGCCCCGGCAGGTTCAGCGCCAGTGATTCGGCGAAGAACATTTCCTTGCTCAGAAAGCCGTTCAGCAGCGGCACCCCGGCGTTCGATGCGGCAGCAACCATGGCCAGGGTGGCCGTGTGCGGCATGAAACGCCAGAGCCCGTTAATGCGGCGCATATCCCGGGTGCCGGTTTCATGGTCGATGATGCCCGCGGCCATGAACAGGGAGGCCTTGAAGGTGGCGTGGTTGATCACGTGGAAAATCGCCGCAACGGCCGCAAGCTGGGTGCCCATGCCGAACAGCAGGGTAATAAGGCCCAGTTGACTCACCGTTGAATAGGCCAGCAGGCCTTTCAGATCGTGCTTGAACATGGCGGTGTAGGCGCCCAGCAGCATGGTGGCCATGCCGGTAAAGCTGACCATGTAGAACCATTGCTCGGTGCCCGCCAGCGCCGGGTAAAGCCTGGCCATCAGAAAGACGCCGGCCTTAACCATCGTGGCTGAATGCAGGTAGGCCGATACCGGCGTGGGTGCCTGCATGGCATGGGGCAGCCAGAAATGGAACGGGAACTGGGCGGATTTTGTGAAAGCACCCAGCAGAACGAGAGTGAGGACAACCGGGTAGAGGGCATGGTTCTTGATCAGGTCACCCGCTGCCAGGACATCATCAAGCTCAAAGCTGCCAACAATGTTGCCGATGATCAGTATGCCGGCAAGCAGCGCAAACCCACCACCGCCCGTCACGGCCAGGGCCATCCGGGCGCCGCGCCGGGCGTCCTGTTTGTGGGTCCAGAAGCTGATCAGCAGGAACGAGGTCAGGCTGGTCAGCTCCCAGAAAATCATCATCAGTAGCAGGTTGCTGGAGAGCACAATGCCCAGCATTGAACCCTTGAAGCAGAGGAGCAGGGCGTAGAACTTGCCAACGTTCTCGTAGGCCTTCAGGTAATAGCGGGCATAGAGAATAATCAGCAGTCCGATAATCAGGATCAACAGGGCGAACAGCAGAGACAGGCCGTCCAGCCGGAAACTGAAGGAGAGGCCAAGAGCCGGCAGCCATTCATAGCTGTGCAGCACTACGCCGCCATCGGAAAGCGTTTCCCAATGAGGGAAAAGGGCTGCCAGTGCAATGAGTGCGGGTACTGAAGATGCAACGGCAATCGCCGTTCTGCCGCCCTGGGCGAACAGCGGTGCGGCTAAAGCACCCAGAAAAGGCAGTAAAACAACCAGCGGTAGCGACATCGCAACCTCGTTATTGGTTTTCTTTTACGTGAGTATTGAAGGCATGTTTGCCTGAGTCTAGTCTCCGGCCGGCCACCCTGCACATTGAGCACCGATGCCCTTACGGCATGGAAGGTGGGGTGGATCAGCAGAAAACAGGCGGGTCCGGGAAGTACGGTAAACGTCCCCGGTGCCGCGCTATGTCAGCGGTCACAGGTGGGCGGGTAACTCTTGTGCAGCCGAAGGACCTTGCGGTCATGGTTGCTCCGTCAATGAAACTTGATTGCCGATGATACGTGCCCCGTCTGGAAGGTCAAGTCAACTTGCCATTGATCAAGTGTATACTCGCGATAAATATTTACTGAGAGAGTCCCATGAGCGACATCTATCCCAACCTTCTGAAACCCCTGGATCTCGGCTTCACTGAACTTAAGAACCGAGTGCTGATGGGGTCCATGCACACGGGCCTGGAAGACAGGTTCTGGAACATCCACAAGTTCGCGCGGTACTTTGCCGAGCGCGCAGAAGGTGGCGTGGGGCTCATGGTGACGGGCGGTTTCTCGCCCAATCTGGTTGGGCAGCTGGCCCCGCTTGCCTCAACCATGAACAATCGGGCAACGGCTCTTTTGCATCGTCATGTGACCGGTGCGGTGCATGAGGCAGGCGGTAAGATCTGTATGCAGATCCTGCACGCCGGGCGTTATGGCTACCAGCCTCTGATTGTCTCGGCGTCGGCAACCAAGGCGCCGATCAGCCCGTTCAAGGCCCGCGCCCTTTCCTCGAAAGGGGTTGAACGGCAGATCAACGATTTCGTCAGTGCCGCGAAGCTCGCCAAATTTGCGGGTTATGATGGCGTTGAGGTGATGGGCTCCGAAGGCTATTTCATCAACCAGTTTTTGTGTGAGCGGACCAACAAGAGAACGGACAAGTGGGGTGGCCCTTACGAGAACCGTATGCGCCTGCCCGTGGAGATTGTCCGCCGTATGCGCGAAGCTGTTGGGCCTGAATTCATCATTATCTACCGGCTGTCCATGCTGGACCTGGTCGAGGGTGGCCAGACCTGGGAACAGATTGTGACACTGGGCAAGGCCATTGAGCGGGCAGGAGCCACCATCATCAATACCGGGATTGGCTGGCATGAAGCCCGGGTGCCCACCATCGTTACCTCGGTTCCCCGGGGCGGCTTCGCCGATGTAACCGCCAAGTTCTACGGAGAAGTGGATATCCCGGTGTGTACCACCAACCGCATCAACACCCCCGAAAAAGGAGAAGAGATTCTCGCCGCCGGAAAGGCGGATATGGTGTCTATGGCCCGGCCTCTGTTGGCGGACAGCGAGTTTGTTCGCAAGGCCGAGCAGGGCCGTAGCGACGAAATCAACACCTGCATTGCCTGCAACCAGGCGTGTCTTGACCATGCCTTCCAGGCCAAGCGGGCATCGTGCCTTGTAAACCCGAGGGCCTGCCACGAAACCGAGCTGGTGTTGACGGTAGCGCCGGTTGTGCGCCGGGTCGCAGTGGTGGGGGCCGGACCTGCGGGGCTGGCAGCAGCGACCACCGCCGCGAAACGGGGCCATAAGGTGACCCTTTTCGACGCGGACGATCGGATTGGCGGTCAGTTCAACTACGCCAAACGCATCCCGGGCAAGGAAGAATTCTACGAAACCCTTCGTTATTACCAGCGCCAGATAGAGCTGTTGGAGATCGACCTGAATCTGGGCAAGCGCGTGGACGCGGACTCACTCAAGGACCAGGGCTTTGATGACGTCGTTATCGCCACTGGCGTGAAGCCGAGAACACCGGCAATTGAAGGCATCGATCATCCCAAGGTGCTCGGGTACCTCGATGTGCTTCGTCACAACAAACCGGTTGGTGAGACTGTGGCGGTTATTGGTGCCGGCGGTATCGGCTTCGATGTCAGTGAGTTCCTGACACACGACTTCAGCCACCATCCCGAAGGCGAGCAGGTCAGCGTTGCCGACTGGCAGGCGGAATGGGGCGTCAACCCGGACTTCGATGGCCCCGGAGGGCTGGCCGAGCGCCAGCCAACACCGTCGCCCCGAAAGATTTACCTGATGCAGCGAAAAACCGGCAAGGTCGGCGGCGGTCTGGGCAAGACGTCGGGTTGGGTGCATCGCAACAGCCTGAAGCACCGTGAAGTCGAGATGCTGAGGGGCTGTCGCTATGAACGGATTGACGACCAGGGTCTGCATATCTCCCTGACCGACAAAGATGGCAAGGTCACGGAGAGTCGGGTGTTGGCCGTGGACAATGTGATTGTTTGTGCAGGCCAGGAACCTTATCGGGAACTTTTCGACGAGTTATCGGACTCTGGGGTGTCCGCGCATCTGATCGGCGGTGCAGACGTCGCCGAAGAACTGGACGCCAAACGGGCCATCCGGCAGGGAACGGAAGTCGCAGCTAAATTATGACATTACTAATTGCCTTCGCAGTGCTCTCGATTGGCTTCTCCTTTTTATGCTCCATTCTAGAGGCGGCCTTGCTTTCGGTGACTCCGAGCTACATCGCCTCACTGAAAAAAGAGAAGCCGAAGCTTTTCGCCCGGTTGCGAAAACTGAAAGATGATGTGGATGATCCGCTGTCTGCAATCCTTACACTGAACACGGTTGCCCACACCGTGGGCGCCACCGGCGTTGGCGCCCAGGTGACTGTGGTTTTTGGGGAAGCCTGGCTCGGCATTGCCTCTGCGGTAATGACCCTGGCTATCCTGATATTCTCGGAAATTATTCCCAAAACCATTGGCGCCAAATACTGGCGGAGTATTGCGCCACGGCTGCCAGCTATTCTGGGGTTCATGATCAAAGCGCTGCTGCCGTTCATCTGGTTGTCCAAACAGGTCACCCGCCGAATTGGGTCTGGTGAGGCCGACGTTGATATCCGTGCGGAGATCAGCGCCCTGGCGGAGATCGGCAAGGATCAGCAGGCCCTGGACGAAGACGAACGGCGCATGATTCACAACGTCCTGCGATTCCACGAGATCAAGGTCAGTTCCGTGATGACACCAAGGACGGTCTGCAAATACGTTGATCCGGGCATCACTTACGACGAGTTCCGGGAGCAGGTCAGAAAGTCACCGTTCTCCCGATACCCGGTAATCGATGAGGAAGGCGAGGCACTCGGGTACCTGCATCGGGCAGATCTGATCAACCTCGATTCCGATGTCGACCTGCTCGATCACATGCGCAAGATCAAGCGAGTGAAAGGCAACACCAACATCGAATTCCTGTTCTCGGACATGCTGCGAGAGCGGCAACACCTGGCCGTCGTCTATGACGAATTGGGAACCTGGCTGGGAATAGTGACGCTGGAGGACATACTGGAGACACTTTTGGGCACGGAAATCATGGATGAAACCGATAATGTCTCGAACCTCCGCCGGTATGCGAAGCAGCGCTGGAGCCGGCGTCTGAAGAAGTATGGCTCCGGATAGGAGGGTTTGGTTTGGTTAGCGGGCGGCTTTCAAGGCATTTGAAATCGCCTCGGCTTCAGCTTCAAGTACCTGACTTCGAAGACTGTTTCCCTGCTGCAGTGCCTGCTCGATCTGTTTGCGCTTCATGTCGTACAGCCTGCTCAGAATCTCTGCCTGGCTTTGTCTGATCGGTGCATTCATGGCGGACCTCCCCATAGTGACACCTGTCGGTATTCTTTACGTTTCAGGCCGAACATTGACCTTCACTGGAAACCGATGCATAACCCGGGCCAGTCAGGACCGACCAGACATTACCTGACAAAGCGAGAGCGGTAGGCGCCCGGTGAAAGCCCGGTATGTTTGCGGAACAGACGCGTGAACGAACTCACGTCTTCGTAGCCCACCAACTGGGTGATTTCATCAATCGGTAACCGCGATTTCTCCAAATGCTGACGTGCCACCTCAATCCTGAGAAGTTGTAGATACCCGGTGGGCGTGTCGCCAGTGGCTGCCTTGAATCGGCGAATCAGAGAACGCTCGGTGAGTCCACTGAGTGAAGCGAGGCGTTGCAGGGTAACAGGTTCCCGGTAATGACTGTCCAGCCAGTCCTGCAGCTTCAGAATGGCGGCATCAGAATGGTAACGGCGAGCTTGCAGGGCGCTGTAAGGCGCCTGGCTGGTCCGCCCCGCATCAATCACAAACGCCTTCGCCAGCTCCCGCGCCACCTGAGCCCCCGCGTAACGTTCGACCAGATAGATCCCCAGATCCCACCAGGCCATGCCGCCCCCGGCACAGGCAATGTCGCCGTCCACCGTTACCAGCTTGTTCGGCTGAAGGTTCACCGCCGGAAAGCGCTGGCGGAACTGATGGCTGAAGCCCCAATGCGTCGTCGCCTGACGACCATCCAGCAGCCCCGCCTCGGCCAGCATGAACGCACCGGTGCAGTTACTCGCTACCCGCACCTGCCCGGCGTCTGAAGACCGAAATTCGCTCAGCCATTCAATAAGCTCCGAATTCCCGGCCAGAACGACTTCGATAGGACCACCAATAGTCGGTATCACCACCAGATCGCTGTCGTCGCCACCCGGTAACAAATCGTTCCAGGCTCCGTCTGGCTGAATGGTCAGTCCGTTAATGCAGCGGCAGGGCGCTCCGTCCTTCGTCAGAAGCCGGGTTGTGAATCGGGGTGTCGGCGCTTCATCGTTAATCCGCGCCCAGGTAACGCCGGCAAGACGGAAAAGATCAATAATGCCAGTGATGGCGCTGGCTAAAGCGCCATCAAAACCGATAACAGAGACCGTTCGCATGCAAACTCCAAATTAGGCCATGAGTGGCAATATTGACCATAATTATGTCATAAACGCCGGTTTCCAGGAAAAACCAGTTGTGAGAGGCTAACGACATCAAACAGGAGACCAAGCATGACCGACACCCTGATCGACCGCCGCGACCTGGCGTTCCAGCTCTACGAAGTTCTCGATACCGAAAACCTCACCACCCGCGAGCGCTTCAACGAACACAACCGCGACACATTCGATGCCGTCATTGAAACCGCCGACAAGATGGCCCGGGAAAAGTTTGCCACCCATAACAGCGCAGCCGACAAGGACGAACCAAAGTTCGTCAACGGCCAGGTCGAGATGCTGCCGCAGGTGAAGGAAGCCTTCGACGCCTATGCGCAGGCCGGCTTTATCGCAGGACGTTACGACTATGAACTGGGTGGCATGCAGTTGCCTGAATCGGTCATGGCCGCCTGCAACGGTTTCTTCACAGCTGCCAACCCTGGTACCGCCGGCTACCCGTTTCTGACCACGGCTGCCGCCAACCTGATCCGGGTTTTCGGCAACGAACAGCAGAAAACCACCTTCCTTCCGAACATGCTCAGCGGTCGATTCAGCGGCACCATGGCGCTGACCGAACCCCACGCCGGTTCCTCCCTCGCGGATATCCGGACATCCGCGTCGCCCACAGATGAAGGTCACTACCTGATCAAGGGCGCGAAGATTTATATCTCCGGTGGCGAGCAGTCCATCACTGACAACATCGTTCACATGGTGCTGGCCAAGATCAAAGGGGCGCCGGCGGGCGTGAAAGGTATCTCCCTGTTCATCGTGCCCAAGTTTCTGGTGGATGACGAAGGCAATCCCACTGAACGCAACGGCGTCAGCCTCGCTGGCCTGATTCACAAGCTGGGCTACCGGGGAACCACGTCTACTGCACTGAGTTTCGGCGACGATGCCCCCTGCCACGGCTATCTGGTGGGCGAGCCCCATCAGGGCCTGAAATACATGTTCCAGATGATGAACGAAGCGCGGGTCGGTGTCGGTTTCGGCGCTGCCGTGATCGGCTATCGGGGTTACATGCACAGCCTCGAATACGCCAAAGACCGTCTTCAGGGGCGCAAGGCCAGCGAGAAGAATCCGGAAAGCCCGCAGGTGCCGATTATTGATCACGCCGATGTCCGTCGCATGCTGCTGGCCCAGAAAGCCTACAGTGAGGGTGGTTTGGCTTTGTGCCTCTACGGCGCCCGGTTGATGGATGACCAGCACACCCATCCCGATGAACAGAAACGCCAGGAAGCCGGAAAGCTGCTGGACCTCCTCACTCCGGTGATCAAAGCATGGCCTTCCGAATATGGCCCCAAGGCTAACGACCTGGCTATCCAGGTATATGGCGGTGCGGGTTACACCCGAGAGTATCCGGTAGAGCAGTGCTGGCGTGACAACCGTCTGAACCCGATTCACGAAGGCACCAACGGTATCCAGGCCATGGACCTGCTGGGCCGTAAGATCTGGCAGGATCAGAGCCACGGTTTGCAGCTGCTCATGCAGGAGATGCAGGTAGATCTGCAGGCAGCCACCACCGATCGTTGCCAGCAATGGGCCCTGTCCCTGAGTGAAACCCTGCAGCAGGCAGTGAAGGTTACCCAAAGCCTGGGTAAATCCCTGATGGAAGGCGATCCCGACAAAACCCTGGCCAATGCCTCGTGCTACCTGCACCTGTTCGGGCACATTATGGTGGCCTGGATGTGGCTGCGTCAGGCCAATGCGGCCTCCCACGCCCTGGGTTCCGCAAATACCGATGATGAGCGCAATTTCTACCAGGGCAAACTGCAGGCGGCCCAATACTTCTTCCATTGGGAATTGCCAACCGTGGCTCAGGATCTGGTGCTGCTGCGCAATCAGGACGATACCTGCCTGAACATGAAATCGGAGTGGTTCTGATGGCTCTGGTAAATGTTGAGAAGAAAAATCACATCTTGCTGATCGGGCTGAACCGCCCGGAAAAAATGAACGCCATGAACCGCGAGATGTACCACCAGATTGCGGCGGCCTACCACCAGCTGGAAAACGACCCGGAGCTACGGGTCGGGCTGATGTACGCCGAGGGCGACCACTTCACCAGCGGCCTGCAACTGGACGACTGGGCGGGTGTGTTTGCCAACGGCAAGGGCATTGAACCGGGTGAGGGCGAACTGGATCCCTTCCACATTACCGGTCAGGCGCTGACCAAACCCGTGGTCTTCGCCGCCCAGGGCATCTGCTTCACCTGCGGCGTTGAGATGATGCTCAACACCGACGTGCGCGTCGCGGCCAAAGGCACTCGCTTTGCCCAACTGGAAGTCAAACGCGGCATCTTTGCCTGCGGTGGTGCCACCATCCGCCTCCAGCGTGAAATCGGCTGGGGCAATGCCCAGCGTTACCTTCTGACTGGCGATGAGTGGACCGCCGATCAGGCGTATCAGTGGGGGTTAATTCAGGAACTGGTGGAACCCGGCGAGCAGTTTAACGTTGCGTTGGAAATCGCTGAAAAAATTGCCAAGGCTGCACCGTTGGGTGTGCAAGGCAGTCTGAAATCCTCGAAGATCGCTGTCAGCGAGGGACAGGAGGCTGCGAAACAGCGTTTGTTCCCGGATCTGCAGCCGGTCATGGCCAGCGAGGACGTAAAAGAGGGAATCCAGTCTTTCCTGGAACGGCGCGAAGCTGTTTTTAAAGGCAAGTGACTTCTAAATTTCCTCGGGAAACACGGGCTCTAGGGGCTAAAAGAAGCTGGCGAATTCATCAGAATTATGGGCAGCCGACCGGAGTCTTCCTTCCGGGAGTGTGAGCAGCAGGGATGCTGCGATCAAGCCCCCATGGATGGGTTCACGGCGTCTCCCGGAAGGAAGACTCCGGTTGGCTGCATGCTCTATAACGTCAAGGCTTGGGGGCAAGACTTCAGGCGGCCTCGGAATTCCCGGGTTCGCGACGAGCCTTCGCTTCAGCCGCTACCTCCGCAGCATAATCCGAATACTTGGCCATCAGCTCCTCCTTCCGATCCGGATCCCAATTGATTTTACTCAGATCCCCCTCGTAATGATCAATCACCCGCTTATCCATGGTTTCATACCACCACTGGGGCAGGTACGCCGGCAAGAGCATCGAGGCATAACCACCGGGTAACTGTGGCGCCTTCTCGAAATGCCTCAGAGCCTGGTAACTGCGCTGTGGATGCGCGTGATGGTCTGAATGCCGCTGGAGCTGATACAGGAACAGATTGGTCACAATGTGATTGCTGTTCCAGCTGTGCTCTGGTTGGGTGCGCTCATACTTGCCGTTCTTGTCTTTCTGGCGCAGCAGGCCGTAGTGCTCAATGTAATTCACACTCTCCAGCAGGCTTGCGCCATACACCGCCTGGGCCGCCAGGAATGGTACTGCCCGTGGGCCGCAAACCAAGGTTGTCGCACCAAAGAAGCCAGCGCTCATGGCCCAGCCCTGAAGAAGCTCGTTGTCCAGGCTCCAGAAACCCTTGCCTTTGCGAGCAAGCCTTGCCTTCTCGATCTTGATGGATGATTTGATACCGCCAAGCACCGTACGCGGCAGGAATTTCCAGAAACTCTCACCCATGCGGCTGCTGGCCGGATCCTCCGGCGTTGCCACCCGCTTGTGATGGCCGAAGTTATGCTCAACAACAAAGTGGGTGTAGCCAGTGGGCGCCAGGGCTGCCATCGCCAGCAACTTGTTCAGTCTGTTCGACTTGTGGCCGAGTTCGTGGGCCGTGTTGATGCCCACACCGTTGATGGCGCCGACCGTCAGCGTCAGTCCTACCTTGTCGTCCAGCGGTGTGCTTTTGCGGCTGGCAAGCCAGGCACCCATGAAAGTCATGGCGTACTGGGTGGGAATAAACGCCTTCACAATCCGGTCGTAGTACTTGTCCTGCTCCAGTGTCTTCACCGCGGATTCTGGAGGGTTGCTTTGATCCTCACCAATCGCACGGTCAAGGGCGGGAATGATTCCATGCACCAGAGCAGGGCCGGTCCAGGCCAGTGCTTTCAGTTTTCTCGGGGCCAGTGCGTAGCCGGTCAGCGCGGCAAGCCCGATTCCCGGCAGGGCGGGACCAAGCAGCCACATGTAGCGTTTCGGGTCTTTCCAGTTGCCATTGGCGTCTTCTTCGACAGGTGATGTGATCTGATGTGATTGCAGGTTGTCTTGGGTTTTGGCGTTCATTGTTTTCTCCCGTTCGGTGCTCGTACCTGCAATTTATGTCGGACAATCGAGCAATGCAACGGCCGTCCAGATTCAAAAACAACCTTGGCTCGAAATGACAAATGGCATTTCTTTGGCAGAAAGCGGGTTTCTGGGCCAGACTGATTTAGACAAGAAGAGCTTGATCACAAGGAAGAATCAGCCATGACTAACCCTTCTTCTGCTATTGCCTCATGCTCTGTCCAGGGGATGCTGCGTGAGTACCTATCCTCTGGCAGGCTTACCGAGGTGGTCTACCGCGACAGCGCGGGCCAGATCTGTCTTGTTCATGATGTGATCCGCGATCTCTTTAGCCGGGCCGGTCAGGATTTTCTGCTGCTCGGGCGCGGCACCATGCTCCCGTTTGATCACGTCATTACCATCAATGGCCAGGTGCTCTCCGAAAACGCTGGTTAACGAAAGGGTAATCGCCCGGTAATTGCTTCGATGTCTGCCCCGGCCGTAATCTGTGCGCCGTTGTAAATACTTACCAACAGAGGGATATGGTATGAACAAGCTCACACTGAGTGCGCTTCTGATGTTTCTTACACTCGGCCTGGCTGCCTGCAGCTCCGAAGACAACGAAGGGGTGGATGTTGAGCAGGCTGCGGATAACGCCGGAGATATAATGGAGGACGCGGCCGATTCCACCGAGGAAACCTTGGAAGAAGCGACCGGACAGGATGAAAGTGCCATGGGCGAGTTAGAGGAAGGCGCCGAGGAAGCCGGTGAAGCCATGGCCGATGCCGCCGAGGAAACGGGTGATGCAATTGAAGAAAGTCACGAGGAAATGACTCAATAATAAGAGAGGTTGTCGCCGCTTAGGCAGTTTGGCCAGCGTCTTTTGCTGGCCAAACTGGGCGGTCAATGAACGATGTTGTTCGATTAAATTGCGATTTCTCCACCGTCCTCGCGGTATATGACGATAGTGGCCGAGCGGGGGCGATTGTCTGCCTCACCGAAGGCTGTAGCGTCACCGGAAGTTGCCGGCCAAGTGCTCACGTTTCGGTTGAAATCTTCTTCTGAACCGCCCTCTCCTGGGTGCTGAATATTGATAAAAAGCGAGCGGGCATCAGCAGTCATACTGATTCCTGTGATCTCACAGCCATTTGGTCCGACCAGAAAGCGCTTCAATTGAACAGCCTCTGCATTTCCGCCGACAAAAGTCTGGATAGACTCCTGGCCATTGCCGTCAGAGGTCGTGACTGTGACGCTTTCACCATCGCCAACTTCTCCCGGAATAGCCACCAGCATCTGATTATTGGTTTTGCCGCGGATACCTGATGAGCCATCGTCGGTCTGAATCCAAATGACGCCACGGGGGTCAATGAACAGCCCGTCCGGACTGGAGAATTCGTTATCTGCTGTCAAGCCGGATACGTTGTAATCAGAGGACGCGTCTGCGCTGGAGCCGAACAGGAAAATGTCCCATTCAAATGAAGTTGCTGCATGATCGCCAGCTTCCTCGCGCCAGCGGATTATATGACCGTTTGAGTTAACTGCGCGAGGATTGGCGCCGTCCAGATCTGTAGAAGGTCGATTGCTGGAATTGCCATTGGTCAGGGTCAGATAAACGTCGCCAGTGTTAGGGTGCACCGTTGCCCATTCTGGCCGATCCATAGGCGTTGCGCCTACCACATCGGCCGCCAGGCGAGCACTTGCAAGAACCTCTGCGTCAGAGGCAAAGTTGTACTGGTAGACCGTTCCATTATCATCGTATGAATGCGTGCCAGCCAGATCCATGTTGGCAGTAGATAGCGCTTTCCAGGCGCCAGTGCCATCGTCATTGAATACTGCGACGTAAAGCGTACCTTCATCCAGGTACTTGTCTCCTGCAGAAAGCCCGCCGTTACGATCCGCCTCTGACCAGGCAGCCTTTGATACAAATTTGTACATATACTCACGCCGAGAGTCATCGCCGGTGTAGATAACGATGGGAGCACCTTCTTGCACCGGAGCAACCCAAGCTCCTTCGTGGGAGAATCGACCAAAGCCGGTGCGTACTCTCGGCTTTTGAGTAGGGCGGAATGGATCAACTTCGGTTACGTAGCCGTGCAGGTTCGGCTCATGGCGGAAGTCCTCTAGGGCGGTGGCGCCGGAGGTCCCGACACCAAAACGCTTATACTGATCTCCCGGCACTCTATCCCACTGCCGATATGACCAACCAGCGCCTTCTATTCCGTAACGTGCAAGCCAGCCTCGGTGTTTTTCGGAGAGGTTGTCAACGTTGCCCACCTGGAAATAGGCGTACCAGTTTTCCTCGGCGGCCAGGTAAGTTCCCCAAGGAGTATAGCCGTTTGCACAATTGTTCATAGTACCGTAACGAGTGGTGCCTGTAGGCGTCAGTTTGGTTTTGACGAAATCTTCGCCAGCAACCGGACCACGCATATCCATTTCAGTGAAGACGGTGAGACGGCGATTGTAGGGAGAGTCGAGAACAACGGACCATTTGCCGTTGTCCTTTCGAATTTCGACGCAAGACACGCCATGGCCATTCATCTCACGATCAACGATTTTCTTCAGTTCTTGGAGGTTGTTAGCGGCGATGGCATCTTCTTTGGCGGTTGGGGTCTCGTGTAAAGTGGCGTCTTCCAAGTTTTCATGGTTCAGCACTAGAATGCCACGGTCTGATGACTCTGGGTCATATTTGCCGCTGGAATCCATGCCAAAGAAATGCATGCCGTCATGCTCATCGCCGGAGCGGCTATCGTAATCCACGTCAGTGCCATCATTCTTGAAATCTGCGAGTCCGGAAAAAAGCGGATCGCCTTTAGCGTAGAGCACGTCAGCTTTGTAACCAGCTGGAAGAATAACTCGGTCTTCGATTCCTCCGGCCACCGCTTTAAAGTCGAGTTGCTCGGGGTTCATTGTAACTGCGGTAGATGGAGTTGTAGATGTGCCTGAACTGCTGCTTCCGCCGCAACCTGTCAGAGCCAAGGACGCCAACGGTGGCTGCTGATGCGGTTCCGGTAAGCAGGCGGCGACGAGAAAGGCGTGTTTTGACGATATCATCGAATGGGCGGTTACCGCTTCTGTTACTGTCTTCTACTGGGTGATGTCCCATTTTTCTCTCCTTGTTTAACGACTTGATCGCAAATGAAATGCTTGGATTTTCCGGCCGTTTCGTTTAAGCCGGATAGACCAAAAGTGTCGTTAAATTTGATGACAGATTGGGTTCATCACCGTGACAGAACTGAGAACAAATTATTGCAGTGCATGAACTGCGGCGAGTGTCGTCGATTGAAATTGATAAAGAAAATTCAAGCCCAGCCGATGAGCATGATAAATACACTAAAGTATCAGTTATTAACTCACGTCAATTCTTTAGTCTCCACAATGGCCTTTAATAACAAAATGTTTGCAGAAGCAACGAAAAAGAAGAGGTTTCTATGGGCTTACTGGATCGGGCTTCACTTCTATGGGGGTTGGCGGTTGCCGTTGTTCTTGCAGTCGTCTCTGCAGTGGTGGCACCTTTGTTAGGCCTGGAACCTGCGTCGATTCTGATCGGGCTCGTCGTCGGCCTGGTGACTGCTGGCGGCTTCCTCATTGTCAGGGTGTTGGAGCCAACGGAGCGGGGCCTTCAGGCTCTGAATGACGGCACTCTGGCCGCCGATCATCCGCTGCAGGCTCAATGCCGCCAATTGCTTGCCGAGGCCAGGGCGGGGCGCGCTTTGGTGAAAACTCTGTCTGGGAGCGCTGATAAGAACGCTATCTCTGCGGCCCAGGTGTCTTTTGCCGCCGACCAACTGAAGCTCCGGCTGGACCGCCAGGTTGAAGAGACCGCGCAAATGGCCGATTACGCCGGCCAGATCACCGAGACTGTTCGGGAATCCTCGGAACAGGCGACCGATGCAGCCACCATGGCGCTGCAGAACAAGCAGGTGAGTACCGAGGGTCGTGAAGCCCTGATGTCGGCCATCGGGAGCGTGCGGGCTGTGCACGAGCAGTCCGGGGAAAACCTCCGGCTGATCCAGGAACTGAACGAAAAGTCCAACAAGATCCAGGGTGTGACTACCACGATTCAGGGCATTGCCGAGCAGACCAACCTGCTTGCACTCAATGCCGCCATCGAAGCGGCCAGGGCAGGTGACCAGGGTCGCGGGTTTGCAGTGGTGGCCGATGAAGTGCGCCAACTGGCGGGGCGAACCGCTCAGGCAACGGGAGAAGTGGCGGAAACCCTCGAGGAAATACGGTCCGATACCACACTGATTGTATCCCGCATTGAAGATCTTGCCCGCAGCATTGAGGAGGGCCTGACGTCTGTGGAAAGCGTGGGTGAGCGTCTGGAACAGATCAGCGAACAATCTGATCGGGTCCAGCAGCAGGTTGCCCGGATAGCCGAAATAGATCAGAACAACGAGCAGAGTCTGGCCCAGGTGTTCTCCGCCATTGAAACGGTGCGTGACCAGATTTCCGAGAGCGATACCAGCGTTTCCTCGCTGGCGGAGCAGGCTGCTACTTTGATGGAGCTTGCGGAAAAAGCCAATGCTTCATTTGCCCTGAACAGCGAAGCCAGTTATCACCGGCCGTTCTTCGATCAGGCCAGAGCGGGCGCTGACCAGATCGGCCAGATGTTCGAGCAGGCAATCCGGGATGGCAAGCTCTCAGAAAGCGCGCTGTTCGACAAGAGCCGGACTCCCATCCCGAACACGCACCCGCCAAAGTACTCAAGCAGCTTTGACAAATTTACCGATCAATACCTGCCGACCATCCAGGAGCAGGTGAAAAACGCCCATGAGGCCATTGTCTTTGCCATAGCCGCTGCGCCTGACGGGTATGTACCGACCCACAACAGGGATTTCGCCCACGCACCGACCGGAGATCCGAAGGTGGATCTGGTCAAGAGCCGGAGCAAGCGGCTGTTCAACGACCGAACGGGCATTCGTTGTGGCACGCACACCGAGAACATGCTTTTGCAAACCTATCGCAGGGATACCGGCGAAATCATGCATGATCTCTCCGTACCTATTTATGTGAATGGCAAGCATTGGGGCGGTTTCCGCCTGGGCTACCGTCCGGACAATCACTGACCGCGGCGGGATATTCGGCCACGGGGGCTGTGGTAGACTCCGATTAATAGATCAATAGGAGACTTGTCTTGGCTGAACCGGAGTTTATTCCTGCCGACACGGACCCCGCCTCCCGCCGAAGTGATCCGGCGCGTAACCTGGCGGTGGTGGTCTACATCCTTCAGGCGCTGTCGTTTTTCGTAGGAGGCATTACCGGTCTGGTGGGCGTGATCATCAATTACGTCAAACTGGACGACGTCCGTAATACCTGGGTGGAGCGGCACTTCCGCTGGCAGATTCGCACCTTCTGGATCGGCCTGCTCTGGACCGTGATTGGCATAGTGACCACGCCGATCATCATCGGATGGTTTATTCTCCTTGGTATTTCTATCTGGATCATCTACCGGATCGTGAAAGGGGCTCTGGCCCTGAATGACGGCAAGGCGCCCTCCTGAACGGGCGACCGTTATCAGTCTTCGGTCACTTCCTTCAGCCCCATGGCACTGAACATCCCAGCCAGCCCCATCAGGCCCAGAACGATGATGACCGCCACTTCTGAGATCATTGACACGAGGGCGGTGAGGCCGCCGGTAACAAGCAGCAGAACACCGATGACCGTGTTGCTCACCGCCGTGTAATCGGTACGCTTGTTGCCCCCTGCCATGTCCACCAGATAGGTTTTACGCCCCAGCCTGACGCCCGCATGGGCAATGCTCAGTACGAAAAACGCAATCGGGTAAAACCAGACGCTGCCGATTTCCGTCCCGATAAACAGCGCGGTGAAGCCGACGATCAGGCACACACCGCTGGCCATTGCCGCCCCACGGATCATGACTCTCCGACTGGAGGTGTCTGCAGCCCAGCCCCAGAAGCTGGCACTGAGCGAGCTGGCGAGGCTGCTGGCCAGCAGGAAAACGCCCAACATCCAGCCAATGTCGGATTCTTTCTGTGCCAGTACGACCAAATAGGGTGAAGCCAGTGCCGAGCTGAGCAGCAGGGCCCGGGTAATCACGAAGTTCCGGAACGGAACGTCATCCCGGAGCAGGGACAGGCTTCGAAATGCCTCGTTGATGGCATTTCCGCCGCCACCGGTTTCACCGTCGTATTCTTCCACTCCGGCAAACAGCAGGCCGGCGATCACCCAGAGTGCCGCGGCCAGAAGTAATAATACGGTGTAAAAGGCGAGGGTGGGGTCGCCGCGTTCCCAGAACAGCAGCGCGGTCAACACAACGGTGGCGGTGCCGCCAATGGTGGAGGCGAGCCCGCCGAGCCTTCCCCGGCGGGTTTTCGGGATGCATTTGCCCTGTACATCTTTCATGGATACGGAGCAGAATCCACGGGCGAGGGAAAATACAATGAGGGCTGCAATGATCCCGGAACCTGCGGCATACCCCTCGAAAAACCAGATGCTGGCCGCCATGGCCACAACACTGGCGGCCTGTCCGAAGCTTCCAAGAGTCCAGAACCACTTGCGAACAGGTTTGCGGCGGACCCAGGCCGCAATGACCATCTGTGGGACGAGGGAACCGGATTCCCGGATCGGCACCAGCCAGGCCACCAGCGCGGGTGCACCAATGGCGCTCATCAACCAGGCCAATACGGTTTTGGGACTGATCAGCAGGTCGCCCAGTTTGGTCAGGACGTTGCTGGCAAGAATCAGAAAGAAATTGCGCGGCACTTCGCGACAGGCGTCATCGGAGATGTCGGTACAGACCCGTGCATCCTCTTCGTTGGCAATCAGGCCATAAAGTTGTTCGATGGTGTCCTTTCCGCTCTCAGGCAAACCGCTATCCTCCGGAAAATGTGTCGAAAGGATACCAGTGTGGCGCGGTATCCTTAAGTCCGGATTACGGCAACTGCGAGCGATCAGACCAGATGGTGGTCCCAGTGAACGGATAGATCTGCGAGTTCTCTGGCGGGTTTGCCGGCGCCGAGCCGGATAAGTTTTCCCCGTCCGGAGGAAACAAGAAAATCCCCTCCGGCAAGGGTCTGGATGCCCGCGCAATCGGCGATGTGTGCGCGGCTGACCAGCTCACCGGTCTTGCCCCGAAAGATAATGGCCGTTCCACCAATCGGCGAAGCCGCAGCCACGAGGTCGTTTTCCGGATGCGCAACCACGCTGGAGATGTAGTTGGCCAACGCTGTCCGGGTATCCTCATCGAACCGGTATTCCCGCAAAGTTCCCTCTTCAAGACGTGCCAACAAAGGCGGCGTTTCGTAGAGTGGGCCCTGGTGCTGATAGGCCACATACACGCGGCCATCGCCGCTGACGCTGACATGGCGGGCGCTTTGCTGGTGGTGGGGCGGCCTGAAACGGCCAACGATTTTGCCGGAGTGACGATTCATAAGTACCAGGGCTGGATCCATGGTGTCCAGATTCAGTTTCATGCGGTCGTAATCCGGGTGAGTGAGGATGCCTCCGAGACCGATCACCAGGGTTTCGCCGTCGGGGTGCAAGGTCAGCTCATGGGGGCCGATTCCCGCCAGATCAAAGGTTTTTGTCCGCCGATAACCCTTTTCGGCATCGTAGACTGCGATGATCCCCGCGCCCTGATCGTACCGGCTGGCGGTGACGTAGAGGCGTCGGCCATCGGTCGAGAACACACCGTGGCCAACAAAGTGTTCGCCCGGCTCGGCTGAAATATGGTGTTTCCGGGCACCTGTAGTGCTATCGAAAACGTAGAATGACCAACCCGGGCGGCGCTCGAAAAACAGGGTCTCTTGCTGGTGCGGTCGGTTGCAGCCGCTATGGCAGCGGGAATCGACAGGCGCCTGCCACACTATCCGGCCGTTGCGGTTGAATGCGCTGACTCCAAAACTGCCATCCGGGAACCCGACGGCGCCGGCATAGCCATCAGGTTGGACTGACGCTTTTCGGGGCAGCAGGGAACAGCCGGTCAGGCCCACGGCAACGCCGCCGGCAATGGACACCTTGAGAAGGGCTCTCCGGTTCAAAAGCATAGGATCAGGTTCCTCAGTCGCCATCGCTCGAGTTGAAGCCTCGTACTACGCCAAGTGCCACTGCCGCCTGGTCATTCACCAGCGTGGTCAACTGGGAAATATCAACGTAAAGGCTCTGCAGAGCCCGGAACTGGTCTTCTTCTTTCAAAGCCGTTGCCAGGGGTAGGTGGGCTCCGGGAAAGTTCTGCTGAACCTCGTTGAATTGTTTGCGAATGCGGTCTGCCAGGTCGGACGCCCCCTTTGCTTCCAGCGAAATTTCGAGCCCTGGTAAAAAGTACCGGTTCAGGCCGTCGACAGTCGCCGCGACAGTCTGCAGGCTTTTGCCGCTGCGCCAGGCGTCCGCGATGTAAGGATTGCGTTTGTTACTGCCGCGAAGACCCATGGGTTGGGCCAGCCTTCTTTCTTCCAGAATTTCCAGTGTTGCCATACCCGCTCGGATAGTGGTGTCGAAGTACTGCTCGGTCTCCAGATAGTGCGGTCTGAAAGCCTGCCAGCCAGCCATCAATGCGTCACTGTTGCTTTTCAAGTGTCCCGCGACGTTCGTTAGCAGCTCGCAGGTCCGGGCGACTGGGAGTGAAGTTTCCCCGGCATTGAACTCTTGGTCGAACAGCAGATATTCGATCATCGGGAAGCCTTGCACAGCGACACCGGACTGATTGATCACGCTCGGGGTGATCGGTTCGTCGTTTCCGATCAGGTAAGCCGCTTTCCGTGCAATCAGATTCTTCGGATCCGGCCAGAACTGGAACTGCCAGGAAAGGTTGTTGTTTTCGACCGGGCCGAAATCGACTAAGCGCACCTTCTGCCAGGCCAGGAAGGCATTCAGCCAGGCGGCTTCCACGTGTTCCCGGCTTCCCTCGGCTGGATTCTGGCAGTAGTCACGGGCGGATTCAGCCAGCTCTCCCGCTTCTGTGGTCAACGATTGATAGCCGGTCGCAATGCCTTCATACCACTGCTGGCGGGCCTGGGTGTTGGCATCGCTTGCCCACGCCAGGGGCGAGGTTAGTGTCAGGATAGATGTGCACAGCAGTCTGGTGATCCCTTGCATGGCTGATCCTCAGAGTGAATTCAGGAAATCGATCAGAGCGGATCGATCTTCGGGCGACATCTGGCGGTATCGGTCGGCGGCCGCCTGAGCCTCGCCACCGTGCCAGAGCACGGCTTCTTCCAGAGTTCGGGCGCGGCCGTCGTGCAGGAACCCGGCTTGCGGATTCACCACTTGGGCCAGGCCAATGCCCCAGAGCGGCGGGGTTCGCCATTCATTGCCATTGGCCAGGAATTCATCGCGGCCGTCGGCCAGGGCAGGACCCATGTCGTGCAGCAACAGATCCGAATAGGGCCAGATAGTCTGATTGCTAAGGTCCGGGCGATCGGCAACCTCGCCGGTCTGATGTCTCGGCGTATGGCAGCCAGCGCAGCCACTTTCGTTGAACAGCCTTGCTCCCTGCCGGACGGATTCAGACTCAATATCTCGACGCGCGGGTATTGCCAGACTCTTGGCGTAGAAGGTCACGAAGTTGGCGACCTTGTCGCTTACTTCCGGTTCACCGCCATGGGTAAACCGCTCACAATTCTGCTCGGGCATGCAGTCGGTTTTAGGTTTCAGAGTAGAGGTCAGTCCCATATCTCCGGCGAACGCACCCATGCTTTGCTGGTGGACATCGGGCTCGGCTGCCTTCCAGCCGAATCGACCGGGCACTGTCTGTTCCGTTGCCAGATCCCAGACCTGGTTAAGCTTTCCGGAGATGCCGTTTCCGTCCGCATCATCAGTGTCTTGGAGGGCTTGCAAATCTTCGATGGGGATGGCTTCCAGCAGACCCATTCCGATCATCTGCGGTGCTACCCGGGGCGATACCAGAAGGTCCTCGGGCAGTGGCCCATAATTTGGGTTCTCAATGCGGTACACGGGCTTGCGCAGTTCCACCACCGTCCCATCCGCGAGTGTTTCCTTCACTGGCGTCCATTCGACTATCAAATCAGCCTCTGGTTTGGCTGCAGGAAGCGCGGCTGTCTGGAGCTGGCTGCCATATACTGGCGCCGGTTTAAAACCGTGTTTGCGCAGAATGTCCGCGTCCAGCTCCGGATCAGCAGGGACTGCCAGTCTCAAAAACAGGGAGACCGGCGGCTCGTCGACACCGGGTGGGTGTCCGCGACCATCCTTGATATGACATCCCTGGCAGGAGTTGGTATTGAACAGCGGGCCCAGGCCGTCACGGGCGTCAGTGCTTGCCGGGGCTTCGACCCAGGGGTTCCGGAAGAAACTGTTGCCGACACTGAAGTCCAGACGTTTGGTCATGGACAGATTGCCCTGGGGAAGCGAGTAGGCATTGGTGTCTGACTGTTGTACGGTGCCCTCACCACCAGAGGCCGGAGATGTCTGGATCGGATAGCCCTCGTGAGTCTGGGCACAAACGTGGGCGCTGGCGATCGCCAGCGCCCCGATTAAGGCAAGCGGTTTCATCATGCTCAGGACGCGTGGCCGGCATCATCGGGAGACAGGGCTTCAATGCCCAGGTCGCGCGCAGCCTGCTCAATGGAACCGGTCTGTGCGACGAGCGCCATGATAGCGCCGTTGACGATACGAGTGCCCTCGGCATTCCCGGGTGCAATCATGGTGTCAAAAGCCATGGGATTTTCGCTGCTCTCCGCGCGGGCCTTCATTAGCGCCAGGGCTTCCATGGAGGCGTCCAGCTGGTTGTTAAGACGCGCGTCCAGCTCTGGGTCGCTCTGCTGAACCAGATCAGACAGGGAAGGGCCGGTCACCAGGCTGCCATCCACGCGACGATAGGTACCCGTGTAGACGTTCTGGATACCCTGGCCGTTGTAGTAGTGCGAATTGTGGGTATTGTCGCTGAAGCAGTCGTGCTCGTCCTCATAGGAGTTGGCTTCCAGAGCAACCTTCATTCGCTCGCCGGCCAGCTCGCCCAGAGACAGTGAACCCATGCCGAACAGCATTTTCTGAACACCCTGATTGGCGTCTGCAGCGGTCAATTGCGCCCGGTAGTTGTCACTGTCGCCCGGCGCCCACTGGGCCACCATCCACTCGAGGTCGGATACCAGAAGGTCTGTTACCGCATCCAGGTATTCGCCACGACGCTCACAATTGCCATTGGTGCAATCAGCGCCCTTCGCGTAATCCGTGACCGGACGCTCACCGGCGCCGCTTTCAAAACCGTGGAGATCCTGACCCCAAAGCAGGAATTCAACCGCGTGGTAGCCGGTAGCAACGTTGGCTTCAGAGCCGCCAACTTCGTTCAGATCTGCGAGCAGTGCAGGGGAAAGAGATGCCACATTCAGTGTCTCACCACCCACATTGATCCTGTTGCTTGCGATGATGTTTGCGGTGGCACCGGCGTTGCCCAGCTCGTGCTGGTACCCGTCTGCCTTCACATAATCGATCAGGCCTTCATCAAGCGGCCAGGCGTTCAGCTGGCCTTCCCAGTCATCGACAATAGCATTGCCGAACCGGAACACTTCTGTTTGCTGATAAGGAACCCTAGCTGCCAGCCAGGCTTCTTTTGCGGTCGCCAGATTGGCTTCGGTCGGATTGGCGATCAAGCGGTCAGTTGCTTCGTCCAGCGCGCGGGCGGTGATCAGGGCATCTTCGTAGTTGGCATGAGCCAGATCGGCGTAGTGATCGACCACTGAGTCTTTGGTTGCTGGCTGATAGTCCTTGGTGGACCAGGGATGATTAGCGCAGCCTGCAGTGAGCAGAGCGGTTACTGTCAATGCCAGGGGTGCTGGACGAAACATGGGCGTCATTCCTTTTTCCAAGTTCTGTTAATAGTAGTAATAATGAGAAATATTCGCGTTAAATATCATGAGTTCCGTTTTATCGAAACGCAAGCGGGAAACGGACTCGATCGATCAGGTTTGACGATTGTGCTCTTGCCCCGGGCAACCGTGATCGGGCTTAATGGCCCCGTCACCAGGGAGCTACTCTTGTATGTTGAGTTATTTGCACGCCTTCCACGCCGGCAATTTCGCCGATGTCCAGAAACATGGAGCCCTGGCACTGGTCCAGACCATGATGCGGGCGAAGGCCTCCGGTATTGCCTGTTTCGATACCCATGCCGGCAGTGCCATATACGACCTGCGAAGTGAGCGGGCCCGCAAGACTAGAGAAGCCGACCACGGAGTTCAGAGACTTTGGGGCGCCAGAGATCGGTTGCTGTCCGGGGACTGGAAGCCGTTTCTGGACGTGCTGAAAGGATTCAATGCCGGCGGTGGTGAACTGTCCGTTTACCCCGGTTCTCCTGCGTGGTTTCAGCATTTTCTACGGGATGGAGATGCGCTGACGCTGTTTGAACTGCATCCATCTGAGGGCGAGCAACTGGCGGAATGGGCTTCCGAGGCTCCGATTCGGGTGCTCAGACAGGACGGCCTGGCAGGTCTGCTAAGACAGTTGCCTCCCAGACAGCCGCGCCTGCTGACGCTGATTGATCCCTCTTACGAGGTCAAAACCGACTACATTGAAGTGGCGCACACTTTGGGGAAAGCATGGCATAAGTGCCGTCATGGCATTTTTCTTGTCTGGTACCCGATACTGACCAGTGGCCTGCAGGAACAGTTGAAAGATGCGGTCAGGGGCACTGATGCGCGCAAGATACTCTGCAGTGAGGTGCATCTGAATAATCCGCCGGAGCGAGGTATGGTCGGATCGGGCATGCTGGTGGTAAACCCACCCTGGGGTTTTGACTCCCGGTTTGCCGCAATGATGAGCGATGTTGCCGGGTCGGACGTTTTGAATTTGTCTCACGATATTGGTTGGCTGGTTCCTGAGTAATTGAAAGGACGGCAAGCAAGGGAGCAACGAGGTTGAAGGATAAGCCAGTAAACAAGGCAGGATCCGTGTGGATGCCCGGCGGCCTGATTCCGGTTGAGCAGTGGAAAGTGCCTGAAACGTCCGTGAGACGTTCACTCAAAGATGCGTTGCGCCATGCCCTGGCCCAGATTCGGGCGGGCGTGGTTGCAGAAAAGGAAGTGTTTGAAAGCCTCGATAACCTTCCCGAACTTTCAGCCGCCCGGCTCGAATCCTTTGCACCCCGGCCAGATCCAAGCGTGCTGGCGGAAGTGCTCTCAAGGGCCCTTGAAGAGCTTGGGCTAAACCATGATTCCGGCAAGAGAGTTGCGTTACTGGTGGCTCCACCGTTCTCAGGTATTCGTTCTGCCCTTGAGTGTTTTCCCGAGCTTGAATTGCAGCAAGAGGGCGAGGCGGGCCGGTGGTCGCTGATCCTGCCACCCGAGAATCTGCTTCTTGATGAACAGGGCGCCAGGGAGTGGTGGGACACGCAGGATCTTTCCAGGCCGTGGGTGATTCCGGAACTGGCTGATTTCTGGCTGCGCCATCTGTCCGGACTGGCTCTGGTTCGGGAATTACTCCGTCGGGTTGCCGCGGGAGGCACTGCTCCTGGCGCTATTGGTTGCTCGAGCTGGTGTTGGCAATTCTGGTCCTCTTACTTCAGGGATGCGCACTTTTCGCCGATGACACCTGCGCCGATGGCAGCAGTCGAACTTGGTGAATGGTTTGAATCCCTTGCTGCCGGTGATAGTGATTACTCAATCACGGCCCGAATGGCAGACGATGGCCTATGGGTATTGCCGATGACGGAAGGAAATGACGGGAAAAAGCGCAAACACAGTGGCTTTCTCCGGGATCTCGCCTCAGTAGCAAGAGGTAATCCCGGTGTTGCGCTGGCTATATGGCGACGCGCGCTGAGAGACCGCCCTGAAGAAGAGGCGGGCACGGAGGAATCCGGCCCGGGTTCTTCAGACGGCGGTTCAGTCACCCGGGCCTGGGTTATCCCTTTTGATCAACTGGGTTTGCCAGCGGTCCCCCAGAGCCAGGGCGACAACATTGGCCTGCTATTGCACGCCCTGCTGTTGCACGATGGACTGGACGCCTCTCATCTGCAGTTGGTAACAGGGGTCGCGGAACATGAGGCAGGGTTTGTGCTGGCACGTCTGGCCCGCGCGGATCTGATTGAGCAGCAGTCATCTGGTGGTCGCTGGCAAGTCACCGCTCAGGGATACCCCTCGATTCGTCGGCATTTGCAGAGCTGGGGATTTCCGGTCGACACTTTCTAGGAGATGAGTGATGGGTGATCTTGGCATTCGGGAGGCGTTTTCAGCGATCACGTCGGAAGCGTTGCTGGAATCGTTGATGGTTGTGCTGCTGGCGACGGGCCTGATCATCGTAATACAGAAGCTGTTTCCGAGAATCGCAGTGAAACTCGGGGGCAAGCCCCGGTTTTATATCCTGGCGTCGGTGCCCTTGCTGCGATTGATCATTATCGTGGTGACCATCATCGTTGTGGTTCCGATCCTGGTGGAACCTTCGTTCGAGAACATGGTTGCCATTTTCGGAGCCCTGGGACTGGCTCTCGGGTTTGCCTTCAAGGATTACGCGAACAGCCTGATTGCCGGAATCGTAACCCTCTACGAAATGCCGTATCGGCCCGGCGACTGGATCGAGGTGGACGGGCAGTACGGAGAGGTCCGTTCGATTGGCACCAGAGCCGCGGAACTTGTTACGCCGGATGATACCGTGGTGGTGATACCCCACGGCAAACTCTGGGCGTCCCTCATTGCCAACGCCAACAACGGAACGGATAACCTGATGTGCGTGGCGGAGTTCAACCTTGAACCCCACCATGACGTCAGCCGGGTTATGGCGCTCTTGCGGGATGTGGCCTACACCTGTCCTCTTACCCGCACGTTCCGGCCTGTCGTGGTGGTGGTCTCCAACAAACCCTGGGGCATGTGTTATCGGCTGAAGGCATACCCGATCGAGTTGAAGGATCAGTTCCGGTTTATTTCCGAGCTCACTGCAAAGGGCGCAAGTGCGTTGGCTTCAGAGGGCGTCAGGTTTGTCTCAGTCCCCGTCACCGGAAACCTCTGAGCTTTGCTTGCGGGTTTCCGTTTGCTCAATCAATTGATTCAACCTGCCGAGAATACGCTGCCCGCTTTCACCGGTGCGCTCGAGGTAAATGTCACGCACCGGCATGCTGGCTTCCCGAAACGCCTCGCGTTCTGAATCGGTCAGGCGGACCACTTTCATGTGGCCCCCTTCCAGCATCTGCTCGAGCCGGGTCTGATTTAGCTCCTCCTGAGTCTCCCAGGCGATCTGCGCGACGTCCTTGAGTCCGTTGTCGAGCCATTGTTGCTGGTTTTCGGGCAAGGCGTCGTACCACTCAAGATTCGAGACCACTGAAGCGACGAACTGGGCCGGTCGCGCCAGGGTCATGGTGGTCTGCACTTCGTAGAAATCCATTTCCTCGATGGCGAAAACCGGATTGCTCTGGCCATCGATCTTGCGCAGCTGCAGGTCACTGTATACCTGGGAATAGGGGATCTGGCTGGGCTCGGCACCATAGGCCCGGAAGGTTTCTTCCGCCATGTCGGAGGTCATGGTTCGGATTCGCTGTCCGGTGAAGTCTTCCGGCGACCGCAGCGCCTTGTTAGCTGTCCAGGCCATCCAGCCTTCAGGCACGAAACCCAGCAGTTTCATGTTCTGGTTGGCATAGGGCGATTCAAACAATTCGAGCAATTCTGCGCTGGCCAGAATCTCTCGTGTAACGTCGGCGTCGTCCGGAAGAACATAGTGCAGCGTGAAGAGACCGACTTCAGGGATGGTGTTGGCAAGATGCCCGGGGGAGGCGAACGCCAGGCTTATGGAACCATTGCGAACCAGTTCAGTAAGCTGTGCCGAGGTTCCCAGAGAACCGTAGGGAAAAATATCGATTTCAATCCTGCCGTCGGAACGCTCCTCAATCCGTTCCTTCAACGCTTCGGCATAAGCATGCTGAACGCTACCCTCGATCTCCTCAAGGGCAAAACGCCAGGTAACCGGGTAATCGGGGGTTTCCGGGACATCGGCGGTCTCGTCCTCACCGCTGGTCTGGCTGTCTGAACAACCGGTCAGTGCAATGGCCAATGCCAGGCTCAATGGCCAGAACCTGAAACGGACGGTGGGCATAACGGGAACTCCAGTTTTCTCGATCCTTGGTTGATATTGCCATACAAGGTAACACAAGAATGCGCACTGCCGTGGGTTACGGGGTTGGATTGAATTACACTGTCGACCCAGACGATCAAGTGCATATAGGAGACAGTTCATGGAGTTTCAGTGTTGGGCAGGAGGCCGGGAATGACAAACCAGAAGCAGGCGATGCTCTATGGCCTTGGCACGGTGCTGTTGTGGTCTACCGTGGCAACCGCGTTCAAGCTCTCGCTCAGAGAGCTCGCGCCCGTTCAGATGCTGCTGATTGCGTGCAGTGCGTCGGTGGTTGTGATGGCCGTCATCCTGATGCTTCAGGGGCGCTGGCACCTGGTGTTCTCGCTCAGTCGCAAACAGTATGCCCAGTCTTTTGGCATGGGGCTGATCAATCCCTGTCTGTACTATTTCCTGTTGTTCGGTGCCTTTGACCGACTGCCCGCCCAGGAAGCGCAACCGCTGAACTACACCTGGGCTCTGGTGCTGGCCTATATGTCGGTACCCTTTCTGGGGCACCGGCTACGCAAACTGGATATTGTCGCGGGCCTGATCTGTTATGCCGGGGTCGTGGTGATTGCCACCCGCGGGGCTGTCACTTCGCTGAGCTTCGAGGATCCACTTGGCGTTTCTCTCGCCCTCGGAAGCACAGTGGTCTGGGCGTCCTACTGGATTATCGCCACACGGGATACCCGGGATCCGGTGGTTGGCCTGTTCCTGAATTTCCTATGTGGATTGCCGGTGATTCTGCTCATTTGCTGGTGGACAGAGGGGCTCAGTTTTGCCCCGGGCACGTCGCTGGTTGCAGCGCTCTATGTAGGCGTGTTCGAGATGGGTATCGCTTTCGTGCTCTGGTCCTATGCCATGAAAAAAGCGGAGAATACTTCGAAAGTCAGCAACCTGATTTTTATCTCTCCGTTCCTTTCGCTGGTGTTCATCTACTTTATTCTGGGCGAGCATATCCTGCCCTCCACATACATTGGCCTGGTTCTGATCATGATGGGGCTATGGATTCAGCAGAAAAAAGTGAAGGATCGGGAAGAGGCCCTGAACCTTGGCTGACTGGTTTGTCTACATGGTTCGAACCGCCAGAGGTTCGCTCTATACCGGCATAACCACTGACGTTGAGCGGCGGTTCAATGAACATCAGGGAGGCGCTCCCCGGGGCGCGCGTAGTCTGAGGGGGAAGGGGCCACTGGAACTGGTGTTCAGCGCGCCAGCCGGAGACAGAAGCCGGGCTTCACGGTTGGAGTGGCGCATCAAACAATGGCCCCGGCCCAGGAAAGAGGCCCTGGCCCGGGGCGAGCTCAGTCTGCCAGATGACGTTTGATGTGTTCGCCTGCGGTTTCCAGCGCGGCAGTGGCTCGATCCAGCTGACCACTGTGTACCTGGAAAACGTGCCAAAGACTGTTATAGACCTCAAGGCGGGTTTCCACATCGTTCCGGCTTGCGGCCTCGGCGAGCCGTTCGGCGTCGTTCAGCAGGATTTCCTGGCTGCCTACCTGGATCAACAGGGGTGGCAGGCCGCTTAAATCCCCGAAGATCGGCGAGATCAACGGGTTGGTAAGGGGTTCCTTTCCGGCGTAAAGCCTGGCGGCCTTGCTGGTCCAGCTGGCCTGAAGTACCGGCTCAATTTCCGGCGCATAAAGCTGCTCCTGGGTGAGGTCTATCCAGGGTGAAAACGCCGTCAGCGATGCCGGAAGCTGCAGGCCCTTATCGCGCAGTCGCATCGCCAGGGCAACAGAGAGCCCCCCGCCAGCGGAATCGCCGGCGACGGCAATCTGGTCCGGTTTCAGGCCAGCCTCCAGAAGCCCGTTCCAGCAGGCTTCGGCATCATCCAGCGCAGCGGGAAACGGAAACTCGGGCGCCAGCCGGTAATCCGGCGTAACGATGGCGCAGCCGGTTGTTTTCGCCAGATGCCCGGTTATGCCACGGTGGGTACTCGAGGACCCGATGATGTAGCCTCCGCCGTGGAGATAGAGAACGGCGCCCCGGGGATCATTGCCGAAGGTTGTCCGGGTTGCTGGCACTCCCCCAATGGTTATGTTCTCGAATTTCGCGCCTCTCGGTGGTGTCGAACTCCGATAAGCCTGGCGAACAATGCGTCGCTGAAGTGGCACCGGTACCGCCGGGTTGAGAACCGGTCTGACCAGCCGGTTCATGGTCTGGCGCAACGCACTCTCTAAAACGTGTTGCAACATCTGTGTCTTTCCCCTGCTATGGGTTAGGCCCGCTATAGGTTAGGATTGAAACCCCGAAATAGATAACTCATTCATGACAGGCGTTTAACTCTACGTGTACTGGAAAACGGATACCATAGAAATACCGGATTGGGACAGGCACTCGCTCCTGGACAGACTCGAACCCTTCGACCCGACCCGCTCGCGTGATCTTAGTGATGAAATGGTGGCCTATTGTCGTTTTTATGGGCTGGATCTCTGGGTGGAACATCCGGACGTTGCTTATCATCAGGGTTACGTCAAAGCCTGCGGTCATGAAGTCATGGTGCATTATTTCCGATTGCCGGACCAGTCAACAGAGCGTGGCACGGTGTTCATTCTGCACGGCTATTTCGACCACGTCGGGTTGTACAGTCAGTTGATCGATCGGTGCCTGGGAGCCGGGTTTGATGTGCTGGCCTACGATCAGCCCGGCCATGGCCTTTCCAGCGGCACGCCCGCAGCCATTGGCAGTTTTCTTGAGTATCAGGGCGTTCTGTCAGACGTGATGGCTCAGGTCAGGGACAAGTTGCGTCAGCCCTGGTTCGCGGTTGGGCAGAGCACCGGTGGAGCGATCCTGATTGATTATCTGTTGTCCAACCATCACAGCCAGCAAACCTCCGACTTCCGGAAAGTGGTGCTTCTGGCGCCCCTGGTGAGGCCGGCCGGCTGGTTGGGCGCAAAAATACTGCATAGCATGGTGAAGCCGTTTATTTCCCGCTGGCGCAGGGTATTTGCAGAGAACAGTGGCAACGGTCGTTTCCTCAGGTTCTTGCGGGAGTACGACCCGCTTCAGGCGAGGGCAGTGCATGTCGACTGGGTGAGTGCACTCCGAAAATGGGTCCCCCATATTGAATCTGCGCGGCCGGTCGACTTTCCGGTGACCGTCGTGCAAGGTGAGAAGGATCTGACAGTCGACTGGCAACACAATTTGCGTATTATCCGGAATAAATTTTCCTCGGTTGAGGAACGGAAAATCCCTGACGGACGTCATCATCTTGTGAACGAAGCTCAGGATTTGCAGGCAACCGTATTCAATACCATTATTGATACATTCACGAACTCGGCGGAAAAGACCCGTTAAACCGGGTTGGCTGAAGAAACCAGGCACAGGAGAAAGCTGTGAAGAAGATGATTCTTGTATTTATGGTGGCAACTTTCGGTCTCGGCGGTTGTATGACCTATGACCCCTACACCGGTGAAGAGAAAACTTCGAATGCGACCAAGGGAAGCATCATCGGCGCTATTGGCGGTGCGGCTATCGGTGCGGCAACCTCCAGCAAGAGTGACCGCGGAAAAGGTGCCCTGATTGGTGCGGCCAGCGGCGCGGCCATTGGCGGTGGCGTTGGTTACTACATGGACAAACAGGAAGCCGAGCTGCGTCGCAAGCTGGAGGGCACTGGTGTTCGCGTGGTGCGCAACGGCGATGAGATTGAACTGGTGATGCCAGGCAATATCACCTTTGATCTGAATGAATCGAGCATCAAGCCGTCATTCAGCGGAACACTGGAATCCGTGGCTCTGGTACTGAAGGAGTATGACAAGACCATCATCCAGATTGAGGGGCATACCGACAGCTCCGGCTCTGACAGCTACAACCAGCTGCTCAGTGAGCGTCGCGCCTCATCCGTGCGTGACTTCCTCCTGAACCAGGGTATTGAGCCGAAGCGTACCCGTGCTGTTGGCTACGGCGAACGCTACCCGGTTGCCTCAAATGATACCGCGGCCGGCCGTGAGCAGAACCGTCGTGTTGAGCTGACGCTGGTGCCCATGCAGTAAGCAGGGCGTTCGCAGCCATAAAAAAACCGGAGCACAGGCTCCGGTTTTTTTATATCTGGCCGTTAATCAGAACAGTACGCGGCAGCGAATGGTCCCTTTCACTTTGAGCAGCTTTTCCTGCGCCAGTTCGCCGTACTCTTTGTTCACGTCGACGACAACATAGCCGATGTCTTCCTTGGTCTGCAGATACTGGCCGCAAACGTTGATGCCATTCTCTGAAAACACCTGGTTGATCTCTGACATCACGCCGGGAACGTTCTCGTGGATATGCAGCAGACGGTGCTGATTGGGGTGTGACGGCAGAGCGACTTCCGGGAAGTTCACGGAAGAAACCGACGTGCCGTTGTCGCTGTACATGGCCAGTTTTTCTGCCACTTCCCGACCGATGTTTGCCTGGGCTTCGATGGTGGAGCCGCCAACATGCGGGGTCAGGATGACGTTGTCGAACTCCCGCAGCGGAGAGACAAATTCCTCGTCGTTGGATTTGGGCTCAACCGGGAATACGTCAATGGCAGCACCCAGCAGTTTACCGCTGCCCAGAGCATCGGCCAGGGCGTCGATGTCCACCACGGTGCCGCGGGAGGCATTCATGAGAATGCTGCCGGGTTTCATCTGGGCGAACTGCTCGGCCTTGAACATGTACTTGGTGGCCGGGGTTTCCGGTACGTGCAGGCTGACCACATCGGCAATGTTGAGCAGCTCCTGGAGCGTACCTACCTGGGTGGCGTTGCCGATCGACAGTTTTGAGACGACATCGTAGAAGTACACATCCATGCCCAGGCCCTCGGCCAGGACGCTGAACTGGGTGCCGATGTTGCCGTAGCCGATAATGCCCAGTTTTTTGCCACGGATTTCATAGCTGTCCTTGGCGGATTTCAGCCACTCGCCGCGATGGGCCTTGGCGTTTTTCTCCGGGACACCGCGCAGGAGCAGAATGGCCTGGGCGAGAACGAGTTCCGCGACGCTCCGGGTGTTGGAGAAAGGCGCATTGAAAACGGCAATACCGCGCCGGGTGGCCGCCTGCAGATCCACCTGGTTGGTGCCAATACAGAAGCAACCCACAGCCACCAGCTTCTTGGCGGCCTCAAATACTTTCTCGGTCAGCTGGGTGCGGGAACGGATGCCGACGAAGTGCGCATCGGCAATCTTCTCGATCAGCTCTTCCTCGGCCAGCGAGTGAGACAGGTACTCAATGTTGGTATAGCCCGCAGCATTCAGCGTATCAATGGCAGATTGATGCACGCCTTCCAGCAGCAGGATACGGATTTTGCTCTTCTCAAGAGACGTATTTGACATGGGCTTGCTTCCGAACCTTTCGTCACGTGAAATGACCCGTGGCCAGTGATCGTCAGGGCTGGCTCACAGAACAGGGGCGGTATGATACCATAAACAAAGATTTTCACAGCGCGCCGGTTTGCCTGAATCAACTGTCTGTGATTCCTGTTGCAGGATGCTCCGGCCCAAACCTGACGAGACCGAAAAATTCATGAATTCTGAACAGATCATTGCTTCTCTCAAAGACCTCATGGCCACCGGCGACGCGCCCGGCAAGGTGCTGACCGACCCGGCAGATCTGGATACCTACGGCAAGGACTGGACCAAGATCTACCCGTCCAAGCCCCTGGCGATCGCGTTGCCCAAGACCACCGAGCAGGTGCAGGCGCTGGTGAAGTTCGCCAACGAGAATCAGGTGGCACTGGTGCCCTCTGGCGGCCGGACAGGTCTGAGTGGCGGTGCTGTGGCCGCCAATGGTGAGGTGGTTGTGGCGTTCGACAACATGAACCAGATTCTGGACTTCAATGCCAGCGACAGGACGGTTCGGTGTCAGGCCGGTGTTGTGACCGAGCAGTTGCAGAATTGTGCTGAAGACAACGGTCTTTACTATCCGGTTGATTTTGCCTCCGCCGGTTCCAGCCAGCTCGGTGGCAACCTCTCCACCAACGCCGGCGGTATCAAGGTAATTCGCTATGGTATGAGCCGGGACTGGGTTGCCGGCCTCAAGGTCGTGACCGGCAAGGGCGATATTCTGGATCTGAACAAGGATCTGGAGAAGAACAACACGGGTTACGATCTGCGTCATCTGTTTATCGGCGCTGAGGGCACACTGGGCTTTATTACCGAAGCCACCATGAAATTGTCCCGGAAGCCGGATAACCTGACGGTGCTGGTGCTGGGTCTGAATGACCTGACCAACACCATGGATGTGCTGCAGACTTTTCAGAAAAAGATTGATCTCACCGCCTACGAGTTTTTCTCCCATCAAGCCATGGGACACGTGCTGGCCCACGGTCAGGTTCAGGCGCCGTTTGAAACCGAGGCGCCGTATTATGCGCTGCTGGAGTTCGAATCTGTCTCCGATCAGGTGATGGACGATGCTATGGCTCTGTTTGAACAATGCGTGGAGAACGGGTGGGTGCTGGATGGCGTGATCAGCCAGAGCGAAACCCAGGCCCAGAACCTCTGGCAGCTGCGCGAGCGCATTTCCGAGTCCATCGCGCCCCGCACGCCCTACAAGAATGATATTTCCGTGGTCGTATCCAAGGTGCCGGGCTTCCTGCAGGAAATTGATGCCGTGGTCACCGAGCACTATCCGGATTTCGAGATTATCTGGTTCGGGCACATCGGCGATGGCAACCTGCACCTGAATATTCTCAAGCCAGAGGACATGGCCAACGAGGATTTCTTCGAGAAGTGCCAACAGGTCAACAAATGGGTGTTCGAGATTGTCGAGCGCTATCAGGGCAGCGTGTCAGCCGAGCACGGCGTGGGTATGACCAAGAAGCCTTATCTGCAGTACACCCGTAGCGAGGCAGAAATCGCTTACCTGAGGGGAATCAAGCAGGTATTCGATCCCAACGGAATCATGAACCCGGGCAAGATTTTCGACTGATGCAGGATCATATCGTAGTGCTGACAGGCGCGGGCATAAGCGCCGAAAGCGGTCTCTCCACCTTCCGGGACAACGGTGGGTTGTGGGAGCAGCACAGCGTCTACGATGTGGCTACGCCCGAGGCGTTTGCGCGCAATCAGGAGCTGGTGCTGCGGTTCTACAATGACCGACGCCGCCAGCTCGCCTCTGCCCAGCCGAACCGGGCCCATCAGCTGCTGGCGGAGCTTGAGCAGCGCTACCGGGTCACCGTGGTCACCCAGAACGTGGACGATCTTCACGAACGGGGTGGCGCGAGCAACGTCATTCACCTTCACGGTGAGCTTACCAAGGCGCGCAGTTCAAAATATCCGGAGCTGGTTTATGACATCGGTTATCGTGATATTAACCCTGGCGACACCTGCGACCGTGGCGCCCAGCTTCGTCCTCATATTGTCTGGTTTGGCGAGGAAGTGCCCATGCTGGACAAGGCTGCAGAAGTTGTCCGCACGGCCGATCACCTGCTGATCGTGGGAACGTCTCTGCAGGTATACCCGGCTGCAGGACTGGTTTACGAAGTGGACAGAGATGTCCCCATCACCGTGATTGACCCGGGCGAGCCGGCGTCAGTGTCACGGGCCCGGTTTATTCGCAAGGGTGCCGTCGAGGGTGTTGCCGAATGGGTTGCCCATTACCTGTAGGGTTCAGGCTTTCAGGTACCTTTCCAGTTCTTCCCTGAACGCAGCCTGAACACCCAGCCGCTTCAGCATCCAGTAATGACCGGCAATCATCCGGTCGATAAAGATGCTTTCCACCGGCGGCTTGAAGTAGTCGAGGTATTTGAACACGGTGCTGGTTTTCTCGGCCACGCGCTTGTGGATGTCGGCTTCTGCGAAGTTATAGGGCACCTCCCGATCCTCGAAGGGCACCACCAGAATGTCCCGCCACATAGCGTAGTAGGCTTCATCCACGGCTGGCTGGCTTCCGACACGCGCGCCCAGGTCAATCAGATGACGGTCAAGCGCTTCGTAGTCTTCCTCGAGGGCAGAAACCAGGGCGTTGCGGTAGGCGGCGATGATTTCCGGTTTCAGCTTCTTTACGCAGCCGAAGTCGTACATGACGATGGAGCCATCAGGCCGGTAGGCGAAGTTGCCGGCGTGGGGATCGCCATGGATGCACTGGAAACGGAAAAGCTGGTCCGCCATGAGCATGAAGATCCGGTGACCTATCAGGTTGATGGTGTCCTGGTCGTACCGGTCTCTCGTAACCTTGCTGACGTGATCTCCCTCAACCAGTTCCATCGTCAGGACACGTCGGGTTGAGTGGCTCTTCGCCACGGAAGGGATGAGCACCCAGGGCTGATCCTTGTGAAACTCCCGAAAGAGTTCGATATTTCGTGCTTCGTTCTCGTAATCCAGTTCTTCTTTCAGTCGCTCCCGGATTTCGGCGAACAGCCGGTCGACCGACTCCTTGGGCATTTTCAGCAGGCCGCCCAATCTCAGTGCCATGCGCAGTTGCTTGAGATCTGAATCGCAGGATTCGTCCACGCCGGGGTACTGGATTTTCACAATAACATCGGTGCCATCGTGGAGTCTGGCGCGATGCACCTGGCCGATGGAAGCCGCAGCGTAGGGTGTCTCCTGCAGGTACTCGAAAAGCTCGGAGACCGGTTTGCCCAGTTCCGATTCGATCTGCCCCACGATGACCTCAAAAGGCATGGGCGGGGCTTCTTTCTGAAGCTTCTCGAGCGCGTCCGAGAATTCCTTGGGCAGAAAGTCCTGGGTCTGGGAAGCGATTTGCCCGACTTTCATGACCGCCCCTTTCAGCTCGCCCAGGGTATCGGCGATCTGGTCGGCCATGCGTGTGTAGCTTTCGCTCTGCGCGCCCTCGTCATTTTCTGAGCGGAACAGGCGGCGCGCACGCTGGCCGGCATATTGCCCTGCCACAGAGGCAGTCATGCCAGCGAGTTTGAAGAAGCGACCACGTCGGGAGGTTACCGGTTTCTTTGCCATAAACAGATGTACGCCTTTGACCGGATTTGGGTTTAGCCGGCCCTGCACGTTAAACCACTTTGGTCTCCACGAACAGCAGGTCTTCCAGTTCAAGCGACAGGGTCTGGCCAGAAACCAGCGGGCCCACGCCTTTTGGTGTTCCTGTCAGCACCACATCGCCGGGCAGCAGAGTGAACTGGCTGCTGATGTGAGCGATCAGGGGAATGATGGGGTTGAGCATATCGCCGGTATCGCCGGTTTGCTGGCGGTTGCCATCAATGTCCATTGTGAAGTGAATGGGGGCATCGGGAAACTTATCGGCCGCGACAAACGGCGAAAGCGGACAGGCACCATCGAACCCCTTCGCTCTTTCCCATGGCTGGCCTTTTTCTTTGAGTTTGCCCTGTAGATCCCGCAGAGTCAGGTCCAGTGCCAGACCGTAGCCCAGTATCGCGGATTTGGCTTCGCTGGCTGAAGCTCGGGTCAAGGGGCGACCGATCAGAACCGCCAGTTCGGTCTCGAAGTGAACCGCCCCCTGGTCTCTTGGAAAATCCAGGGGACGGGTGATATGCACCGCCGAGGTTGCGGGTTTGATGAACAGCAGCGGTTCATCCGGCACCGGGTTATTGAGCTCCCGGGCATGCTCGGCGTAGTTGCGACCAATGCAGACGATCTTTCCCAGTGGCAGATGGACGGGTGTGCCATCCTTCCAGTGGTGTTGGTAATCCGGCATGGTCGCCTCCTGATTGCTGTTGATTATTCCCCTTCAAACGAGCAAACAGTATAAACCTGAAGGCCTTCGTCCTGCAGCTTGCGGGAGCCGCCGAGATCGGGCAGATCAATCATGGCTGCCACTTCCACAATTTCCGCGCCAATCCTGCGGATCAGACGGGTCGCGGCGAGCATCGTGCCGCCAGTGGCAATCAGATCATCCACCAGAACCACGTTGTCGCCCGGCTTGAACGCGTCCTTGTGTAGCTCCACGGAGGCGGTACCGTATTCAAGCTCGTAGTCCTCCACCAGCGTATCGAACGGCAGCTTGCCTTTTTTGCGGACAAGTACCAGGGACGCGTTGAGCTCATAGGCCAGTGCCGAGCCAATGATAAAGCCGCGCGCATCCACCGCTGCCACGGCATCAATCTTGTGGCCGTGGTAGCGGTGTACGAAGGCATCAATCAGTTTACGGAAGGCAGTCTTGTCCTGCAGTACCGTGGTTATATCGCGAAAGGCCACGCCCGGCTTTGGCCAGTCCGGGACCGTGCGAATGGCCTTTTTGATGCTTTCAGAAAAATAATCCATAAACGTTCCGGTTAATGCCCTGGAAGCGGATCAGGCCGCATCCAGGAAAATGAATTTCAGAACAAACACAACCGCAATGATAACAACACTGGCGTTCAGATCTGCCCAGCGGCCACTGAGTGCCTTCAGAATGGCGTAGGTGATGAATCCCAGGGCGATGCCGTTGGCAATGGAGAAGGTCAAAGGCATCATCAGGGCGGTGACAACAGCCGGGGCCGCATCAGTGACATCCTCCCAATCAATCAGTTTGAGGCCGCTGGCCATCAGAACCGCCACGTAAAGCAGTGCCGGTGCGGTGGCGTAGGCAGGGATGATGCTGGCGATCGGTGACAGCAGCAAACAAGCAAGAAACAGCGCGGCAACCACGACAGCGGTCAGGCCGGTTCGGCCGCCGGCGGAGATGCCCGCGGTGGATTCGATGTAGCTGGTGGTGGTTGAGGTGCCGAGGGCGGCACCGGACATGGTCGCAACCGAGTCCGACATCAGGGCCCGGCCGAGGCGCGGCAGTTTGCCGTCCTTGTCGAGGAGACCACCGCGCTGTGCGGCGCCGATCAGGGTGCCGGATGTATCAAACAGATCGACGAACAGAAACGCAAAGATCACGCTGATCATGCCGATATTCAGGGCGCCCGCCAGGTCCAGCTGCATGAACGTCGGCGCTATGCTCGGGGGTGCTGAAACCAGACCGTTGTACTCCACCATTCCCAGTGCCATGGCTACGCCGGTAACCGCAATAATACCAATCATGACGGCGCCGGTTACCTGGCGGAAGGACAGTGCGCAAATCAGCACGAAGCCGCCGAAAAACAGCAGGCTCTCTGCCACTTTCACTTCACCCAGCCCCACAAGCGTGGCGGGGTGATCCACAACAATGCCGGCATTCTTCAGGGCGATCAGGGCCAGGAAGAAGCCAATGCCCGCGGAGATGCCGAAGCGCAGGGACATGGGAATGCTGTTGATGATCCATTCCCGCACCTTGAAGATGCTCAGCAGGAAGAACAGGAAGCCGGAAATGAACACCGCTCCGAGCGCTATCTGCCAGCTGTAGCCCATGCTGCCGACGACCGTGAAGGAGAAAAAGGCGTTGAGCCCCATGCCTGGTGCCATGGCGATCGGGTAATTGGCCCATAGCCCCATGATCAGGGTGCCGATCACGGCTGCAAGACAGGTAGCAACAAAGACAGCCCCGAAATCCATGCCGGTCGATGACAGGATGCTCGGGTTGACCACGATGATGTACGCCATGGTCAGGAAGGTGGTAATGCCCGCAACCACTTCTTTACGAACAGTGGTGCCGTGGGCCTGGAGTTGGAACAGTCGTTCAAGCATGACGGGTGTCTGCCTCACAGGATGCTGAAAGTTTGTGTTTGGGGGTCTGGTCTGGACGGAATTCTTGAATTGCGTGAAAAAACGGCAATATTACCGGCTCAGCCTCCTAAGGCCAAGGGATGATTGACAGTTCGTCAAAGCGAATGTGGCGTTAGTTGCCATGAGAGTCACGCTGAAGCCGGATATCGAAGCGGACCGCCAGCATCCGCACGATGACGATAAAAAGCAGGCCAATGGTCAACGGCAGGACCTCGTTGTCGAGGAACCACTGGCAGACAAAGTACAGCCAGCATCCGGCGAATGAGATCGAGGCGTAGATCTGGTCTTTGCGAAAGATATAGGGGACCTCGTTACAGAGGGTGTCCCGCAGGGCGCCGCCAAAGGTGCCTGTCATCACTCCCAGCAGGGAAGCGACAAACCAGGAATGTCCCAGATCCAGGGCCAGTTGGGCGCCAAGGATGGAAAAAACGCCGAGTCCGATGGCGTCGGGGAACACAATTCTTGACTCCCGCAGCCGCTCTGCTTTTTTCCAATAGCTGAAGACAACCGCCATGGCCAGAATCAGCATCGGTTGCTCTTCGTGCTTGATCCAGTAAAGAGGGTGGTTGTCCATGATCAGGTCGCGCAGGGTGCCACCCCCGAGTGCCGTGATGAAGCCGATGGTAAATACGCCCACAGGATCCATATTTTTGGAGCGCGCCACGATCATGCCGGAAATCGCAAACGCGACGATTCCAACCATTTCAAGCACGTAGATGATGTCGATCATGGCGAGCCCCGAGATAGGCCAGGAGTGGCCGGATGCCTAAAGTCGAAGCGCGCAGGATAGCGAAAAAGCGGATGGCTTTCACCTGAGGCCAGATAGGTGTCAGGAGGCGCAGGCCTCCGGACTGTGATCCATAGCGACAGTTCTGAACGTATCTTGCATTCAACTTACCTGTATCCTGTTGTACGGAGTTGCTATGTCCTTGATGCGTCTGGCCTATGCCAGTGAAGCCACGTTTGAAGCCAAACCGGTGGAAAAGGGTGTTGAACCCCACGTTGCACGAATTCTGATGACCTCCCGTAAGAACAATGCCAAAGACCAGTTGGTCGGTGGCCTCTACTACGGAAACGACCGGTTTTTCCAGTATCTGGAAGGTGAAGAGGACGCCGTCCGTCGCACGTATGACAGGATCCTGAAGGATGACCGCCACCGCAACATCGTCACCTTGATAGAAGAGCCCCTGAAGAGCCGAACGTTCAGTAACTGGTCCATGAAATACGTGCCGCTTTCGAGGGACGTTCGGGCATTTCTGGATGATCAGGGACTTGAATCCTTTGATCCGGCCGCGTTCACCTCTGAACAGTGCGAGAAAATGATCGAGCTCGTTCGCAACTCCAGCCAGGAACAGAATCTGTCTACCCGTGATGATCCTAAATCTGTCGGCGACGCGCCTCAGGTGCTGTCCTCAGGAATGAAAACTGGCCTGATTGTGGCCGGGGTGGTTTTGGTTGGCGCTCTCGTGATCGGCGGGACCATGCTCTGAATGGACTCGCTCTGAGAAATAAGCGCCGCTTATGCGCTTAGATAAAAGAACTTTATTTGCTTCATGTTAAGACTCTGTTTAGCTTGACGGATAACAATCACAGGCGCCTGTCGCCTGGAATCCGATCGAACAAAAACGGAGCACTCATGAAAGCCATCCTCTGCAAGGAATATGGTCCGGCCGAGAAGCTGGTCATCGAAGAAGTTCCCAGCCCCGAAGTGAAAGGCCGCGGTGTCAAAGTGCGCGTTAAAGCCGCCGGCCTGAATTTTCCGGACACCCTCATCATCGAGAACAAATATCAGTTGAAGCCAAGCCTGCCTTTTTCCCCGGGTGGCGAAATGGCGGGTGAGGTTATCGAGGTTGGCGACAAGGTAACCCGCTTCAAGGTAGGCGACCGTGTTGCTGGGCTGACAGGTTATGGCGCCTTTGCCGAAGAAGTCATCGTGCCGGAGCAGAATCTTCTCCCCGTCCCCGATGGCATGTCCGACGAGAAGGCTGCGGCCTTCACCATGGTTTATGGGACTTCCTATTATGCCCTCAAGCAGCGCGGCAACCTTCAGCCTGGCGAATCGCTTCTGGTTCTGGGCGCCAGCGGTGGCGTGGGCCTGGCAACGGTTGAGCTCGGCAAGGCCATGGGCGCAAAGGTTATTGCAGCCGCCAGTTCGGCGGAAAAGCTAGCGGTTGCCAAGGAAGCTGGCGCCGATGAGCTTATCAATTATGCCGAAGAGCCTCTTAAAGACGCGGTGAAGAAGCTTACTCACAGCAAAGGCGTGGATGTCATCTACGACCCCGTAGGCGGTGACTTCACCGAACAGGCTCTCCGCGCCATGGCCTGGAATGGCCGCCACCTGATCATCGGCTTCGCGGCCGGCGAGATTCCGAAAATCCCGGCAAATTTGACTCTTCTGAAAGGTTGTTCCGTTGTTGGCGTATTCTGGGGCAGTTTCACTCAACGCGAGCCGGAAGCCAGCGCCCAGAACATGATGGAGCTGATGAAGCTCTATGCCGAGGGCAAGATTGATCCGAAGATCAGTGCCGTCTATGACTTCGAGGATTACGCCTCTGCCCTTGGAGCCCTTACTGAACGCAAAGCGACTGGCAAGGTTGTGCTTAAAGTCGGCTCCTGAGTTTTATCGAAGCCTGAAAGCTTTGGGAGGTTGCCGGTTGGAAGCACCTCCCAAAAACCGCTACGAGCACATCCATGTGCGCTTGGCGTCGGCCATCCATGGCCGCCGACATTTTTGGGAAGTGCTTCCAACCGGCAACTTCTGGAATCAGTGGTATCTCTGAGTATCAAGACTATAACGCAATAGCCCGGTGGTGAGGGTGGGCACCTCCTCCCAAAAATGTAGAGGGCCATGGACGGCCCGAAACAAGCGCACACGGACGTGCTTGTAGCGGTTTTTGGGAGGAGGTGCCCACCCTCACCAATCCGCTAATCCATAAGGCTAGGGCCCAGACAAAAGGCCAATCATCAAAACCGGACCGAACCCGAGTCAATCTCCGAAACCAGCTCCGGCGTCAGCAGGGTATACCCATCAGTCCCGGGCAACCAGGCATAGACTTCCTCGCCGTCCCTAAGCGAATAGCCCAGCTTCTGGATATCCACCTTGCGGTATTTGAAGGTTCCGGTTTTCTCGATGGCGTGGGTGATGCGCACAAACACCGGTACTGCATAGGCCGGCAGATTGTCCCGCAGATAGGCGAATAATCTGTTCACATCGAACTCTTGGCCATTACTGTGGGGAACCAGGGTCACCATGCCGGCCTTACCGTTGGAGCCGGGGATCTCGACGCCGTAGACGATGGCTTCCTCGACCATCCCCGAGCCGTCGATGATGTTTTCCACTTCCGTCGTTGAGACGTTTTCGCCCTTCCAGCGGTAGGTATCGCCCATACGGTCGACGAACTGCAGGTGGCCGCACCCGATTTCCTTCAGGACATCGCCAGTGTTGAACCAGGCGTCCCCCTTCTTGAAAGCGTTGCGGAGGATCGATTTTTCCGTGGCCTCTTTCTGGGTGTAACCCTCGAACGACCATTTCTTGGTGATCTCGCCGATCAACAGGCCGGGCTCGCCTTTTGCGACTTCCTGCATGAAGCCTTTTTCGTTACGAACTGGATCCCGTGTGCCGTCGTGGAATTTCACCAGCTTGTAGGGGGCGGTGGAAAAGCCCACGGTGTTGTCCATATTGAAAAAGTTGCTGAAGCCGATGTTGCCTTCGCTGGAGGCGTAGAGCTCTGCGACTGTCTCTATCCCGAAGCGCTGCTTGAATTCCTTCCAGATGGAGGGGCGGAGGCCGTTGCCGATCATTTTGGTGAGGCTGTGGTTCCGGTCCTGTTCGCTGGGTGGCTGGTTCAGCAGGTAGCGGCAGAGTTCGCCGACGTAGCCGAAGGTGGTGGCGTGGTAATAGCGAACGTCGTCCCAAAAGGCGCTGGCGGAGAACTTGCGGCGCAGGGCAATGGCGGAGCCGCCGGCCAGGACGGACCCCCAGCAGACCAGCAGAGCGGTGCCGTGATAAAGGGGGAGCGTGCAGTAAAGAACGTCCTCCGGCTTCATGGCCAGAGACATCAGGCCAAACCCGCCGTAGGCCATTATAAATTTGCGGTGTGAGCCCGGGGCGGCCTTGGGCAGGCCGGTGGTGCCGGAGGTGAACAGGTAGATGGCGGTATCGCCCATTTTCGGCGCATCGCTCAGAACCGGGGCGTCGCTGTTGAAGGTGCTGACCTGCTCGGCCATGTTGGCATAACCGGTTGGTGCGTCCCCAAAGGCGTTCAGCGTGTTGGTGTCTGCCAGAAACTGGAATGGCTGGGGATGGGCGGTCTTGAGATCTGTCTTTATGCCGTCGAACGCCTCGACCAGTTCCTCGCCAACCACCACCATTTTGGGCTCGATCAGGTTGATGCTGTGTTCGAGTACCTTGCCTCTCTGGGAGGTATTGAGCATGGCGCAGGCGACGCCGAGTTTGGCTGCGCCGGCTACTACGGCCAGTAATTCGGGGCGGTTTTCAAGGAAGATCGCAATGGCGTCCCCTTTGGCAAGCCCTTGGTCCTGCAGGTAGCGGGCAATGCGGTTGGCCCAGCCATTTAGTTCGCTCCATGTGATCGAGCGGTCTTCAAACAGAATGGCGGGCCGGCTGCCCAGGTTCCGGGCGTTGCTCTCGATAAGAGTGCCGAGCGTAAGCTCACGGTTCTCGTTTTTCAGGGCATAGTAATACAGCCCCCGGGTTATGGCCGGCAAGCGCCGGAAGATTCCGGGCAGGCTGCGGGCAATGTCCAGTGCGGATACGTTGTCTTGGCTCATGGTGTTTCCATTTGTCCCTTTTATTGTGTGGACGTTGAACCCGGAACAACGCATGCCTCGGGTTCAGTCCAAAAACAGGTCCGGCATCAGGGGCTTATCGCCCGGCTCATACCGGTAATGCTCGAAGTCGGTGATACCGTCCTGCCGTAGCAGGTCCTCGTCGATCAGGGTCTGACCAGTCATAGTCTCAGACGACCGGTTGAGGATGCTGACAGCAGCATCGGCCATGATGTCCGGTTTCCTGCCCTGGGCCATCATCTGGGGCCCGCCAACCTCAAATTCGATGGCTGCCGTGGCAATCAGCGTTTTTGGCCACAGCGTGTTAACCGCAATGCCGTACCGCCTGAACTCCTCCGCCATGCCCAGGCTCAGCATGGTCATGGCGTATTTTGTGGTGGTATAGGGGCCATATTGGGCGAACCACCGGGTATTCAGATTCAGAGGCGGCGACAGGCTCAGGATGTGAGCCCGGTCCGACTGTTTCAGCCAGGGCAGTGCGGCCTGGCTGCAGGCCATGACGGCCCGGGCATTGACCTGATGCATCAGGTCGTACCGGCTGACCTTGAGGTTTTCCACACCGGTTAGCCGAATGGCGCCTGCGTTGTTTACCAGTGCGTCGATGCCGCCAAAATGCTCGCCGGCCTCATCAATGCGCTGGCGGATCTGCTTTTCATCCCGGACATCCAGAACCAGCGGTAGCGCTTTGCCTCCAGCATCCCGAACTTCCTCCGCCACCGTATGGATCGTGCCTGGCAGCTTCGGATGAGGCGTGTCTGATTTGGCGGCAATCACTACGTTCGCGCCCTGACGGGCGGCGGCGAGGGCGATGGCCCGGCCGATGCCACGGCTGGCGCCGGTGATAAAAACGGTACGATCACGCATGGTACTCATGCCTCGTTCTCCTGTTCGGCCGTCTCGTTGGCGGTTATCTGGACCAGTAACTGACTGCGTTTCACCTGGTCGCCCTTGCTCGCAAGAATCTCGGCGACTCTGCCGTCCCGGTCTGCTTTTACCGGATGCTCCATCTTCATGGCTTCCAGTATCACCAGCGTATCGCCCTGGTGAACGCTCTGACCAGCCTCAACCAACACATCAATGATGGCGCCATCCATGGTCGCCTGGATGCGACCGCTGCCCGCGCCGCCAGCAGTCCTGGCTGGTTGGTGGGTAACATCGCGCACCGACCAGGATTGCCCGAACGCCTGCAAATATAGGGAATCGCCCTGGCGGTGATATTGGCAGGCCTGACGAACGCCGTTGTCGATAATGCACAAATGGCCATCCCTCTGGCTTTCAAGTACCAGGGAATGCCGGGTTTCGCCCATACTCACAGACAGCCGGCTGCCGTTGCGGGTCACCAGTAGCTCGACAGTGGTGTCGCCGGTTTCCAGCTTGATGGGCGTCATGGTGGCCGGCGCATTGCTCCAGGCGCTCTGGCCCGAAATGCCATGGTCGAGCACGCAGGCGGCCAGGGCCAACTGGCGAATGGTCAGGTTTTGCGGCTGAAGGGATGGATCGTCCTTGAAGGCCTGCTGAAGGAAGGCCGTGGTCGCCCCGCCGGCCCCGAAAGTTTCGTCTGCGATAATCCGGCTCAGGAAATGGCGGTTAGTGGTCACGCCGAACACGGTCGTGTCCTCAAGCGAGCGGATCAGCCGCCGGCGGGCTTCATCTCGGTTCTGGCCCCAGGCAATTACTTTTGCCAGCATGGGGTCGTAGTGGGGAGTGATAGCATCTCCAGATCGTACCCCGGTATCAAACCGTAAACCTTCGCCTTCGGCTGGTTCAAAGGCGTATAGCGGTCCGGTCTGGGGTGTGAATCCGTGGGCAGGGTCCTCTGCATAGAGTCGAACCTCAATGGCATGGCCATTCAGGTGAATATCGTCCTGGCCGAGCGGCAGCGGGCGTCCCTCAGCCACGTTGAGCTGCCAGGCGACCAGATCCTGGCCGGTAATGAGTTCGGTGACCGGATGCTCTACCTGCAGGCGGGTGTTCATTTCCAGAAAGTAGAAGTTTCGGTGCTTGTCGACCAGGAACTCGACGGTGCCGGCGCCTTCGTAGTTGCAGGCCAGAGCCGCTTTGACTGCAGCCTCACCCATGGCCTGTCGTAGTTCCGGCGTGACAAAGGGGGAGGGTGCTTCTTCCACTACTTTCTGGTGTCGGCGCTGTACTGAGCAGTCCCGTTCGCCGAGGTAGACCGCATTGCCGTGGCGATCCGCAAACACCTGGATTTCCACGTGGCGGGGCTCAATCACGGCTTTCTCCAGGATCAGTTCGTCGTCGCCGAAGGCCTGGTTTGATTCGGAACGGGCCCGTTTGATGTTGTCGGCCAGTTCGGATTCACTCTCAACCAGGCGCATGCCGCGGCCACCACCGCCGGCAGAGGCTTTGATCATGAGGGGGTAGCCGATGTCTTTGGCGGAGGCGATCAGTTCGTCGTCGTTGGCGTTGTCGCCTTCATAGCCAGGCACCACTGGCACGCCGGCCTCCTGCATGGCGATTTTGGATCGGCGCTTGCTGCCCATGAGTTCGATGGCCGAGGCGGGAGGGCCAACAAACACCAGGCCGGCGTCTTTGCAGGCGTTGGCGAAGGCGGCATTCTCGGAGAGGAAGCCGTAACCCGGGTGGATGCAGTCGGCGCCGGTTTTGCGGGCGGCTTCAAGAATTGCATCGCTGTTCAGGTAGGAGGCGGATACCTGTGCCGGGCCAATGCAGACGGCCTCGTCGGCCAGTTCCACGTGCATGGCCCTGGCGTCGGCCTCGGAGTAGACAGCTACGGTGCGGTAACCAAGGGCTTTCGCGGTGCGGATGACGCGGACTGCGATTTCGCCGCGGTTGGCTACTAGTAGTTTCTTTAACATGTTCTTGTTCTCTCCTTTGGAGTAAGCCGCGAGGCTGAGTGCCGTCTGGCTTCCAGAAAACCGCTACGAGCACATCCATGTGCGCTTGGCGTCGGCCATCCATGGCCGCCGACATTTTCTGGAAGCCAGACGGCACTCACCCTCGCTCCGCATCAGTCCGATTCGCTTGCCCAGGCTGGTGGACGTTTTTGCATGAAGGCCATGGTGCCCTCCGTTCCTTCGCTTCCCCGGATGGCTTCCGCAAATTTTTCAGCCGCGCTGTCCAGCAAACCGCTCATGGGTTCATGGCCAACCCTGTGTAGCAACGCTTTGGTTTCTGCCGTGGCAACCGGTGCGCAGTGGCGGACACGATCCAGAGCGCTTGTCAGCATCTCTTCCAGTTCATCCTCTGAAGAAGCCGCCTGGTGAACGATGCCAAGACTGCATGCTTCGTTCGCATCGATTCTCAAACCGAGCAGGGCCAGCCGCCGGGCCTGAGTGAGGCCGATTCGTTCAACCACAAACGGCGCAATCTGGGCTGGAATCACGCCGAGGGAGGTTTCCGGCATGCCGAACTTGGCGCTCGGCCCGGCGATGGCGACGTCGGAAACGCAGGCCAAACCGAATCCACCGCCCATGACGGCGCCTTCGGTGATCGCGATGACCACTTTCGAGGATTCGTTGACCTGTTGAATCATCTGACCGAAAGCGCGGTTCAGACGATAGAACGGGTCCGCCTCACCCTCGACCGCTTTCTGGCCGCGGGCTCCGGCCATGTCTTTGATATCACCACCGGCGCAGAAGTGCCCACCGACGCCCCGGATGACGACGGCGCGAATGTGCAGGTCGTTTTCAATCTGGGTGAACACCGCGGACAGTTCCGCCACCATCTCGAGGCTCATGGCGTTGCGCACGTCCGGTCGGTTGATGGTGATAAACAGGGTTGGGCCCTGTTTTTCCAGAAGCAGTGTTTCGCAATGCGGTACCTGGTCCATAAGTGACTCCACCGTCCGTTTGTTAGTCGCGCTTCTTGCCCGGAAGGGTGCCCATCATCTTGCAGATAATTCCCAGCATGATTTCGTCGGCACCACCGCCGATGGAGACCAGTCGAACATCCCGGTGTGCCCGGGAAATCGGGTTGTCCCACATGTAACCGTTACCGCCCCAGTACTGCAGGCAGCTATCTGTAACCTCACGCCCAAGACGTCCGGCCTTGAGTTTGGCCATGGAGGCCAGGCGGGTGACATCCTTGCCTTCAACGTGCAGCTCGCAGGCCTGGTAGGTGAGGGCGCGCAGGGCCTCGACTTCGGTTTGCAGTTCGGCCAGGCGGAAGTGGATTACCTGGTTGTCGATCAGCGGCTGGCCGAAGGTCTTCCGCTCGCGACAGTACTCGATGGTCTTGGTGATGCAGTTTTCCAGCGCCTTGATCACGTTCGCCGCACCCCAGATTCGCTCCTCCTGGAACTGCAGCATCTGCATCATGAAACCGGTGCCCTCGGCGCCGATCCTGTAGCGCTGGGGCACACGGACGTCGTCAAAAAAGATCTGGGCGGTTTCGGAAGAGCGCATGCCGAGCTTGTTCAGGTGCGGGCTGAAGGAGATGCCCGGCGTTTTCGTGGGCACGATGATCAAAGACTTGTTCTTGTGGGGCTTGTCGTCCGAGGTGTTGGCCAGCAAGCAGATGAAGTCGGATTTGGGGCTGTTGGTAATCCACATCTTGGAGCCGTTGATGATGTAGTCGTCACCGTCTTTCTTGGCAGTGGTTTTCATTCCCGCTACATCAGAACCTGCGCCAACTTCACTGACGCCAATACATCCCACCATGTCGCCGGCAATGGCCGGCGCGAGGAAACTGCGTTTCAGTTCATCAGATCCAAACCGGGAAATGGCCGGGGTACACATATCGGTCTGGACCCCGATGGCCAGCGGCACACCACCACAATGGGCCATGCCAAGCTCTTCCGCAGCCACCAGGTTGTAGCTGTAATCCAGCCCCATACCGCCGTATTCTTCGGGCTTCTGGATACCCAGGATGCCGAGGTTTCCGAGCTTTTTGAACAGTTCATGAATCGGGAATTCCCCGGCGGCTTCCCATTCGTCGCAGTGGGGATTGATTTCCTTCTCGACGAAATCGCGGACGGTTTTTCGAAGGGCTTCGTGTTCGGCTGTGAATTTCACGTTCCTGTTCTCCTGCTGGTAGAGAGTCCGTGCCTTCTCGGTGTTGGTGCACGTTCTTTAGCTTGGGACGCGGCTGTGTGGGATCGGTTTCAGAAAACCGCTACGAGCACATCCATGTGCGCTTGGCGTCGGCCATCCATGGCCGCCGACATTTTCTGAAACCGATCCCACACAGCCGCTTATGTTTGCAAACTGTTTGCTGCCTGCTGGCAGTTTTGTTGTTTTTGTAGGTCGGGTTAGCCAAAGGCGTAACCCGACAGATTGGCGGGGTGGCCTGGCTTTTTTTGTCGGATTACGCCTTTGGCTAATCCGACCTACGTTTGTTTCTCGCATACTTCTGAAAAGCGCTCTCACTGAAGGCGTTAACTCCGAATCCTGAAGAATCGGTTGGGCCCCTCTGTCCAAAAATGTCGACGGCCAAGGATGGCCGGCGCCAAGCGCACATGGATGTGCTCGTAGCGTTTTTTGGACAGAGGGGCCCAATCGGTTCCTGCAGCTCATTCCGAAGACCAATAGGCGGGCCCCACCAAACCCAGAAAGCCTAAAGGCGGGCCACACCAAAGGTATTGGGCCGCAACTGCCGAGCCTCGGCTTCCCGGCAAACGTCCAGAACTAGGGCCAGAACGCGCCGCGTATCCCGCGGGTCAATCAACCCGTCATCCCACAATCTGGCCGTTCCGAACAGCGCCGTTGAGCCTTCCTCCAGTTTCTTCGCCGTGGCCTGCTCCAGAAAATCCAGTGTCTTCGGATCCGGCTCCATGCCGCCGCGGCGCTGCTTGTCTTCAGCCACGATACGCATCACCTTTCCTGCCTGCGCCGGCCCCATAACTGCGGTTCGGCTGTTGGGCCAGGCAAAGATGAACCTCGGATCCAGGCCACGGCCGCACATGGCATAGTTACCTGCACCATAGGAACCGCCGATGACAATTGCGACCTTTGGCACCCGACAGTTGGCCACAGCCTGGATCATTTTCGAGCCGTGTTTGATGATGCCGTTCTGCTCTGAGTGAGTACCCACCATGAAACCGGTGGTGTTATGCAGGAACAAAAGGGGCGTTCCGGCCTGGTCGCAGAGCTGGATGAACTGGGCGGCCTTGGCGGATCCAGCCGGGGTGATCGGGCCGTTGTTGCCGATGATGCCGACTGAATGACCTTCAATTCGGATGGTGCCGCAGACGGTCTGGTCGTCGAACTCGTTTTTGAAGTCCATGAACTTTGAACCGTCGGCAATGCGGGCGAGGATTTCGCGCACATCGTAGGGCTTTTTGGAATCCGCCGGGATGACACCCAACAGCTCCTCGGCCGGGTAGAGCGGTTCCTCCCATTGAAGTTCGCGCCGGGGTGGCAGCTGCTCGTTCCAGGGCAGGGCTTCGAGGATGTTTCTGGCCTGGCGGATGCCGTCGGCGTCGTCTTCGGCCAGGTACTCTGCCGTTCCTGCCACGGTCGCATGCATCTCCGCGCCGCCAAGTTCCTCATCGGTGGCAACTTCGCCGGTTGCTGCCTTCAGCAGTGGTGGGCCGGCCAGGAACATCTTGGCTTGCTCGCGCACCACGATCACGTAGTCGGACAGACCCGGCTGATAGGCGCCTCCGGCGGTGGCGTTGCCGTGGACAACGGTGACCTGAGGAATGCCGGCCGCGGACATCCGCGCCTGATTGGCAAAGCCCCGGGCGCCGAGCACGAAAATATCGGTGGCGTAGTTCAGGTTGGCGCCGCCGCTCTCGGAAAGGGATACGACCGGAAGCTTGTTTTCCATGGCGATCTGCTGCAGGCGCAGCGTTTTGTCCAGGCCGGCAGGGGTAATGGTGCCGCCTTTGATGGCGCTATTGCTGGCCACCACCAGACAGCGGATGCCGCTCACATAACCTATGCCGGCGATGATCCCGCCGCCGGCGAGGCTGCCGTCCTTGTCGTCGTGCATCTTGTAGCCTGCCAGGGAGCAGAGTTCCAGAAAGGGCGTGCCGCGGTCCAGCAACCGGTTAATACGGTCCCTCGGGAGCAGCTTGCCCCGTTTGATGAACTTCTCCCGGGCGGCTTCCGCCAAATCCAGAACCTTTTGCTCAACGTCCCGGAACGTGGTGATGTGGGCGTCCATGGCTTCGGCGTTGGTGCGGAAGTCCTCGGACGTGGAGCTTACCGTGGATTCAAGTACCTGCATGGTCGGCTCCTTAGTCGTCGCTCAGAACTTTCGGGGTGATGGCCCGGTGAAAGCCGTTGTAGGGTTCGTTGTTCTTGGCTTTCGGTAGCGGCCAGACCCGACCTCCCTGTGACGCACCGCCGTCGATCCGCAGACAATCCCCGCTGATAAACGCTGCGCCAGGGCTGAGTAAAAAACAGATGGCCGAGCTGACTTCGGATTCGGTGCCCATGCGTTTGATCGGGACGTTATCACCAAGGCTGCGAATCCACTGCTTCATGTGTTCGGGGTAGTTATCCATGCCACTGGAGGCAATCCAGCCCGGAGCGACTGCGTTTACACGAACCCCGGACGCGCCCCACTCAACGGCGGCTGTCTGGGTAAAGTTCACCATGCCGGCCCTGGCGGCGCCGGAGTGTCCCATGCCGGGCATACCACCCCACATATCGGCCACGATATTTACAATAGCGCCCCCGGTTTTTGACAGCGCCTGGGTGTAGGATTCCCGTGCCATCAGGAAGCCGCCGGTCAGATTGGTTCGAACCACCGTCTCCCAGCCCTTCTGGTTGATCCCGGTCAGCGGCGCCTGGAACTGCCCGCCGGCATTGTTCACCAAACCATTCAGGCCTCCGTGTTCGGCAATGATCGCCTTCACCGTGGCCTTGACCGAGTCCTCTTCACGGATATCACAGACATGGGCGGACGCAATGCCGCCGTCCTCGGTGATCTCTGCTTTCACAGATTCCACTTTCTCGGCCTTGCGGCCGACCAGGGCAACCCGTGCGCCCAGGGCAGCGAGTTCATGGGCCGTACACCGGCCAATACCAGAACCGCCGCCGGTAACAATATACACCTGGCCCTTAAACAAGTCGGGATGAAACACAGACTGATAGCTCATAGTAACGAAGACCCTTTCAAAGTTCGGGCGCTCTGGTTGGTAGCGCGTTTCGGGACTGTGAGCAGCAAGGATGCTGCGATCAAGCCTACATGGATGTATTCACGGCGTGTCCCGGAACGCGCTATCAACCAGAGTGCATGCACCAATAAATCAATCTTTAACCAGACCAGAAGGAACAGGCACCGGAAACTCCAATAGCTGCTGCGCAAACGCCTTCCCTTGTGGATCAATCCGCAGGCTGGCCACGCCACCGCCGCCAAGGCTGTGCTCCAGCAGGAAATTGATGGCCTTCAGCCCGGGCATGGCCCAGCGGGTCACCCGGCCGGTTTCCGGATTCAGGGTATGGGCCATCCAGTCCGCAACCGCCGCTTCCGTCAGCGCGGTTTCAATGAACGGCAGAAATTCCGGTTTGCGGGCGATCACGCCAATGTTGGTGTGGTCGCCCTTGTCACCGCTGCGGGCCCAGGCAAGCTTCACCAGCGGCACAGTGGTGTCCGTTTCGTCTGTCTCGTGTGTGAACGACTGGGGCTGGAGGTCGCTGTTATCGAAACCGCCGCTGGTTTCGACTCCAACGGTTTGCCGCTCGCCGCCCAGATCCACGGACACATCAACTTCCGTTTTCGGCACCAGGCATGAATACAACCGGATCTTCGGCCACACGGTCGGCCGGCCACCCACAATCCCGGTGATTCCCGGTGCCATCCCCGTGGCTGCCTGGGCAATCTCGCGGGAAAACAGTACAAGGGCCTCTTTCTTGGGATGGGCGGTGCTGATCTTGACCACTACTTCGCGGCAATCCTCGCCACGGCCATGAGCACCGTAGGTCGTTTCCGTACCCAGAAGCTCAATACTGGTTTCGCTGTAATCAGGCAGGCCACGTTCGCTGAACATGCGTGAGGTCTTGGCCAGAATGGCCTGTGCGACAGTCTGGGCCTTGGCCCTGGCATTCATGCCTGCCAGCAGGAAGGTAACCGTGCACTTGAAACCATCCGGCCAGGTGCCCGATACCTTGTAACTGTCGGTGGGTGGTAGCCCCCGTGCGCCCCGCACCTGTACACGGTCTTTACCGGTTTCCTCCAGCTCTACACCTGTGAAATCGCAGGTAACGTCAGGCAGCAGGTAGGCCCTTGGGTCACCGATTTCGTAGACCAGCTGTTCCGCAACTGTGCCACGACTAACCAGCCCGCCGGTGTCTTCGGGCTTGGTGATAAAAAAGTCGCCGTTGGCACTCACTTCGGCTATCGGGAATCCCATGTTGGCGTAGCCGCCAGCTACCGCTTCCCAGTCGGTGAAGTTGCCGCCGGTGGCCTGGGCACCGCACTCGAGCAGATGCCCGGCCAGGCTGCCCTGCGCCAGTTTGTCGTAGTCTTGCCAGCTCCAGCCGAACTCGTGCACCAGCGGTGCCAATACCAGGGCACTGTCTGCCACCCGGCCGGTAATAACGATGTCCGCGCCCTGTTCCAGAGCCGCAACCAGACCTGGCGCTCCCAGATAGGCATTCAGGCTGACCATCATTGCGGGCATCGGTTGGCCGGAACCCATCTCCTTGACGCCCATATCTGCGAGATTTTTCTTTTTCATCAGAAGGTCGTCGCCCAGAACCAGGGCGATCTTCATGTCCACGCCGGCTTTTTCACAGAGAGCCTGAAGGGCGTCACGACAGGCCACCGGGTTGACGCCGCCGGCGTTGGCCAGCACCCGAATGCCCTTTTCCTTGATGTCACCGAGCAAGGGGCCCATGACCGTCTGTACGAAATCCCGCGCATACCCCTGGGATGGGTCCTTCATTTTCTGGCCCGCCATGATCGACATGGTGATTTCGGCCAGATAATCGGCTACCAGATAGTCGATATTGCCCTTGTGGACCAGCTGCGCGGCAGCCGTTTCCGTGTCGCCCCAGAAGGCGGCGGAGCATCCGATGCGAACAGTGTTGGGGGATTCAGCCATCTTCCTGTGCCCTGTAAATGATTGCTGATTGAAAATGGGAGCGGTGGCGGTTTTGCCACACGGTGGAGATGACAATACCAAGCAAGCGCTTGGTTTGTAAACAGGCATGTTTCAGGTAGAATTAAAGGCCTCTTATGCCAACCGGGTAGCCGTAGTGAGCCAGAACCAGATCCTCCAGTCCCTGATCGCAGAAAACCTTGTGTCAGACCCCGAAGGCGCTCGCGGCCGTCTGCTCACTGAGGCGGCTCGGCTGTTCCGGGAAAAAGGCTACGAGCGCACTACAGTTCGTGACCTTGCCGCTGCCGTGGGTATTCAGTCCGGCAGCCTGTTCCACCACTTTCGAACCAAGGAAGAGATCCTCAAGGCAGTGATGGTAGAAACCATCCGGCTGAACACCGCGCTCATGCAGGCGGCTCTGGAGGCCGCCGATACCAGCAGGCAGAAGCTTCGTGGACTGATCCGCGCGGAACTTGAATCTATCAATGGCCAGACCGGCGAAGCGATGGCGGTCCTGGTATTTGAATGGCGGAGTCTGTCGGCCCCGTCCCAGGGCGAAGTGCTGGAACTTCGGGACATCTACGAGAAGCTGTGGCTGGATGTGCTGGAATCATTGAAGCGCGAGGGCGCGCTGGAGGCGGATCCCTTCGTTGTTCGAAGGATGTTGACCGGCGCTCTCAGCTGGACCGTAACCTGGTACAAACCGGAGCGGGGAGGGCTGACACTGGATGGCCTGACCGATCAGGTAATGGCAATGATGGCTCTGTAAGCGGATTGGCGTTTTCAAAAGTCATTGTTTTATATCAATAATATTCTGGCAAATTCCTTTCCTTCCGGGCCATTGGCCCGATCGGCATAACAAAATCGGCATTCGAGCCATTTTTGTAGGACAGTTTTCACCGCATTCTTGCACCCGTTGACAAAAACCGAGTTCAGATCGGGCAAACAAAAACAACGTGATGCAGGGTGAAATATGATCTCCTCTCTGGCAAAGCTCGGACCGCATGTCTTTGCGGCTCGCCTCAAGGCTCTCTCGCTGGCAGCCGTTGCCATACTCACAGGTTGCTCGGCCAACCCCATCTACACCACCACCGGCGTTGTGCTCTCCAATTATTCGGAGGGCGAAGCCACGCCCTACGTGTTGCAGATGTCCGACACCCAGATGGCGTGTGCGCTGGGCGAGGGCGTGGATCCGCTGCTCTATTCCTTCTCGCGGGTCACCGATGCACCTGACACCACCGGCTCCCTGTTGATGCTTCTGGCAGGCAATTGTGCGGAGTACAAGGCCTGGGAGGCTGAGCTCGCCTATCTCAGAGCGGATTATGAGGGAGATGTGGAAGCGGCAAAGGACGCCAGGGAAGTGGCAAAGCGATTGAATGCGCTGACCGCGAAACGTCGGTATGCCTCCTTTAAGCGAGCAATGGCCGCCTACGAGTTCGATCCCGCTGCTGAACCCCTCGAGTGCCCCTTTCTGTTCACCGAACAGGACGAAATCACCTTCCTGCTGGGCTTGCTGACCGGTATGCAGGCAATCGTAAACGATGCCAATTCCGGCGCCATGGCCGGAGTCCCCAGGAATATCGCTCCCCAGGCCGAGCGTGCCGCTACCTGTCTGGACAATGAAAAGTGGGGTGGTATGCCAAACGCCATCCGGGCCCTGGTCTGGCTGCTGCTGCCCGACACCCGTCCGGCTCTGGCGCCGGACCCCTGGCAGGTGCTTGAGCACAGCTGGGAACTGGGGGTTGAGAAAGGCATGCGGGTTCCGCACGCGCTTCAAGCGGTCGCCGCCGAAACCTTTGGTCGCCCGGAAAAGCTTGAGCAAGCCATCGCCAGTTTCGCCGCGGCCGATGCAACTATGGAGGTCTGGGACGAGTATCGTCTGGTGGATGAAGTCGCGGCGGGCGTGGTGCGCTTCTCTTCTGACAAACACTGGACCGCCAATTACGGCTACCGGACGCCGCAATCCTTCTTCGGCAGGATGAGCCCTGAGCGGCAAACCGACAACGTCGAAACCATGAATCTGGACGACCTGCTCTAAGGCAGGTTGCCGACATCCTCTGAAAACTGACAAACACAAGAATGACCCGGAGGTCGATATGATCCGCAAATCCCTCGCTGCCATGGCCCTTGTGGCCGCCGCTCCGCTGGCATCGGCACAGTCTGTTTCCATGTGCGTGTTCGATGTAATCGGCGCCAATGGCGACTTCTACAACTTCGTCAAAGACTATGCGCTAGAGATGAAGGGCCACGGCGTGGATTTCGAGCTGAAACCCTACACCGATGAGGGCGTGGCGATCGGTGATTTTAACGCCGGACAATGCGATGCCGTTGCCGCCACAGACATCCGGATTCGTCCATTCAACAAGTTCACGGGCAGCATCAGCGCTGTGGGAGCGCTGCCCACCTACGACAACCTGAAAACCTTGTTGGCCACGCTGGCGCAGCCGAAAGCCGCGCCATTGATGAAGGATAACGGTTACGAAGTGCTCGGCATCATACCGGTGGGTGCCGGTTACCTGTTTGTAAATGATCGCAGTATTGATACTGCCGGCGAGCTGGCGGGCAAGCGAATGGCAACCCTCGACTATCAGAAAGACGCGATTCACATGGTGAACTTCGTCAAGGCCACGGTCGTGCCCTCTGACATCACCAACTTCGCCGGCAAATTTAACAACGGTTCGGTGGATACCGCCTATGCACCGGCCTTTGCTTACGAAGCTCTGGAACTCTATAAGGGCATCGGCGAAAGCGGTGGGGTTGTGGACTATCCGCTGGCACAGCTGACGCTTCAGATGGTTGCCCGTGATGACGTGCTGGACGACGACACAGCCCAGAAAGCCCGTGAAGTTGCCTGGAATATGTTTCCTCAGGCCATGGGGCTGATTGAAGGCCAGGAAGCAGCCATTCCCGAAGAAAAATGGGTGCGCATTCCTGAAAAAGACATCCGCGGCTATCAGGAGATGTTCCGGGAGAACCGGATCGAGATGCGCGATGGCCTGAACGGGGCGCCGGATGTGTATCACCCGAAAATGATGGGGCTGCTCAGCAAGATCCGCTGTGCAAGTAACCCTGCTGCAGCCGAGTGCACCGCGGACAACCGCGAATAACGGGGCGGAACCATCATGAACTGGCGAGCAATTACCGCTCCGGCAGCACGGACCCTCTACCCCGTACATCGCATTTACGGGGCGGTTCTGCTGCTTCTCCTGCTGTTTACCCTGCTGCTGGGGATGGGCAACTCGCTCCATTCCCGGTTGCTCTGGGTCGGAGAACAGACCTGGCCGAACTATTATCTGCTGAATCCCGAGGCGACAGAGCCGTCCTGTCAGTTGGAAATGGATGTTGATGCCGAAGTGGCTCGCCGGGTGGCCAATTACAAGCCCGACCCCGATGACCTGTTCAGCTCACCGCCCAATCCCGATGCCATCCGCAAATCGCTACAGAGCAATCTGGAACTCTGCCAGCAGCAATACGACGTCTATGAACAGAACCTGGCCCACGCTACGCCAGCCCTAGGGGCGTTCAAGACGGTAGAGCAGGGACTTGCGGACTTCCTGCTCGAGAACATTGAGCTGACCAAGTACCTGTTCATTGCGATGTTCGCGATGGCTGCGGCAATCGCTGCGCTGGACACGGACCACATAGCGTTGCGCCTGCCCCGCAATCGAGCTGAATGGCGGCTGAGCCAGGGTGTGCAGTTTGTGGTTAATGGTCTGATGGTGCTGTCGCTGAATGCTTACCTGGGCAAGCTGGCCACGTCGCCGGGTTCGGAGGGTACGATGAGCCTTCAATATGCCTGGGGCGGGGTCTTCGGCCTCTTTATAGTGATCAATGCAGTGCGTTTCCTGAACGTTCCGGAACGTATCCGCCCCGGCGGTCTTTCCGCTTCGTCCGGTCTGGTGATTCCTCTGTACTGTGCCATGGGCCTGATCGCCATAAGTTATTTCTTCCTGGTAGACGGGTATGCCTCGGGCCTGGCGATCTACTTTGGAATGATGTCCAACCTGTCATCCATGTTCATCAATATCGGACTTTACGTGCTGGTGGGCATGATGCTGAAGCAGACCAGAATTCCCGAGCTCCTGCTCAATCTCATCAAACCTTTTAATCTGCCAGCGCCGATGCTGGCTTCGGTGATTATCTTCGCAACGGCGTTTCCGACAGCGTTCACCGGCGCATCGGGCATTTTCATCCTGGCCGTGGGTGGTGTTGTGTATGACGAGCTGCGCCGAGCCGGGGCAGGGCGGCAGCTTTCCCTGGCAACGACTGCCATGTCCGGAAGCCTCGGCGTGGTGCTCAACCCGTGCCTGCTGATCGTTGTTGTGGCGGCTCTCAATAAGGAAGTGACAACCACTGAGATGTACAGCTGGGGTTTCTGGGTCTTTATCATGTCGGCAACGCTGTTTTCACTGATTGTCTGCAAGACCCAGGGAAACTGGAAGCCTCGTCCGGCGCCCGGCGCTTTCCGTGCGGCTCTCTCGGAAAGCCGGGCCCTGCTGCCTTATGTGGCCGTGGCAGCTCTGGTCATCCTGTCGATCTGGGTTGTTCTCGGCTTGAAGTTCAACGAGTACAGCGCTCCTTTGATCCTGCCCCTGGTAATGCTCGCGCTGGTGTTGCTGGATTCCGGCCGGAGTCGTGGTGAGCAGGGCCAGACCCGTTCCCAGGTGTTCTGGGCACGCAGCTCGGCCGCTGCCAGCGATTCGGCAGTGCACATTGGCGCGCTGCTGGCGTTGATCGGGTTTTCCATCTGCCTGGGGGGAATCCTGGAGCGCTCCAATATCGTTCACGCGCTCTTCCCTGAGGACCTGACCAGTCCCTGGATCGCCATGCTGGTGATCGTCGTGATGCTCACAGTTATAGGCATGGTCATGGACCCGTTCGGCGCGGTAATCCTGGTGTCGGCGACCATTGCCCAGCCGGCGATCCAGCTGGGTATTGATCCGCTGCACTTCTGGATTGTGTGCCTGGTGGCATTCGAGCTCGGCTACCTGAGTCCGCCAGTGGCGCTGAACCACCTGCTCACCCGACAGGTGGTGGGCGAGACCGAAGTGCTGGCGGCAGAGCGCACAGGTTCCTTCTGGCATCGCTATGAGCGGCTGCTGCTGCCCCTGGCCGTGATGGGCCCCACACTGTTGTTCGTTGCCTTTGTGCCGATGCTGTTCTACGCGTTGTAATGTTGAAGTGCGATAAAGAGGGCCGCCTGAGGGAAACTTCGGGCGGCTTTTTTGCATCTGGAATACAAGAGGAAACGTAGTTTGAACGAAACCGAACACGTGCAAGATGCGTGTTTGGTATACCCTATGAACTAAAATCGATCTGTTGCCAGTGGCCTGACCTATGAATTCGCTTGCCCACCTTAAATTGTTCTCGCTTTTCCTAACACTGTTTTCCTTTGTGGGTTGCGGGGGAGGTGGCTCCGGTAATGGAGAAGCTACACAGCCCATTGCCGTGGCTGGAACCATTGATATTGAGGCGGGCACACGGGTTGATGCAGATAATGCGGATGCACTCACTGGGAGAGCTCCCCTAACTACCATTCAAGAACTTCCTCCGGAGTTCGTGCTCGCTGGCTATGTCAGCGACACTGTTCAACCAAGGCCGTATCCTCTTCTGGAGTCACAGACTGATCTGTTCGAGTATTTTCCCGATGCTGATGATCGTTATGTGGCATCGTTGCAGGCGGGTTTGGAACTCACTCTCCAGAGCTTCACAACAAGGCTTGGAACAGCATCTGATTTGCTACTCACCGTAGAGGCTCCTGACGGTACTACTGTCGGGCAAGCTATTGCACCGGGTAACGGCGCAGCAGTCAGTGTAGCTATCGAAAGTCAGCAAGTGGGCGACTACGGAATAACTGTAACAGCTCTTGGCTCCTCGCCCATGCTGTATATCCTCTCCTCATCGAGAGCTGAAGCATCAAACATAACAAGCTATGACTGGTCAAAACACGAATTCGTAGAGAACGAAGCGATTATTTCTTTGTCTGGTCCTGGTGCGCAGAAGAACAGTCTCCCTCGCACTTCAATGACCGAGGCGGGCCTACAGATTGCTCCGGGAATCTGGAAAGTTCGCAGACCGGCCGGCTTTGCTGCGTTGAGTCACGTAAACGAAGCAGATCAGACGCTTGCCTGGATTCAAAGTCTGCGGGCTGACCCCTCCATTCGGCATGCATCACCCAATTACAGGACTCGGGCCATGCTGACGCCGGTGGACGAGCCTTTCTATACAAGTGGAGTGCTGGCTCAGCAGTGGCATTACAGCCTGATCAACGGGCCGGTTGCGTGGCAACTGGCGCCCGGTGGTGGGAATGGTGTCAGCGTCGCTGTTTTGGATACTGGTTTGTTTCAGGACGGAGGTCAGTGGCATCCGGATCTTGCGAGCAATGTTATCGCTGGTTTTGATGCTGTGGACGGAGATGAGCTTCCAGCTGACCCAGGCAATTCGGTAGGTGGCAGTGTTTATCATGGTACCCATGTGTCAGGCACTGTGGCTGCTGCAGTTAATGGCAGCGGTGGCGCGGGCGTTGCTTTTGGATCGAGGCTGATGCCTGTGCGGGTTTTGGGTGAGGGCGGGACTGGAACGCTCAGTGACCTCCTTGAGGGGATGCAGTGGGTACTAGGGGATCAAAATAGGTCTTCAGCAGACATCGTTAATCTGAGCCTGGGGGGATTGCCTTGTGGTGACCCTGGCGTAGCTGTGACGCTGCAGCAGCTAATTGACGAAGGCGTAGGGAGAGGAATCTTGTATGTGGCTGCCGCAGGTAATTCCGCTACAAGCGAACCCTCCTGTCCCGCGGCACTCGAGAATGTATTCTCGGTCAGCGCTGTGGATGGTGCTGGAGTACCCGCATCGTATTCTAATTTTGGTAGTACGATTGATCTGGCAGCTCCAGGCGGAGACGCCAGCCGCGACGGGAATGGTGATGGAAGGGGTGACTTAGTCAGCAGCACAAGTGCGGCCATCGTCGATGGCCAGCTTCAGCCTGTCTACCGGGGATTACAAGGAACGTCTATGGCCGCTCCGCACTTCTCAGGTGTACTGGCACTTATGAAAGAAGCCAATGCAGCCCTTGATTCCTCTGCGGTTGAGGGATATTTGCGAAGTGGGGCATTAACCGAACGGCCCTGCGAATCGGGCTGTGAACGAACCGACCAGTTGGGCTATGGTGTACTTGATGGTGGCAAGGCAGTTCAAGCGGTGCTTTCTGGAAATCCGCCGGAACTACTTACTTCCTCTCCGGCCATCGTAAATTTGTCCTCGGAATCCGGGCTTGCTGCAAACGATTCAATTGATTTGTCTCCGTTGGGCAATTACTCGGTAACAATAACCGATGTATCTGCTTCCCAGGACTGGTTTACTGCTTCGCTAACTTCTGCATCCTTACCATTGGAGATAGAGGCGAACCAGGTTGCTCAAGTAGAACTTGTTCTGGATCCGGACAAACTTGACCCTGGAGTTTCCTCTCGGGGTAATCTGGAAATCACATATGATTCGAGGACTGAAATTCAAGCACGATTGACAGTGCCCGTGATAGGTCAAAGGATCACTGATCAGCAAGCCCGAGACGCAGGTCGGCATTTCGTGTTGTTGGTTGAGCCTGAACCTGATCCCCAGACTGGCTTATATGTGACGGTCGGGCAGACTGTCGCCACTGTGAGCGATGGCCAATACACGTTCGAATTTGTTCCGGATGATGGTTTAGCCCCTTTGCTCCGGAACGAAGTGCCACCTGGGAGTTATGTCTTAGTGGCAGGGACGGATCTTGATAACGATGGCCTGATCTGCCACGCAGGAGAAGCCTGCGCCGAATACCCTGTTTCCGGTTTGCGCCAGGAAATTGAAGTGATTGAGGGCGGGTCTATTACCGGTATTCGCATGACCACTAGTTACTCAAGGCCCGCCTTATCCGTGGGTTCATCGGACCTGCTGCCGAGGCCAAATTTTAGGGGTTACCAACTACTACCAGAACAATCTGGTAGTCAATCAAATGCTAAAAGGGTTTTGCGGAATTGATGTTCTCGACGCACCTGCCTAAGGTCTGTTTAATTGTTTTGGGTGTTTTAGCGTCCGGGTGTTCTGTCAGTCAAACTGAGACTGAAACCGGTGCTCCCCTAGCGAGACAAATAACACAGTCAGCGCATTGCGGCTTAGTTGCTCCCGGATCCATACATATCGAGAGCCTGAAAGAGTTGCGACGTCTGGAAACGATGCCCATGAGAAATCTTTCATTAGAGTCAATGAAGGGAATTGATTATCAGCGTGAGCATATTGTGCTTGCTTCAATTGGCCAGAAGCCAACCGGCGGCTACAGTGTCACCCTTGACTTCTCTGAGATCCGTGGCGGAACCCTGGAGCTGAGGGTCAGAGTGGCTGAACCCGCCCCTGGCACCATCGTCACACAGGCGCTCACCACCCCCTGCGCGGTCATCGCGGTGACCGCTGAAGGCTGGGATGATATCCAGATCACCCGCGCCGAAAACAACCGTTGATCTTTCCTCACGAATCCCTAAGCTATGGCTCAGCTTTTCATATCAATCGCGGAGTCAGTTCCTGCCCATGAGCCAGCAACAATATAACGCCGATGCTATTGAAGTACTGAGCGGCCTGGATCCGGTGCGCAAGCGGCCGGGGATGTATACAGACACCAGTCGGCCCAATCACCTGGCGCAGGAAGTTATCGACAACAGTGTGGATGAGGCGCTGGCAGGGCACGCCAAACGCATCGACGTGGTGTTGTACAGCGATGGCTCGCTGAGCGTTGAAGATGACGGCCGCGGCATGCCCGTGGATTTGCACAAAGAGGAAGGCCTGCCTGGCGTTGAACTGATCCTTACCCGCCTGCACGCCGGCGGCAAATTCTCTCAGGGCAACTACAACTTTTCCGGTGGTCTCCACGGTGTCGGTGTATCCGTAGTCAACGCACTGTCCACCCATCTGGAAGTAACCATCAAGCGCGATGGCCAATTGCACCGGATGACGTTCGCCAATGGCGACAAAGCGTCCGAGCTTGAAGTGATCGATACCGTGGGCAAGCGCAACACAGGTACCCGTCTGAAGTTCAAGCCCGACGTAACCTATTTCGACAGCCCCAATTTTTCTGTTAGCCGGCTGCGCCATAACCTGAGGGCAAAGGCGGTTCTGTGTCCGGGCCTCACGGTTACCTTCCTCCAGGAAAAAACCGGCGAAAAAGACGAATGGTTTTACGAGGACGGGTTGCGGGACTACCTGCGCACGGCCCTGGCCGATATCGAGGTTGTGCCGCTTGAGCCGTTTACCGGCAGCTTTTCCGGAAACAAGGAAGCGGTGGACTGGGCCATCCAGTGGCTGCCCGAGGGCGGCGAAGCGATCATGGAAAGCTACGTAAACCTGATTCCCACGGCCCAGGGCGGCACCCATGTGAACGGGCTGCGTACCGGCCTGCTTGAAGCCATGCGCGAGTTCTGCGAGTTCCGCAACCTGCTACCCCGTGGCGTGAAGCTCTCTCCGGAAGATATCTGGGAACGGGCAGCCTATGTCCTGTCCTTCAAGATGCAGGAGCCCCAGTTCTCAGGGCAGACCAAAGAGCGTCTGTCTTCCCGTGAGGCCGCGGCCTTCATCTCCGGCGTGGTCAAGGATGCCTTCAGCCTTTGGCTCAACCAGCACACCGATGTGGCAGAAGCACTAGCTGAGCTCTTCATCAGCAATGCCCAGCGTCGGCTGCGAGCCAGCAAAAAGGTGGCCCGCAAGAAAGTCACCTCGGGCCCCGCACTCCCGGGTAAGCTGGCGGACTGTTCCGGTGGGGATACCGCCCGGTCCGAGCTGTTCCTGGTAGAAGGTGATTCTGCAGGCGGTTCCGCCAAGCAGGCCCGGGACCGGGAGTTCCAGGCGGTGATGCCGCTTCGGGGGAAAATCCTCAATACCTGGGAGGTTGATTCGGGCGAGATCCTGGCGTCCCAGGAAGTTCACGATATTGCCGTTGCGATTGGTGTAGATCCCGGTTCTGACCAGCTGGATGGCCTTCGGTACAACAAGATCTGCATCCTTGCTGATGCGGACTCGGATGGCCTTCACATTGCCACGCTGCTGTGCGCGTTGTTCGTCAAACACTTCCGCCCTGTGGTTGCCGCCGGCCATGTGTTCGTTGCCATGCCGCCGCTGTATCGGGTAGATCTGGGCAAGGAAACCTTCTACGCCCTGGATGAACATGAAAAGCAGGGCATTATCGACCGTATTGCCGCGGAGAAGCGCAAGGGCAAGATTTCGGTGACCCGCTTCAAGGGTCTGGGTGAGATGAACCCGCTTCAGCTGCGTGAGACCACCATGGCCCCGGACACCCGTCGCCTGGTCATGCTGACCATCGAAGACGGGGATGATACCGATAGCCGGATGGACATGTTGCTGGGCAAGAAGCGCGCATCCGATCGAAGGGCGTGGCTCGAGACCTACGGCAACATGGCGGACATCGAAGTTTAATATTCTATAAGATGCTATAAAAAGCATCCTTTATTCTTTCTCTGTCTTCTGCAAAGTCGTTATCCTGCCAGTTTTCTGATCGGGAAGAACCGTTGATGGACTGGCAGGGCTGGTTTGCGCTGGGCCTCGCAGGCACCGCGTTGATACTGATGAGTGCAGGGCGATTTGCGCCCCATCTGGTGATGATGGGTGTGCTCGTGGTGCTCAGTGCCAGCGGGATTGTGTCCGCGGACCAGGCGCTCGCCGGGTTCAGCAACAGTGGTCTGATCACCGTGGTTGCCATGTTTGTGGTGGCTGCGGGCATTCATCATTCCGGCGGTGTCGATCTGCTGGTGCACCACCTGCTTCGCAATCCCAAGACCGTTCGTTCTGCCCAGGCACGGATTGCCCTCCCGGTATCCCTTCTCAGTGGTTTTCTCAACAACACCCCGGTTGTCGCCACCATGATCCCGGCGGTGCATGCGTGGTCCCGCAAGATCGGTATCTCACCGTCCAAATTGATGATTCCCCTGAGCTACTCCGCCATTCTCGGGGGTACCCTGACACTGATCGGCACCAGCACGAATCTGGTCGTCAACGGCCAGTACCAGCAGCTAACCGGCGAAGAGGGCTTCTCCATTTTCTCGATCACGGCGGTCGGGCTGCCGGTGGCGGTGATCGGCGTGGCCGCTTTGCTGCTTGTTATGCCCCGTGTGCTTCCGGATCGTAAGGATCAGCAGAAATTTGGCTCCATGAGGGAGTTTACCCTGGAGGTCGCGGTGTCGTTTGACGGGCCGCTGGTCGGCAAGACTGTTGGTGAAGCCGGGCTCCGGGAGCTTGAGCGATTGTATCTGGTTGAGATCGAACGCGATGGCAGCGTGGTTACGGCGGTGCCCTCGGAGGAGCGACTCAGGGGTGGCGATCGTCTGGTGTTTGCCGGTGATACCCAGGCCATTTCCGACCTCCTGCGGATAAACGGTATCGTCCCGTCAGTCCATGAAGACGAGCCGAGCTTGAGCAAGGATCGGGCGGAACGGCGTCTGGTTGAAGCGGCATTGTCGCCCCAGTCCGATGTGTTGGGGCTGACCATTCGCGACGCCCGGTTCCGGGACCGTTACGGTGCGGTTGTGCTGGCCGTTGCCAGGGGTGGGGAGCGTGTTTCCGGCAACCTTGGGAATATCCGCCTCAAACCTGGCGATGTGCTGCTTCTCGAGGCCCGCCCCGCGTTTGTCAGCCGACAGCGCTATAACAAGGACTTTCTGCTTATTAATGACCTGGAAACCGAGACACCCCGGCATGACCGGGCGTGGCTGTCCTGGGGAATCCTGTTGGTGCTGGTGGGTCTCGCTGCCTGTGGCACCCTGAGCATGCTTAACGCGGCCCTGCTGGGCGCCGCAGGAATGATTCTGACTGGCTGCTGCTCGGTGGGCCAGGCCCAGAAGTCCGTGGATGTGCCGGTGATCCTTACCATTGCGGCCTCCTTTGCCATGGGCGCGGCTCTGGAGCAGACCGGCGCGGCAGGCTTTGTGGCTGCAGGCATCCTTGAATTCAGTCAGGGCGACGTACTGTTAACGATCCTGCTGGTTTATCTCGTGGTGTCGGTCCTGACCGAGGTTATTACCAACAATGCGGCGGCGGTCCTGGTCATTCCCATCGTTCTGTCGATGACGAACAGTATGGGCGTGGCCGCCGAGCCGTTTGTGATTGCGGTGATGATGGCCGCGTCCGCCAGTTTTGCCACGCCGCTGGGGTACCAGACCAACATGATGGTATTCGGGCCTGGTGGTTACCGGTTCAGTGATTTCGTGCGGGTCGGTTTACCCATGAACGTGTTTGTTGGTGCCGTTACCGTTGTGGTTATTGCCGTGGTCTACGACATCACTCCCGGTCTATGAGCGCTGTTCGGTCGGGTTGGCGAGAATGTCGCAGCACAGCACCTGAAGCTTGCCGTCCTGGTAGTACCCCAGTGACAGGGTCACGCACATATAGGCTCCGGTGACGCAAAGGTAGGGGGCGGTTACGTGCAGGCTTTCCGGTTGAGCCAGCGCCTGGCGAAGGAACTGCTGGCGAAACCAGTCGGCGCTGCTGGTGCTCTCCAGGGGTTTGAAACGCGGGTCCATACTGCGTGTGCCCGCATCGGAAACCAGGGTGTCGTCCATCTGAACGCCCTTGTCGTCGACCAGGTAGCAGCGGGAAACGGCTGGGTGGTTCAACAATTCCAGACAGGATTGCTGCATGCTCATCCCGCTGCGAAGCTTCGTGATTGCGTGGTCGAAGAAGCCACTGAAAAAGTCCACCAGTTGCCGGGTCGGATCCAGGGTAACCTGGTTGCGGGTTTTGTATTCCTGCAACAGATGATCGAAATCGGCGGGTGAGTGGGTCAGTTGGTCGAGGTCTGTGCTCGGTCTGCGGAAATAGAAGCCCTGAACGAAATCCACGCCCGCATCGATCGCAATCATTGCCTGATCACGGGTTTCCACGCCTTCCAGAAGAACCAGGCAGCCGGACTGGTGCAGCAGTGACACGATGCCGTTCAGAATCTGGCGAGCCTTGTGATCATCTGTCGCACGGGTAAGCAGTTGTCGATCCAGTTTCACGATGTCGGGTGACAGGTTCCAGATCCGCTCGAAATTGGAGTGGCCGGCACCGAAATCATCAATGGCCGTCAGACAGCCCAGTTTCTTGTAATAGGCAACCGTTTCCCGAAGCCTTTCGGCGTCGTCTGTGGGTTGCTCAACAATTTCCATAACAATCCGGTGTGGAGGTAGGCCGGTTTTGGCCAGAAGCTGTCCGAAGAACGAATCGGCCTGGCTGCCGCTGGTTACCACCTGGGGCGAAACGTTGAGGAACAGCCAGTTCAGCTGATCGCGGATGCCGCTGTAATTGCGTATGTGCAGATAGCGGCACAGGCGGTCAAGGAGAAGGTTCTCCGCCTCGGAAGCCGGTAGCTGGAACAGGTGCAGCGGCAGTACCGCGGAGTTATCCGTATCAAAGGCCCGGATCAGGGCCTCATAGCCGACGATACGTTTGTGTGAAATGCTGTAGATCGGCTGGAGCGCTGTTTTCAACGTCAGTCCGCGAAAATCTGCGGTCCATGTGTCACCGTCCCTGTTCAGCATAGGAGACAACAGGTCCACTTCCGGAGCTGTCAGCTTTTCAGGGAGGCGTCTCGACATAGATGATTCTGGTTGATTTAACGAACGCATCAGTCGCCCCAGTCTGGCGTCTGAACTGTCTTTTATCAGTACAGGTTTCGCCTGAAAAATCGGGAAGTTACTGATAGTTGGAAGGAAGATTGCCAAAAAACCGCGTTTATTACCACTGTTTCATTTAGAAACTGGAAACGGTTTGTATCTTTGAGGGTCTGCAAGGGGAAAGAAGAGAGGGGAGCCCAGCGGTCCGGACGGACCGCCAGAAAATCAGTTATTGCTGGGTACAACCACGCTTTCGTCGAATTCGAGTTCCATGTCCTGTCCTCTCGGTCAATGAGGCCCCAGACGGGGCAATCAAGTATGGGCCAATCTTATCGTTACTATAATTTTGAACAATCCGTAAAACCCCTATGCGACCAAAGGCAAAAGCCCGGGCGAATAGTCAGAATTTCTGATGTACCGCTGCAAAAGATTTTGATTTTTTTCGCACAACCAAGTTTCTAGACTTGGCTTCAACGATGTAACCAGGGAACAGGGTGAATTCTCATCATGCAAATCAGGAATACTTCAGCCAACTACGGTCTTGTAACCATCTTGAATCACTGGGTCGTTGCTCTGGCTGTTTTCGGCCTGTTCGGGCTCGGCTTCTGGATGGTGGATTTGTCCTATTACGACGACTGGTACCGCCGCGGTCCGGATATACATCGCAGCATTGGCATACTGCTATTTTTATTGATGCTTTTCAGGGTGGTCTGGAGAGCGGTGAATGTTTCGCCGGATCCGCTGGACGGGCACAAGCGCTGGGAGATTCGAAGCGCACATGCGGCCCACCTTCTCCTGTACATGCTGATTTTCGTCGCCATGGTCAGCGGCTACCTGATATCGACCGCCGACGGTTCTTCGATCAGCGTGTTCGGCTGGTTTGAAGTGCCATCGGTCACTGGCCAGATAAAGGGAATGGAGGACACCGCCGGAACCGTTCACTATTGGTCCACCTGGGCCATTGTCGGTCTTGCTGCCATTCACGCGGCTGGCGCCTTCAAACATCATCTGCTTGATCGCGACCGCACGTTACGGCGTATGCTAGGGAAGTGACTGGCCGGCCGTTTTTTATCGTTTAACGCCCGGAAGTCGGGCACCAATGCAACAAGGGAGATAACCATGAAAAAAGTTGTGCTTGCCTCGGCAGTGTCGATGGCGCTTGTAGGTGCAGTCAATGCTAACGAACACAGCGGCACCTATGCGTTTGATAAAAAGGGAGCCCATCAGTTCATAACCTTCAAGATTTCTCATCTTGGCTACAGCTGGCTTTACGGCCGATTCAACGACTTCGACGGCGAATTCGTGTACGACGCCGAGAACCCGGAAAACAGCACCGTTAACGTCACCATTGATACCGCGAGCGTGGATTCCAATCACGCCGAGCGCGACAAGCATCTGCGCAGCGAAGATTTCCTGTATGTGGACGAATTTCCGCAAGCAACGTTCAAGAGCAAGCGCGTGGTGCTGGATGAAGAAGGCGAGGCCGATATCATCGGCGACTTCACCCTCCGAGGTGTGACAAAAGAAGTGACCCTCGATGCCGAAATGCTTGGCCACGGGGACGATCCCTGGGGTGGCTACCGTATGGGTTTTGAAGCGGAAACCGAGCTTCGCCTGACAGACTTTGGCATCCCGATGGATCTCGGCAAGGCCTCCGAGACTGTCGAGATCATCATTTCTGTCGAAGGTATCCGGCAGTAAAACTGGCTGACCCTGTCAGAGGGGGTTCCGGGCGCAGGCCCGGAACCTCACTTCAGGATTCCCCTCTACGATGCATCATGATTGTCCGTGAATACAAATGCCGCATTCTGGCTGGTTCAGAGCGTGGATTCGCTCTGTGGATGATCTGACGATGACCTGTCTGTTTCACAAGATTTGCACAGGTGCCTTTGGCGCCAGAATTGTCCCGCGAAGATGACCAGCCAGATCAGCAAACCCGCCCAAAGGTAGGGCTCGGGAATCTGGAAGCTGCCGCTGATTGCAAACTCCACGAGGAGCATCAGTGCCACCGCCAGAACCGCATTTACCATGGCTGTCACCATGGCTTGCCCGCAGGCTTTGATGTTGGGTTTCATAGTGTTCCGCTTGTCAGAGAAGTAAAACGGTCTTCTATTCACTTCGACGGAGCATACGGCTCACCTTACGGACTCTCCATGCGGGAATTCCGCTATTGGAATCAGACGTCTGTGCGACACCTCGGCAGTTTTGGCCAATAAATCCGCAGGTTGTTGGTGTATCGGCGCCTTGCTCCATATAATGTGCGCTCCTGCTAACCGGTGATTATTCCGGGGCCAGGGCGTAGCATCACCGACGGTATTCAAATCAGGCAACACAGGCAATCAAAGAGGCATCCATGCCAGAGTTTCAGACAACGGATGAAGGCTTCGAGCGGGTTTCGCTCCGGGATTACACGGAAAAGGCCTATCTCGATTACTCCATGTACGTCATTCTTGACCGGGCACTTCCGAATGTCGGCGATGGCCTGAAACCGGTTCAGCGGCGAATCGTCTATGCCATGTCCGAGTTGGGACTGAAATCCACCTCGAAGTACAAGAAGTCTGCCCGTACCGTGGGTGATGTGCTGGGTAAATTTCATCCCCATGGCGACAGCGCCTGTTACGAGGCCATGGTGCTCATGGCTCAGCCTTTTTCCTACCGCTACCCTCTTGTGGACGGGCAGGGTAACTGGGGCTCCCCGGACGATCCCAAGTCCTTTGCTGCCATGCGCTATACCGAATCTCGCCTGGCGCCGTTTGCGGAAGTTCTACTGGGAGAGCTGGGGCAGGGAACGGTGGACTGGGTGCCCAACTTTGATGGCACCATGGATGAGCCGTCAGTGCTTCCGGCCCGGTTGCCCCATGTTCTGCTTAATGGCACCACCGGTATCGCCGTTGGTATGGCCACGGATATCCCGCCGCATAACGTTCGGGAAGTCACCGCAGCCTGCATACGCTTGCTGGATCAGCCGGAGTCGACGGTTGATGAACTCTGCGAGCACATCAAGGGCCCGGATTTTCCGACTGAAGCAGAAATCATCACCCCCCGGAAAGACATCCGGCAGATGTACGAAACCGGCCGCGGATCGCTGCGGATGCGGGCACGGTGGATCCGCGAGAGTGGTGAGATCGTGGTTACGGATCTGCCGCACCAGGTCTCTGGCAACCGGGTTCTGGAGCAGATTGCCCATCAGATGCAGACCAAGAAGCTACCGATGGTGGCGGACCTTCGTGACGAATCCGATCATGAAAACCCGACCCGCCTGGTGATCGTGCCCCGATCCAACCGGGTTGATCTGGATGGTTTGATGGCGCACCTGTTTGCCAGCACCGATCTGGAGAAAACCTATCGGGTCAACATCAATGTGATCGGCAACGATGGCAGACCGGGCGTGAAGGGATTGCACCAGATCCTTACCGAGTGGCTGACCTTCCGGCGCACCACTGTCATCCGCCGTCTCCAGCACCGCCTGGACAAGGTGCTTGCACGCCTGCACATTCTGGAAGGCCTGTTGATCGCCTATCTCAACATCGATGAGGTGATCGAGATCATTCGCACTGAAGACAAGCCCAAGGCCGAATTGATGGCCAGGTTCGGTCTGTCCCCGGACCAGGCGGAAGCCATCCTCGAACTCAAGTTGCGCCACCTGGCCAAGCTTGAGGAAATGAAAATCCGGGGCGAGCAGGATGAGCTTGCGGCTGAACGGGATGAGCTCCAATCCATTCTGGGTTCCGAGGATCGCCTGCGCGAACTGATCAAGAGCGAGATGCAAGCGGATGCCCAGACCTTTGGCGATGATCGCCGCTCACCGATGGTCGAGCGTGAGGAGGCCAAGGCATTCAGTGAAGTGGACCTGATCTCGAACGACCCCGTTACGGTTGTGCTGTCTGAAAAAGGCTGGGTTCGCGCCGCCAAGGGGCATGACATTGAGCCGGAAGGTCTGAGTTATAAAGCCGGTGACCGTTTCTCCCTCGCGGCCCGGGGACGGAACAACCAACAGGCGATATTCCTGGATTCTACCGGGCGCGCCTATTCCTTGATGGCTCACAGTTTTCCATCTGCCAGAGGCCAGGGTGAGCCGCTGACGGGGCGCATCAACCCGCCCTCCGGTGCCAGCTTCTCAGGCCTGTTGATGGGAGATCCGTCCCGTAAGGCGTTGCTGGTTACCGACGGTGGCTACGGGTTTGTTACATCGCTGAACGACATGATCAGCAAGAACCGCAATGGCAAGGCAGTAGTCAGTGTTCCCAAGGGCGCGAGGATCATGCCTCCACTGACCATACCGACGACCGAGAAAACGCTGTATCTGGGGGCGGTGTCCAACGAGGGACGGATGCTGGTGTTCCCGCTTAGCGAATTGCCGGAACTGGCCAAGGGTAAAGGCAACAAGATCATCAGCATTCCCTCGGCCAGGGTTCAGAGCCGTGAAGAATATGTGGTGGCAGTAGCAGTATTTGCCGAGGATGACCAGCTGGAAATACGGGCCGGCAAGCGCAAGATGGGGTTGCAGTTCGCGGACCTCGAGCACTACCTCGGAGAGCGGGGGCGCCGCGGCCACAAGCTGCCAAGGGGTCTGCAACGGGTTGATGGCATTGACGTGATTCCTTCCGCCGCACGAGCGCAGGAAGAGGCGGGCTCTGACAGCGAGGGTACCGACAGTGAGTGAACTGGTACTGATTAATGTCTCCGGGCGTGACAAGCCCGGCCTGACGTCGGAAATCACCGGCATCATGGGGCGCTATGATGTGCGCATTCTGGATATCGGACAGGCGGTCATCCACGACCACCTGACGTGGGGCATTCTGATCGAGATTCCGGATGAATCCAAATCCTCGCCCGTCATTCGTGACTTGCTGTTCCGGCTACACGCTCTGGATCTGCAGGTCAGGTTTGCGCCGATCACCGTCGAGGAGTACCAATCCTGGGCCGCGGCCCGGAACCGGGCCTGCTACATCGTGACGCTGCTTGCCCGGGATATCAAAGCCGAGCAGATTGCCCGGGTTTCCGCCATCACGGCGCGTCATGGTCTGAACATCGATAACATCTCACGCCTGTCTGCCAGGCCCTCGCTGAATGCCGCAGACAATCGTATCGCCTGTGTCGAGTTCTCGGTAAGAGGCACACCATCAGATCTTGAGAAACTTCGGGCGGATTTCCTGCATATCGCTGGCGAAATGAATGTGGATATCGCCTTCCAGGAAGATTCCATCTTCCGCCGCAATCGTCGGCTGGTGGTCTTTGACATGGATTCCACGTTGATCGAAGCCGAAGTGATCGACGAGCTGGCTGCGGAGGCCGGAGTCGGGGAGCAGGTGGCAGAAATTACCGAAAGGGCCATGAAGGGCGAGCTGGATTTCAGCCAGAGTTTTGCCGAGCGCCTGGCACTTCTGAAAGGCCTGGATGAATCGGTCCTCGAGGGAATCGCCTCGCGGTTGCGGATGACCGAGGGTGCAGAGCACCTGATCCTCAGTCTCAAGGCGCTGGGATATCGCACCGCAATCCTGTCGGGCGGCTTCACCTACTTTGCGCGCCACCTTCAGCGCAAACTCGGTATCGATTACATCTACGCCAATGAACTCGAGATTGAGGACGGCAAGGTCACAGGCAAGGTTTCCGGGCAGGTTGTCGACGGCAAGCGAAAGGCGGAACTGCTTTTGGAAATCGCCGAGAAAGAGCATATTTCCCGGGAACAGGTTATTGCTGTCGGTGATGGCGCCAACGACCTTCCGATGCTGAGCCAGGCCGGCCTGGGTGTGGCTTTTCGCGCCAAGCCCCTGGTCAAGGAATCAGCGCGCCACGCGATTTCGACGCTGGGGCTGGATGCGATCCTGTATCTGATTGGTTTCCGTGAGAGCGAAACCAATCAGAGTCTGGAAAACGCCGACTTCTGAGCCGTTCAGGCTCAGTTGTCGCCGAAGTCGTAGTTCATTTCAGGTACTGGTGCCTGCAGGTAGTAGCCCTGAATATAGTTCACGCCAGCCTGCCACAGGGTGGCGAGAACGCCGGCATTCTCCACCAGCGGGATGATGGTGAGCTTGCCGCTGGACTGCAGGCTCTTGACCATTTCCTTGACCTGTTCTTTGGCCTCGTCGCTCTTCTGGATTTCTTCCGTGAAGGAACCATCGATCTTCACATAGTCCGTATCGATGTGTTTCAGGGTGTTGAACGGATTGAGGGCGCAGCCGAACTGGGAGATGGATACCTTGCAGTGAAGCTCGTGCACCGCCTTGGTGAAGTCTTTCGCCTGCTTCATGTAGTTGTTGGCATCGCCTTCCCGGATCTGGAAAATCAGGGAATCGCCCGGCAGCCGTGCGGCTTTCAGGGCAACGCTCAGCCAGGGAGTGAAGGTTTTATCCTGCAGGGTTTCGGCCGTCACATTGAGGAACAGGCGGGTATCGTGGCCCCGTGAGCGATGGCTGGACAGCTGTTTGATGGTCTGCAGAATGACCCAGCGGTCAATCTTGATCGCGGTGTCGCTCGGACCTGTTGGCGGCAGGAAGTCATAGGGTGAGACTTCCTCATCGTCCTTGTCGAGCATGCGCACGAAGGCCTCGTAATGTTCCTCGCCTTCGCCACGCAGGTTGATGATTGGCTGGAACAGCAGCCGGAAGCGGTTTTCTTCCAGAGCCTTCTGAATCGCCTCCACTGAATTGCTTTGATCCAGAGTTTCGAAGTCGGCAGGGTTGTAGACCACCACACCGTTGCCCTCGGCATGACCCTCTAGCTTGCGCACTTCCGCCGATGCCGTATGCGCCCTGGCCATGAGTTCCTCGGCCTTCGGCGAATTCTCCGTAATCGCGGCAACACCGATGCTCACGGTCAGCTGTACCGTGCGGCCATTGATATCAAACAGATGGTCCTCAACCGCCTTGCGGATGCGCTCGGCGTGTCCTGCCATAGTAGATTCATCGCAGGGCTGGCTCAGCAGACTGAAGGCATCATCGCTCAATCGGGCCAGGGCAAGGTCTTCGCCGGCCTGCTCCTTGAGCAGGTTTGCCAGGTCGCCAAGCAGCAGGTCGGCGCCGGAAATGCCCACCTGGCCCTTCATGCTCATGAAGTTATCGAGGGCGATGTAGGCGAGTGCACCGGTTTCATTCTTCTTGCCGGCAGTGGCAATGGCTTCGGCGAGTGCATCCATCAGGTACTGACGGTTGTAGAGGCCAGTCAAAAGATCCTGGCTGCTGATCTGGCGCAGCTTTTCTTCCAGCTCTGCATCGCTGTGCTCTGGCTGCAGAACGATCTGCGTGCATTCCTCACCGTCGTAGGTGGCGGCCGAGACCGACATGGTCACGTTCAGTTCGTGGTCGTCGCTGCGTCGAGCCGTACAATTCATGGTCATGCCGTCTTCGCCCTTTTCGGCAAACGACTTCATGAATTCCTTGTACTTCTCCTGGCTTTCCGGGGTGAGGGTGTCCAGCACCGGAACGCAGATTAGATCGTCGATGTCATCGTGCCCGAGAAACTCCAGGTACGACTGGTTGGCGTAGATGTGCATGCCATCATTGATGTAGGCAATCGCATCCTTGGAGCTTTCCAGCAGCAACTGGCACCGCTGTTCCGCTTCCCGCAGGTGGGACTCCAGAACACGGCGCCGGCGACGTTCGTCAAGAGCTGCCAGCTCACGATTGACCTTCAGCACAATAAGATCGGTGTGCTCGAACGACACCGTATCCTGGGCGCCTGCCTTCATCATGCCTACTGTGCGCTCCCGGCTTTCTTCTTCCGTCAGGAGAATGAACGGAATGTCCTTGTCCATCCGGCGGATCATGGCTAGGGCGTCGTCGGCCGAAAATTCCTGCTCCAGGTCGCGGGCCAGAAGCAAATCCCAGTTTCCAGCCTTGAGCGTTTCTTCCAGATCTTCTTCCGAGGTGATTCTGTGGGCTCGGGTAGCCTTGCCGGAGTTGCGGAGCAGGCTGACCAGCGATTCGGCATCGTTTTGCGATGGATCCAGAATCAGCAGGTGTACGGTCGCGTTCTTTTTCTGCATTCGAAGGGCATCTCGTGATACACGGTTCATTCACTAACGCTGAATGATGCAGGGGTTGCCGATCAATAACAACCCTTTGCGGGCTTCCGGTGTCTCAGTTTGGAGACCTTATAGAGATGGCCAGAGCGAGTCGAATTCGTCCTCGCTGGCTCCGGATGATGCAGGCGGTGCGCCAGCATTCAGCGTTGCCGCGTTCTGCAGCTTGAGTTCGAACTGGCTGATGCTGCCAGTGGAGGACACCTTGCGAGACAACTGACCCTGATCTTCCCGGCCATCATGGAGCAGGGAGATGCGGCTGCCCGACTGGAATGGCAGGCGAGGCGTGATCAGTGTGGCTGACTGGTTGACCACGCTGATTTCTGGTAACAGCAGGCCGCGCAGGTATTCACTGCTGTTGCCCACTTTCTGGATCAGGCGCACACCGCAGGGTGAAGCGCTCGGTGCGAGCAGCTCAATGCCCACCTGGGTGCCCTGGTTCTTGATCTGTCGAATCCAGCGCACCACCGCCACGCTCCAGGGATGTGAGCTTTGCTCACGAACGCCCAGAACCTCGCCGGCCTGCAATGACGGAGGCACATTGCTTTCCCATGCAACGCAGTAGCCACCGGGGCTGGTGTTGATCAGGAAAGAGTGGTGTGACTTTGGCCGGTTCCGGTCGGTCGACGGGGCCTGGGAGTTGCCGTAGGAACCCTTGAAGTTGATCGGCGTGTCGTCGGCGTGAAGCCGTTCGTCGCTGGGACTGGCGTCGTGGGCGCCTGACCAGGCGTCCTGCTTCTGGCGCGACGACCGCACGAACAGGTTTTCTTCTTCATGATGGCCGTTGTCGTTGCCATTCACGAATTCCGTAAAGGTTTTCTCGCCGGCAATGAAGTAGTGCGCGGCTGTGAGGCCCGCGCAGACTTCAAGGGACCCCTGGCTCGCGATGCGGTTGAAGTTCCGCTTCGCGAGAATGCCGAGGGCTTGGCTGAGGTGGGTGAGCAGGGTGTCGCTTACCTTTGCCGGCACCTGAAGTTCGTGGTCGGTATCTTTGTGCTCGCGACGGGCATGGAGCGTCTCCGACAGCATCGCCGAGAGATCCCGGGTATCAAAGCCGAAGCTGTCGTCACCTGGTTTCTGTTCGAGAAGGCTGCGGTAAACCGGCGGGTTGTCCCGTTCCATGTTGATTACAAACAGGCTGTCGTCCTCAACATCCGGTCCGCACCGGGTATGGTCCGTCCAGGATTCGAAGAGTTCATAGACGTGCAGAAGCTCAGCCTGTCGCAGCTGATTCGGGCGCGCACAGCCCAGCAGGAGGATACGCTTGTAGCTGTCGGCGACCGAGCTGGTGCGGCGATGCTGAAGTGTGTCGTCCTCCACCTGTACTACTGAGAGCTTGTTGCGGTGTGCAAACCGGAATAGACGGTGGCACTCCAGCCAGCTCTGGGCGGGGCTCGGGCAGTAGAGCTGGTGCGATCTCAGAATGGTTGCCGACAGCTCGGAAATGGCCCGGTGTGCGGCTGTGGCAATCTGGCGCCGATTCTTGTCCAGTCCCCCGTTGTCGATAAAGTCCAGAACGCACAGCTTGTAGCCGCCGGCCAGATGTAATTGGAGCGCCTGGGACAGATTGGCGATCTTCCTTTGTTTTTCGGGCAGCGCCACGGCAAGACCGAGGTAGTGGCGGGAGAGCTCATTACAGACAAAATGAATCTTTTCCCGAATCAATTCCAGGAACTGCATGCGCTGCTGGGGCGCCAGGAAAAGGTGATTCAGTTCGATAATGGCGTGGTAAAGCTGTCGTGACACCTCGCCGATATTGGCCATCGGCAATTGGTCTATCCAGACCCGGAACGCCTTGGGCGTCGTGTCACAGAACGACAGGCTGGCCGTTTTCTGTTCGGGAACGCGGAGATCAGGTTTCAGGGTCTTACCTTCCATGAATGCATGCCAATGTCTGGACCACAGGTGGTATTCCGGGGTTGGCCCTGCCTGGCTGGCGGTTACCGGTTGTCCGCCGGCCTGTCAGGAAAACGCCGTAAATACATGTTTTTATCGTTAACGGTACTGGACTTTAAAGTAGCAAACCAGTCGTAAAAAGCGAGAAGATCATGAGTTGACAATCTTTGACAAGTGAATTTGGGCCGTTTTTTGTGAAGCTGGTCACGGGAACAGGTTGATCGGGGTCTTGCTTTCCTTGCCAGGCTCTTCTCTCACCAGCTTCGGCACCAGAAAACCGGGCAGGCGCGCCAGCAGCTCACGCACCAGATTTCGGGCCTCATCATCGGATACGTCGAAATGGTGAGCGCCTGTCACCGGATCAAATGCATGCAGGTAATAGGGCAGGACGCCCGCATCAAACAGGGTCTCGCTCAACTCTTCAAGCACCGCCGTTCGATCATTTACACCCCTGAGGATCACGCTCTGGTTCAGGAGCGTTGCGCCTGCGGCCCGGAGGTATCCGAGCGCACGGCGAGTGGGGCCGTCGATCTCTGCCGGGTGGTTGATGTGCAGGACAATCACTACCTGGAGCGGAGTCGTCGACAGCCACTTCAGTAACTCGTCGCAAACCCTCTGGGGAATCACAACTGGCAAGCGGGTATGCAGGCGCAGCCGGCGGATGTGGGGTATCCCGCTGATAGCGCTTGCCCACTGACTGAGTAGGCGATCATTGACGGCCAGGGGATCGCCGCCGCTGAAGATGACTTCGTTGATTTCCGGGCTGGCGCCAAGGGTATCAATTACCCGCTGCCGGTCGTGAGGGCTCAGGCGTTGCTCGTCGTAGGGAAAGTGCCTGCGGAAGCAGTACCGGCAGTTGATCGCGCACTGTCCGGTTACCATGAGCAGGGCACGGCTGCGGTACTTGCGGATGAGCCCGGTGGTGGCGATGGCGCCGGATTCTTCGAGAGGATCGCTGACAAAACCGGGCGCGTGGCCGGCTTCGTCCGCCAGCGGAAGCACCTGTCTAAGCAAGGGGTCGGCCGGATTGCCCTTTTCCATCCGGTTGAGGAAGGGTTCAGGTACCCGGATCTGAAAAAGCCGGTGGCCTTGTTCTGCCCCTGCAAGCCACGGTTCCTCGGGCAACTCGAGGCGGCGGAGCAGCTCCTTCGGCGACTTAACAGCGCCCGACAGCAGTTGCTGCCAGCTGCGTTGTTCGTGGTCGGAAAGGTGGGCTTCTATACGGGCGGGGGTTCGCTGTATCATAACGCCCTTCGAATTCTAAACAGCATTTTGTCAGGTGGACATTTCATGGCTTCATATTCTACCAACGAATTTCGCGGCGGTCTTAAGGTTTTGCTGGATGGCGACCCCTGCATCATTCTCGAGAATGAGTTCGTCAAACCCGGGAAGGGTCAGGCCTTCAACCGGGTAAGGCTGCGTAACCTCATGACCAACCGGGTCTGGGAGCGCACGTTCAAGTCCGGCGAAAGTCTTGAAGCTGCGGATGTCATTGATCAGGATATGGAGTATCTCTATACCGACGGTGAATTCTGGCACTTCATGCTGACTGACGGTTCCTTCGAGCAGTACCCGGCTGATGCCAAAGCGGTTGGCGACGCGCTGAAGTGGCTGAAAGAGCAGGACGTTTATACGGTAACGCTCTACAACGGCTCGCCGCTGTCTGTAACGCCCCCCAACTTCGTTGAACTTGAGGTGGTCGATACCGATCCGGGAATGAAAGGTGACACCGCCCAGGGTGGTTCCAAGCCGGCAACACTCTCTACCGGTGCGGTTGTCAACGTACCCCTGTTCATCACCATCGGCGAAGTCCTGAAGGTGGATACCCGCTCTGGCGAGTACGTGAGCCGGGTAAAGAGCAGTTGATCCGGTCATGAACCGCGAACCTGTCTGGCAGCCCTCTGCCTCGCAGGCTGCCCTGAAAAGCCGCGCACAACAACTGGCGTTTGTGCGCGGCTTTTTTGCGAAGCGAGAAGTGCTGGAGGTCGAAACCCCGGTGCTTGGGCGATGTGGCGTTACTGATGTCAATCTTGACGGCATCCCCGCGCAGGTTTCTGCCGGCACACGCAAAGGCGGGTGGCTCCAGACGTCTCCCGAGTACCACATGAAGCGATTGCTTGCGGCCGGCTGTGGATCCATTTTTCAGATCTCCAGGGTGTTCCGCAATGGCGAACAGGGGCGTCGTCACAACCCCGAATTCTCCATGCTCGAATGGTATCGGACAGGCTTTGACGATGTGACGCTCATGGCTGAAGTGTCGGACCTTGTCTGCGGCTGGCTGGGATGCGAGCGGCCGGAAATCATTCAGTATCGCGATGCCCTCAGGCGATGGGCGCACATTGACCCGTTCGCAGCGACGGACCTTGAACTGATGCGCCGCTGTGAGGAGTGGCTGGAGCCAGAGCAATTGGCGGACCTTGGTCGGGATGGCTGCCTCGATCTGTTGATGAGTTTTGCCGTGGAGCCGAATCTGGGACGGGGCAGGCCCGTTTTCATAACGGGATATCCAGCCTCGCAGGCTTCTCTCGCTAGAGTTTCGAAGTCTAACGGTTATGAGACCGCGCATCGTTTTGAACTCTATGTAGATGGTCTGGAGCTTTGTAACGGTTACTGGGAATTGACCGATCCAAGAGAACAGAGGTTGCGCTTTGAGGCCGATAACGAGCTTCGCAGCCGATCCGGAAAGCCTGAAATGGAGCTGGATGAGGCTTTTCTCGCTGCGCTTGATCAGGGTTTGCCCGAGTGCTCCGGTGTCGCACTCGGGCTGGACAGGCTGCTGATGCTCAAGCTGGGAGTCCAGGACATCCGTGAGGTCTTGGCGTTTCCGTTCGAGCGGGCTTGAGCCTGCGGAACTTGATCACGCCAGGGCGCCGAACGCCTCGCCCATGCGAACGGTTTTGCCGGCCACCTGATTGCTGTTCCAACTGACGGCGCCTTTTGGCATAACCACAATCACAGTGGAGCCCAGGCGGAACCGGCCCATTTCTTCACCCTTATCGAAGGTGATGGCCTGCTCGCCTTCGTACAGTGTTGATGTGACCTGCCGTCTGCCGGGCACAACAACGCCTGCCCAGCGGGTTTCCACGCTGCCGACAATCATGGCGCCAACCAGTACCAGGGCCATGGGGCCGGAGGCGGTGTCGAAGATGCAGACAACCCGCTCATTGCGGGCGAACAGATTCGGGACATTTTCGGCGGTTACCGGGTTGACCGAAAAAAGCTTGCCGGGAACATGGATCATCTGTCGAAGCGTGCCGGCCATCGGCATGTGGATCCGGTGATAGTCCTTGGGCGAGAGGTAGATTGTAGAAAATTCGCCATCGGCAAACGGGGCTGTGGTCGCCTCTTCGCCACCGAGCAGCTCGCTCAGGCTGAACGACTGGCCCTTTGCCTGGAAAACCCGGTCTCCGGTGACCTGGCCGAGCTGGCTGATGGCGCCGTCAACGGGGCTGACCAGGGTTTTTTCGCCGTCCGCCAGGGGGCGGATGCCAGGCTTCAGCTCCCGGGTGAAGAAATCGTTGAACGTGGCGTAGGCTTCAGGGTTAGGCTCGGCGGCTTCGCTCATGTCAACGCCATAGCGGCCGATAAACCATTTTATAACCCGGTTCTTGAGCGCAGGGGAGCGGTCATTGTCCGCCAGACGGCCGGCGAGGTTGGATACCCCCAGTTGCGGCGTGATGTACTGGCTAAGAACAAAAAGCTTGTCGAACATTAGATGTGATCCTTTGCGCTCAAAGGCGCGAAGTTTACCAAAGACTGCTACCTGTATAGAAATTGTTTCATGGCTTCGCGGTTATGACGCGGCCTTGCTATTATCGTGTCACCTTTTGCGTGACAGCTTCCGGCTCCGGCCGATAACCAAGAAAATAAGGCGTGCGTAGATTCTATGTTACTGATCGTCGGTTCGATTATTGTTCTGGCCAGCGTATTGACTGGCTATGTTCTCCACGGCGGCAATCTGATGGTGCTCTGGCAGCCAACCGAAGTGTTAATCATTTTCGGGGCGGCTCTGGGCTCGTTCATCATTGCTAACCCCGTCCATACGCTCAAAGAAGTCTTTGGTAAGGGAGTCCAGTTACTCACAGGCTCACCCTATAAAAAGGCTTTCTACATGGATCTGCTGAGTCTGCTTTACGAGATCTTCGATAAATCCCGTAAACAAGGCGTCATGGCGATCGAGGAGGACATCGATAATCCCGAGGCAAGCCAGATTTTCAGTCGATATCCAGCCGTCATGAAGTCCAAGGAACTGCTCGCGTTCATCACGGACTACCTTCGCATCATCAGCTCCGGAAATATGGCGACCCACGAGCTGGAAGGCATGATGGAGAATGAGATCGACAGTCGTCAGCACGAGCTTGAGGAGCCTGCTCACGCGGTCAACAAAATCGCCGATGCGCTGCCGGGGCTTGGCATCGTCGCTGCGGTGCTGGGTATCGTAATTACCATGAACTTTCTCACTGAAGGCCCGGAAAAAATTGGTCTCAGTGTGGCTGCAGCACTGGTGGGTACTTTTCTGGGTATTTTCATGGGGTATGGTTTTGTGGGTCCTGCTTCTATCGCCATGGAACACGCTGCGAAGTATGAGCTGAAGGCTTACGAGTGCGTCAAATCAGCGATTGTGGCGACGGTTTCCGGGCAAGCACCCCAGATGGCCATTGAGTTTGGCCGCAAGGCGTTGCCCACGGATAAGCGCCCTGGGTTCCAGGAGCTTAATGATCACGTTCGTTCCAAGTAACACCGCCCTCATCTGAACCCGGAGCCGATTCGTGGAAGAACAGCCGATCATCATCAAACGGAAAAAGGTTGTTGCAGGTGGCCATCACGGTGGCTCCTGGAAGGTCGCGTTTGCCGATTTCGCCACCGCCATGATGGCTTTCTTTCTGGTTCTGTGGTTAACCGCTACGGCATCGCCGGAGCAAAAAAAAGCGGTTGAGGGTTACTTCCGGGATCCCGTTGGCTTTACCGAGGGTGGTTCTCCAAACCCTGTGGACCTTGAGGGCAGTGCCTCGGTCGTCAACGAGGCGAGTCCGGATATCGAATCGAGCCAGATCCAGATTGAAGACGAAGTGGTGGATGAGCTCTCTGAAACTCTTGAACAGCGACGTATGCAGGAGTTGTTTCAGGAGCTGAAGGAGCAAATCAAGCAGGATGAGACTTTGCAGGAGTTCAAGGATCAGTTGCTGATCGATATAACCGACGAGGGCCTGCGGATCCAGATCGTCGATCGCTCCGGTCGCCCCATGTTCGACAGCGGCCGGGCCGAGCTGAAGTACTACTCTCAGGATATTCTGTTTGAGCTTGCGAAAACTCTGGGTTCAGTGAACAACAAGCTCAGTATTACCGGGCACACCGACTCCACGCCATTTAGCGGCCGGCCGGGTTACACGAACTGGGAATTATCGGCAGACCGGGCAAATACCGCCCGAAGAGCGCTGGTTGCAGGGGGTGTGCGTCAGCAGCAGATTGCTCGCGTGGTTGGCCTGAGTGATTCCGTACTGTTCGACAACGAAGACCCGAACGCGCCGGTGAATCGCCGCATCTCCATTATCGTCCTCAACAAGAAAACCGTCGATAACATCCAGAGTAGCGCTGGCCAGTCAGATGAGCCCCTGATCGATCTGACCCAGCCAACCGAGGCGGAGCAGGAGGCGGCCCGTGAGCGTCTGGAAAGCGGGGAATGGTTGCAGGAACAAGAAGAGCCGGCGCCAGGAGAGCTAAACTGGTAGCGCTGGGATAGTCATTCCAGTTTTAGACCGCGGGCCTGCTGCTCCGTCATATCCTGAAGAATCCGGTGAAAGCTTTTCAGCCGCTCCGGGCTGATTTTCCCTTCCTCCGCAGCTCTGTCGATGGCGCAACCGGGGTCACCCATGTGCCGGCAGTTGCGGAACTTGCAGGTGCCGATCACCTCCCGAATTTCCCGAAAGCCATACTCGATCTCCTGCGCTGTCATATGCCAGAGCCCGAACTCACGGATCCCCGGCGAGTCAATCAGATCGCCTCCTAGCGGCAGGTGGAACAGCTTAGCCGTGGTTGTCGTGTGAATCCCCTTGCCGGTGCTCTCCGACACAGCCCCCACGCGAATGGCCTCATCGGGCATCAGTGTCTGGATAATGGATGACTTGCCCACCCCGGATTGCCCCACAAACACACTGGTCTGATCCTTCACCAGTGCCTCAACCTCTGGCGAAGGTTTATCACCGGACTCAGCCGCAGACGTTCGAACCACCTCATAGCCCAGGGCCTCATACCGGCCCAGAAGCGCGTCGATGTACTCCCGGTTGCTGTCGGTGATCAGATCGGTCTTGTTCAACAGAATCACTGCCGGAATGTCTGTGATCTCGGATGCAACCAGATACCGGTCAATCAGGTTATCGTGAGGTTCCGGCTCCGGCGCAATCACAAGAATAATATGATCAATGTTTGCGGCCACCGGCTTCAGGGCACCAAAATTATCCGGCCGCTGCAGCAGATTGCGGCGCTCACTGCGGGCAACGATAACCCCCGTCTCATTCTTACCCGGCCGCCAGACAACCTTGTCGCCAGTTACCAGGCTATCAATGTTGGCCCGAACAAAGCAGCGAACCACATCGCCTTCCTGGTCGCCTTCAAGCGCTTCGACATCCAGCTGTTGCCCATAGTGAGCGATGACCAACCCTTCCTGCTCTGGCCCGAGCTCGCCGGCGTCGGCCTGCTCCTGAACCTTCTTCTCCTTGCGCGCCGCCCGGGCCGCACGCTCTTCCTGGACTTTCTTGATACGGAATTGTTGCTGTTTATTCAGTCGCCGTTTTGCCATTTATGTCCCGGATAACCAGATGAAAGTTTCGCCTTTGATGTGCCATCATACTGCAATCGTAGCTACTCGGCTTGGGCAATGCCGAGACGTCGAGGGTATATCACCTGATTTCGCAGTGGGGCTGGGTCCGGCTTTCCGGAAATGTCGGCGGCCATGGATGGCCGACGCCAAGCGCACATGGATGTGCTCGTAGCGGTTTCCGGAAAGCCGGACCCAGCACCACTACCACCGCACTCAGAAGGCTGGTAACAAAATGGCAGAAAGCAATCGCCTCGTATGGATCGATCTGGAAATGACAGGCCTGGATCCGGAAAAAGAACGGATCATCGAAATGGCCACAATCATCACCGATTCGGAACTCAATATTGTCGCGGAAGGACCGGTTATTGCCGTCCATCAGCCACAATCCTTTCTGGACTCCATGGACGAATGGTGCACCCGTACCCATGGTGAAAGCGGACTCACCAAACGCGTTCAGGAAAGCGATATCTCCGAGTCTCAAGCCGAACAGCAGACCATCGAATTCCTGAAAAAACACGTAGAAAAGGGCCAGTCACCCCTGTGCGGCAATAGCATTGGCCAGGATCGCCGGTTCCTCGTCAAATACATGCCCGAACTGGAAGACTTCTTCCATTACCGGAATCTCGACGTATCCACAGTGAAAGAACTTGCTCGCCGCTGGCGCCCGGATGTCCTCGCCGGCGTAAAAAAGAAAGGTAGCCACCTTGCACTCGACGACATCCGGGACTCCATCAACGAACTGCGTCATTACCGGGAACAGTTCTTCAAGCTATAGGCCATGCCGCTTCAGAGCCCACTGGACGTGCTCGCGGACCACCTCGGAAGGGTGGTCCGCGCGTTTTTTCAGGGCCTCAATTACCGGGATGGTTGACGGCGCATTGCCCAGCCCGACCGCCAGGTTGCGGAGCCAGCCCTCGTAGCCTGTGCGCCGAATCGCAGAGCCCTCGGTGCGTTTGAGGAACTGCTCCTCGGTCCAGAGAAAAAGCTCTGCCAGGGAGCTGTTGTCCAGCCCATGCCTCGGTTGAAAGTCCTTTTCGCTGGTCGGTTTGCTGAACTTCTGCCATGGACACACCAGCTGGCAGTCATCGCAACCGAAAACCCGGTTGCCCATTAGCGGTCGCAGCTCCTCTGGGATACTCCCTTTCAGCTCGATGGTGAGATAGCTGATGCAACGTCGGGCATCAAGCTTGTGCGAGCCAACAAAGGCGTCCGTCGGGCAAAGGTCGAGGCAGGCCGAACAGCTGCCGCAATGATCCGTTTCAAAGGGTTCATCGATGGGCAGGGGGGCGCTGGTGAAGATTTCCCCGAGGAAAAAGAACGAGCCGGCCTTCGGGTGAATCAGCATATTGTTCTTGCCGATCCAGCCGAGGCCTGCTCTCTGCGCCAGTGCGCGTTCCAGCACCGGAGCGCTGTCTACAAAAGCCCGGTAATCGTATCCGCTAACGGCCTCATCAATCTTCGCTGCCAGCTGTGCAAGACGCTTACGGATCAGTTTATGGTAATCCCGACCCAGCGCATAACGCGTGACATAAGCACCCTCCCGGTTAGTAAGCGCTTCTTTCGGACTGTCTGGTGAGGGCAAATAGTCCATTCTCACGGATATAACCCGCGTGGTGCCCGGCGCCAGAGAGGCAGGCGTATAGCGCTTGTCACCGTGGTGGGCCATGTAATCCATCTCGCCCTGGTAACCTGCCGCAAGCCAGTCCTTCAGATGGTCGGCGTGCTCGCCCGTGTCCGCGTTGGTAATGCCCACATCGGCAAACCCGAATTCAGCTGCCCACCGGCGGATGAGCGACGGCAGATCCGCAAGTTCCGGGTGTGTCGTGGTACAGGTTGCTGTGGTGCTCATAGTGACTGCCGATGCTGGAATTCGGTGCTGAACCCGTGTACGGATATTTAATCTGATTAAGTTATGACCTTTTCTACTGTTTTGCTATGCTTTACAGGTATCTGGCCAATTTTCTTAAACCGGTTTCTGTAACGGGAGCAAAGGTTCATGCCACCGTCCGCTGGGCACAGTCTACCAGACGCACTGTTTTCCGCCGATGCGGTGAGGCAGATCGATCGCTATGTGATTGATCAGCAAGGTGTTGATGGTTTTGAACTGATGCAGTCCGCCGCCCACGCCGCTTTTCGCTGCCTGGTACGGCATTGGCCAAACTGCGGCTCGGTGCTGGTCCTGTGCGGTGCGGGTAACAACGGTGGTGACGGTTACCTGGTCGCGGCAAGTGCGAAAAGGCACGATCTGGACGTCAGCTGTGTCGCGGTTGCGCCAACCGGCAAATTGTCCGGCGACGCCCGTAAAGCCTGGCAAAAGGCCCTGGCGGACGGTGTAGATGTTCTTGACCTCGAGGCTCTCGGCGAGTCATCGCTGGACGATCTGTTTGCCAGCGCGGGCCTGATTGTTGATGCCATGCTCGGTACTGGCGTGTCCGGTGCCCCCCGGGAACCGTTTGCGACTCTGATAAGCCGGTGTAACAGCGCTTTAGCGCCTGTCCTTGCAGTGGATCTGCCCTCCGGGCTTAATGCGACCACGGGAGCGGCCGAGGGGGATGTGGTTAATGCGGCCAGGACAGTGACCTTTATCGGGCTCAAGGCTGGCTTGTTCACGGGGCAAGGTGCAGCAGCGTGCGGCGAGGTGGTTTTCGAATCTCTGGATACCGACGAGGGTATCGCCGGTAGCGGCCAGAAGCCCGTCGCCCGCCGTCGTGACTGGGGTTCTGTGATGCCCTGGCTACCACCCCGGCCTGCCAACGCTCACAAGGGAAGATTCGGGCATGTGCTGGTGGTTGCGGGTGATCGCGGATTCGGTGGGGCCGGTCTGCTGGCGGCAGAGGCTGCGGCGCGATCGGGTGCCGGGCTCGTGTCGTTGGCGACCCGCCCCGAGCATGTGACAGCGGCCCTGGCAAGATGTCCATCCGTCATGGTTCATGGCCTGATCCATGGCTCGGAGTTGCCGACGTTGCTTGATGCTGCCTCGGTTGTCGTGTGTGGCCCGGGTATCGGGCGAAGCGCCTGGGGCCAGCAGATGCTCGAGCAGGTGGTTGCCAGCGGCAAGCCGCGGGTGCTGGATGCGGATGCGCTGAACCTTTTGTCTGGTCGGGTAGCCATCCCAGCGGATAATCACATCCTGACTCCTCATCCGGGCGAGGCGGCCAGGTTGCTGAATTGCCTGGTGCCCGAGGTTGAGGCAGACAGGATGGCCGCCGCCAGAAATCTGCAGGCGCTGTACGGCGGCACGGTGCTTTTGAAAGGCGCCGGCACCGTTGTCGCGTCTGAGGGCGGTGGCCTGGATATCATCAGTGGCAGCAATCCCGGAATGGCGACTGGCGGAATGGGAGATGTGCTCTCAGGTATTGTTGCGGCTGTTCTGGCTCAGATTGGCGACGGACAGAAAGCGGCCGTGCTGGGTGCATCCGTGCACCTTGCTGCGGCTGACCGTGCTGCGAGAACCACGGGGTTTATCGGGCTGATACCGACCGATGTCATCGATGCGCTGCCGTTGGTGTTTCGGGAATCTGAAAGGAGTCCGGGGGCTGAATCGTTATGAGCATAATGGGTAACGAGCGTCGGGTTTTTCTGGAGAACGAGGCCGAAACCGAGCATCTCGGTCGGGAGCTGGCCAGAACCGTCGTGGAATCTGGCCATGGCCTGGTTGTTTATCTGGATGGTGAGCTTGGCATGGGTAAAACCACCATCAGTCGGGGCGTCATGCGCGGATTGGGTCATGAGGGGGCCGTAAAGAGCCCGACCTATACCCTGGTAGAGCCCTACGAGACTCTGAATCCACCGACATACCATTTTGATCTTTATCGCCTGGGCGACGCCGAAGAACTGGAATACATGGGCATCCGCGATTATTTTTCCGCCGAAAACCTGTGCCTGATCGAGTGGCCCGAGAGAGGCAAGGGCATATTGCCCGAGCCGGACCTGGAGGTTCATCTCGAAACCCGGGGAGAGGGGCGCTCTGTAGTCCTCAGGGCCCGCTCAGAGCTGGGCGCCGGGGTGCTGAACGAACTGGAGTTGATTGGTCCGGCGTCATAGTGAGCCCGGAACCGGGAATAAACTGGCAGGTAAGCTTTATGAATTGTGCAAAGCTGAGTAAACAACTGGTCTGGCCGATTGCGCTATTGCTTATGACATTGGCGTTTCACGGTTCGGCGGCGACACAGGTTGAGAGTGCCCGTATCTGGCCCGCGCCCGATCATACCCGGCTGGTTCTGGACACTGGCGGGCAGGTGGAGCACAACATTTTCTCCCTGAGCGGCCCGGCGCGGCTGGTGATCGATCTCAAGAATGCCAACCTGAAGACCGATTTTTCCGGTCTGGACCTTTCCGGCAGTCCGATCAAGCGAATCCGCAGTGCCCCCAGAAACGGCACCGATTTGCGCGTCGTTCTGGATCTCAAGGCTGACATCAAACCGCGGAGTTTTCAGCTCGAGCCGAATCAGCAGTACGGCCACAGACTGGTGGTCGACCTGATTGATGAAAGCGGTAGCCGGCTGGAAAAGGCGACAACGCCCACCGTGACCCAGGATTCATCCGGAAAGCGGGACGTTATTGTGGTCATTGATGCCGGGCACGGCGGGGAAGATCCGGGTGCTAGTGGTCCGCGGGGAACCCGTGAAAAGGATGTGGTTCTGAAAATGGCGAAAACCCTGGCCAACCTCATCAATGATCGGCCGGGTTATACCGCCAAGCTGACCAGAACCGGGGACTACTACATTGGCCTTCGCAATCGCACGATTCTGGCCAGGAAATACAACGCTGACCTGTTCGTCTCGGTCCATGCCGACGCCTTCCGTACACCACAACCCAAAGGTGCCTCGGTCTTTGCCCTTTCCCAACGCGGCGCCACCAGTGAAACCGCCCGTTGGCTGGCCAATAGTGAGAACCGGTCGGATCTGATCGGTGGTGCCGGCGGGCTGTCCCTCGATGGCCGTGACGACATGCTTGCCGGTGTTCTGCTGGACCTCTCCATGACGGCCAGTATCAACGCCAGTCTGGGGGTTGGCAGTTCGGTCCTGGGCAAATTGGGCGGCGTGGCGAAGTTGCACAAGCCTGGCGTTGAGCAGGCCGCTTTTGCGGTTCTGAAATCACCGGATATTCCCTCCATCCTCGTGGAAGCAGGCTTCATATCGAATCCCCAGGAAGAGAAAAACCTGGCCACTGAGTGGTATCGCAACAAGCTGGCCGGCGCCATCATGAAAGGCATAGATGACTACTTCCAGAAAACGCCCCCGCCTGGAACCCTGCTGGCGTGGCAAAAACAGAATCGCCAGGGTGGAAACAGCATCAGCCACTATCGGATACAGCGTGGAGACACGCTATCCGGCGTGGCCCGGAAAAATCAGACGACCGTCAGTGAGCTGATGCAGTTTAACGACCTTCGGGACGACCGTGTTATGGTAGGGCAAACCATTCGTATTCCCGCGTCCTGATCAAGAGGTTTTTCTGTAACATGCCCCCCATTCGATTGCTGTCACCGCGGCTCGCGAACCAGATTGCCGCGGGTGAGGTGGTTGAGCGCCCCGCGTCTGTCGTCAAAGAACTGGTTGAAAATGCCCTGGATGCCGGCGCCAACCGCGTCGATGTTGAGGTGGAGCAGGGCGGCGTCAAGCTGATTCGAGTTCGGGATGACGGCAGTGGTATTGAGGAAGACGATCTTCCCCTGGCGCTAAGCCGCCATGCGACCAGCAAGATTGCCAGTCTGGACGATCTGGAAGCCGTGGCGTCCCTGGGTTTCCGGGGAGAAGCGCTTGCCAGTATCAGCTCTGTCTCTCGTCTTACCCTGACCTCAAGGACCGAGTCGCAGGAAGCGGCCTCTCGGGTCGAGGTCGAGGGCCGGGAAATGGACGCGAGAATTTCGCCTGCAGCGCATCCGGTCGGAACGACCGTTGAAGTGCGCGACCTGTTTTTTAACACCCCGGCTCGCCGCAAATTCCTGCGTACTGAAAAGACAGAATTCAATCACGTCGAAGAATGTGTGCGGCGCCAGGCGCTGAGCCGTTTCGATGCTGGCTTCACGTTGCGCCATAACCAGCGTGTCGTTCAAAGCCTCAGGCCAGCGGAATCGGCCCTCGATCGCGAGCGTCGGATTGGATCCCTGTGCGGCCAGCAGTTTATCGATAACGCGGTGGTTATTGATGCGGAGGCCACCGGGCTGCGCCTCTGGGGTTGGGTCGCTCTTCCCACATTTTCGCGCAGCCAGGCCGATCTTCAGTATTTTTTCGTCAACGGCCGCGTTATTCGTGACCGCCTGGTAGCTCATGCCGTGCGCCAGGCCTATCGGGATGTACTCTACAATAACCGGCACCCGGCGTTTGTATTGTATCTGGAAGTCGACCCCGCCACCGTCGATGTAAACGTCCACCCGACCAAGCACGAGGTCCGGTTCCGGGATGGTCGGCTGGTTCACGATTTCATCTTCAGAACCCTGCACAAGGCGCTGGCCGATGTCCGGCCGGACGATCATTTCCGCGGCGCGGTGGCGCAGTCCTTTGGTCGCGAAGCAGTCACCCAGGGTCAGGAAGCCGTTCCGTCCACCGGTGCCTCTGCAGAGGCGGGCTGGAACGGCCAGCCATCGGTATCCAGCTATGGTTACCCCGGCGGCTCAGGCGCCGGCTTTGGCGGACAGTCGCAGCCCCAACAGGAGTGGCGCGCCAGCGATCAGATGGCGTTTTATCAGTCCCTGAATGCCGGTGGCGGAAGCGACGGACAGCAGGCCATGCCCGCAAGCGATCGCGCCGCCACGCCAATGCCAACACCGCCTGCAGACAGTGACCAGGAGCCGCCGCTCGGATATGCCATCGCCCAGCTGCACGGGATCTATATTCTTGCCCAGGGTCGTGCGGGGCTCATTGTTGTGGACATGCACGCGGCCCACGAGCGCATTACCTATGAGCGAATGAAGCGGGCGCTTGCCGAGCAGGACCTTAAAAGCCAGCCGTTGCTGGTGCCGCTGTCGCTGGCGGTTAGCCAGAAAGAAGCCGCCCTGACCGAGAGTCACGGTGAAGAACTGCAGAAGCTGGGTCTCCAGATTGAGCGGATTGGTCCGGAAACCCTCGCCGTGCGGCAGGTGCCCGCGCTTCTGCGGGGTGCTGACACAGAACAGCTGGTGCGTGACGTTCTGGCGGATCTCATTGAGCACGGTCAGAGTGATCGTGTCGAGGCGGTGACGCATGAGCTGCTCGGCACCATGGCATGCCATGGTTCAGTGCGTGCCAACCGGCAGTTGACCATTCCGGAGATGAATTCGCTGCTCAGGGACATGGAGGCGACCGAGCGCAGTGGCCAGTGCAACCATGGCCGGCCGACATGGACCCTGGTGACCATGTCTGAGCTGGACAAGCTGTTTCTCCGGGGGCGCTGAGGTGTCACTGCCTCCTGCCATCTTTCTGATGGGGCCCACGGCTTCCGGAAAGACAGACCTGGCCATGGCGCTCTGCGACCACCTGCCTTGCGACATCATCAGCGTAGATTCCGCAATGATCTATCGGGGTATGGATATCGGAACGGCCAAACCCACGGCCGCAGAGCTCGCGCGGGCACCCCACAGGCTGATTGATATCTGCGATCCGGCGGAAACATACTCTGCTGCGGACTTCCGTCGGGACGCGCTGACCGCCATGGCCGAAATAACGGCGGCAGGCAGGATCCCGCTTCTAGTCGGCGGCACCATGATGTATTTCAAAGCGTTGCTGCATGGAATGTCCGGTCTGCCATCGGCCAGCCCCGACGTACGACGGGCGCTGGAGCAGGAGGCAGAGGAGCGGGGTTGGGAGGCTTTGCATGAAGAGCTGCGGGCCAGTGATCCGGTGGCAGCCGAGCGGATCCATCCGAACAACCGGCAGCGTCTGATGCGGGCCCTGGAGGTATTGCGCCTTACCGGCAAGCCGATTTCGGAGTTCTGGCGAGCCGATCAGGTTGGCTGTGAGCAAACGACGGCAGTGGCGCAGGTCGGCGACATTGAGGATTACACCTATTTCACGCGCTGGCAGGCAGACGAAACATCTTCGCTTCCGTATACTGTAATTCAACTTGCCATGACGCCGCCTGAGCGGCGGGTGCTTCATGAGCGGATTCGCCTGCGGTTTCTGAAAATGCTGGAGGCGGGGTTCGTTGATGAAGTTCGGGCTCTGATGATCCGGGACGACCTGCACCCTGATCTCCCTTCCATGCGTTGTGTCGGATATCGCCAGGCCTGGAGCTATTTGTCCGGGGAAGACGACTACGAGACATTTGTCAGCAAGGGAGTGGCAGCAACACGCCAACTGGCGAAGCGGCAGTTGACCTGGTTGCGCAAGTGGTCAGATGTGGACTGGCTGGACAGCGGCGACAAACATATCGCTGAGGTAGCCTTGAAAAAAATCCGACTTCGCACCACATTTAATTTTGACAAATGACGATCTGCATTTACTAAAAACAGGAGAAAACACATGTCAAAAGGGCATTCGTTACAAGACCCTTACCTCAATGCATTGCGCAAGGAACGCATTCCGGTTTCCATCTTTCTGGTCAACGGTATCAAGCTTCAGGGCCAGATTGAGTCTTTCGACCAGTTCGTGATTTTGCTGAAAAATACTGTCAGCCAGATGGTCTACAAGCACGCTATTTCCACTGTGGTTCCTGCCCGAAATGTCCGCATTCCGCAGCAGGCTCCGGGAGGAGAGGGCGAGTCTGAAGACTGATCCATCCGTTTCCCGATCTTGCCCCCGCGTTCCAGAGGATCCCGACAAGGGGTCTTGTGGCCGCGGGTGTTTGTTTTTATGACCCTCATCATGTGTTTACCCCGGAGTTGATGCCAATTGTTTGAACGTCCTGATGTCGGTGAGCGCGCGGTCCTCGTCCACATCGATTTTACTGCCCACGATGGTACCGAAGACCCCGGTGAGTTCCGGGAGCTGGTCACCTCTGCCGGTGTCGAGCCTGTCTCGACCGTTACCGGGTCCCGCAAGCAGCCCAGCCCCAGTTTTTTCGTTGGTGAGGGCAAGCTGGAAGAAATTCGTGATGCAGTAGCGGCGAACGAAGCGGATGTGGTGTTGTTCAACCATGCCCTGAGCCCACGCCAGGAGCGCAACATTGAGCACGAGCTCAAGTGCCGTGTGCTGGACCGCACCGGTGTGATTCTTGATATCTTCGCTCAGCGGGCACGGACTCACGAAGGTAAGCTTCAGGTAGAGTTGGCGCAGCTCGAGCATATGTCCACGCGACTGGTTCGGGGCTGGACCCACCTTGAGCGACAGAAAGGTGGTATCGGGCTGCGCGGGCCTGGTGAAACCCAGCTGGAGACCGACCGCCGGCTCTTGCGGGAGCGCATCAAGTCTATCCACAAGCGTCTGGAAAAGGTTCGTCGCCAGCGCAACCAGGGCCGCAGGGCCCGTCAGCGGGCTGACATTCCCACCGTATCGCTGGTTGGATATACCAACGCCGGTAAATCCACTTTATTCAACCGTATTACCACTTCCTCCGTATATGCTGCAGACCAGCTGTTCGCCACGCTGGATCCGACGTTGCGGCGGCTGGAACTTCCGGATGTCGGGCCGGTCGTAATGGCGGACACCGTGGGCTTCATCCGGCATCTGCCGCACAAGCTGGTTGAGGCGTTCCGGGCGACGCTTGAGGAAACAACGCAGGCGACGCTGCTGCTTCACATCATCGACAGCCATGACCCGCGCCGCGAGGAGAACATTGAGCAGGTTGAGGAAGTGCTTGCGGAGATCGGGGCGGACGACATTCCCATGCTGCAGGTGTTCAACAAGATTGATCTGCTTGAAAATTTCACGCCTCGGGTTGAGCGCAACGAAGAGGGTATCCCGGTGAGAGCGTGGGTTTCCGCGGTTACTGGCGAAGGCCTGGACGGCTTGTTCGATGCGATCGTGGAGCGTGTGGCCGAAGACGTCGTTCACCACTTTGTCCTGCTGGGTCCCGCGGATGGCAAACTGCGTGCACTTTTGCATGAGGCAGGATCGGTGATCAGCGAGGAATACCGGGATACCGGCGACACGGTGGTTGAGGTGCGTCTGCAGAACCGGGATTGGCATCAGCTGTTGAGCCGCGCCGGTGTGAATGAAAAGTCAGTCAGGCTGGACGTGGGTCACGCCTGAAACCGCAGCGGCTATTGCCGGGGCGGAGATAAATCCCTAGTATTTGCAGCCATTCTATTTATAAGTCAGTAACGGAGAGCACTATGGCCTGGAACGAACCGGGTGGAAACCGTAACGACAATGACCCCTGGGGTACCGGTGGTGGTCGACGCGGCAATGATCAGGGGCCGCCAGACCTCGATGAGGCGCTGAAAAAAGGTCTCGACAAGCTCAACAAGATGCTGGGCGGCAAGGGTGGCAAGTCCGGCGGCAGTGGTGGCAGTAGCGGCGGCAGCGCCGGTGGTTTTGGTGCGATTCTCGCACTGGCAGCCATACTGGTGGTCGGCTATGTCATCTTCCAGTCCTTCTATACCGTGGACGAACAGGAGCGGGCGGTGGTTCTCCGTTTCGGTGAATACCACCAGACCGAGAATCCTGGCCTGAGATTCAAGGTGCCGCTGATCGATAGCGTCACCAAGGTCCGCGTGACTAACGTGCGTACCGCTGAGTCCAGTGGCCAGATGCTGACCCAGGACGAAAACCTGGTAACGGTTGACCTCCAGGTGCAGTACCGCGTTGGCGACGCAGAAGCCTACGTGCTGAATGTGCGTGACTCCAACCAGGCACTGGCCTTTGCAACGGATAGTGCGATCCGTCACGAGGTCGGTAGCTCGACACTCGACGACGTACTGACCGAAGGTCGTGCAGAACTGGCCGTGCGGGTCGAGCAAAGGCTCCAGATGTTCCTGCGGGAATACGGCACCGGCCTGGAATTGGTGCGGGTTAACGTTGAAAGCACCCAGCCACCACCAGCGGTCCAGGATGCCTTCCGTGAAGTCCAGAGGGCCCGTGAGGACGAGCAGCGGGTGAAGGAAGAAGCTGAAACCTACCGCAACCGGATCGTTCCGGAGGCTCGTGGTGAGGCCCAGCGCATGATCGAAGAAGCCAACGCCTACAAGGAAGAGGTGATCGAGCGGGCACGTGGTGAGACCTCGCGTTTCCTTGAGCTTCTGGCCGTCTATCAGATGTCTCCGACAGTCACTCGCGAACGTTTGTACTTACAGACGGTCGAAGAAGTCCTTGCTAACAGCAGCAAGATCCTGGTTGACACGGAGAGCAGTGGCAACATGATGTACCTGCCGCTTGATCGACTGACCCAGGGCTCGCTGCCCCGTACCGGTGGATCATCCTCCGGCAACAACCAGGGCAACGTGGACATCCAGACCCTGACTGATCAGGTTCTTCAGGAACTGCGAAGCAGGCAGGATACTACCGTTCGGAGGAGCAGATAATTATGGGACCTAAAGGTGTAGTGGGCCTTGCAGGCGCCCTGATCGTTGTCCTGCTGGTACTGTCCAGTGTGTACATCATTCCGGAAACCCATCGGGGTGTTCTGCTCCGGTTCGGTGAGCTGGTAGAGACCGATATCCAGGCCGGTATCCATTTCAAGGTTCCGGTCATCGACCAGGTTCGTGAATTCGACATCCGGGTTCTCACCATGGATCTGCCCTCACGGCAGTATCTGACCGTGGAGAAGAAACCGCTGGATGTGGATTCGTATATTGCCTGGAAGATCCGTGATGTGGACCAGTTCTATCGGGCGACCGGCGGTGACGAGTTCCGCGCTCAGTCTCTGTTGTCCTCCCGTGTTGATAACGGCCTGCGGGACGAGTTTGGTATCCGGACCATGGTGGAAGTGGTCTCGGGCCAGCGAGATGAGCTGATGCACACTCTGCGGGATCGCGTAAACCAGACCGCCCAGAATGAATTCGGTATCGAGGTCCTGGACATTCGTGTCAAGGCTATCGAATTCCCGGGTCAGGTGAGCGAAAACGTTTACCGTCGGATGGCGACCGAGCGTGAGAAACTGGCTCAGGAATTCCGTTCGCGGGGGCGGGAGTTGGCCGAAGGTATTCGTGCCGATGCGGATCGTCAGAGAACCGTTATTTTGGCTGAAGCCTTTGCCCAGTCAGAAGAAACCCGGGGTGAAGGTGACGGTCAAGCGGCCAGAATCTACGCCGATGCCTACGGCTCCGACGCGGAATTCTACAGCTTCTACCGGAGCCTGCAGGCTTACCGCAATACCTTCATGAGCAAGGATGACATCATGGTGATTGATTCCAACAGCGCGTTCATGAAGTTCCTGAACGATCCGCAGGGTGTCCGTTAACCCTGCACGTTGAGACCAAAAACCGGAATACCTCTGTATTCCGGTTTTTTTGTGCCCGGCAACCGTGTAAAATTCTGCCGGTTTTGTGTCGGGCTTTTGCCGAGTGCCGCCTTAAATCCTGTGTGATCCCCCCAGCCACCTGTGCCGGAGCGGATATAACGGACAACGGAATCTCATGACAGTATCTGATCGCTGGTTACTGCCAGACGGGGTAGAGGACATTCTTCCCCCACTGGCCGGACGGATCGAATCCCTGCGTCGGGATGTAATGGATACCTGCCAGCGCTGGGGCTACCAGCTGGTAATCCCACCGCTCATTGAATATCTCGAATCCCTGTTTACCGGAACCGGAAACGATCTGGAGCTTCAGACCTTCAAGCTCACCGATCAGTTGACCGGGCGGATGATGGGTGTTCGCGCCGATATGACGCCTCAGGCGGCGCGCATTGATGCCCATACCCTGGGCCAGGAAGGGATCACCCGTCTTTGCTATGCAGGGCACGTACTCCACACCCGCCCAAGGCACATGCTGACAGGTCGAACACCGATTCAGGCCGGCTGCGAACTGTTTGGCAGTGGCTCCGAAGCAGCGGATATGGAAGTGATCAGCCTGATGCTGGAAACCCTCAGGGTTGCCGGCTTGCCCCGTATCCATCTGGATCTGGCTCATGTTGCCATCTATGAGAGTCTGATCGGCGAGGCGGATTTTGATCGGGATACGGAGAGCGCCATTTTTGACGCCATGGCCCGCAAATCGGTGCCGGAGCTTGATCAACTGTTGGGTCAATGCCCTCCAGGCTCTGCGGGTGCTCGTTTGCGTGAGCTTGCCCGGGTCAGTGGTGGCCCGGAAGCCTTGAACGAGGCCCGTCGGATCCTGCAGGGTGCCTCTGACAGCCTGGACGCGGCACTCGACCAGCTTGGGCGTGTGTCTGAAATGCTGGGAAGGGATTACCCGGATATCAGCTTCGGATTCGATTTCTGTGAGCTTCGTGGCTACAACTACCACACGGGCCTGGTGTTTGCAGCCTACGTGCCGGGCCACGGCGATTCCGTGGCCAAGGGTGGCCGTTATGATGCGATTGGAAGTGACTTTGGCCGCGCCCGCCCGGCAACGGGGTTCAGTCTTGATATTCGCTCGCTCGTCTCTCTTGGCGAGCGCGTGACTCGCAGTGCCGGCGCTGTCTGGGCGCCGGCGGATGACGACCCCGCCCTGGAAGGCGTGATCTCCGGTCTGAGAATGACGGAAACCGTTGTTCGTGCACTTCCCGAAGACGAGGGCGTTAACCCTGCCGCCAGAGGCTGTGACCGTGAGCTGGTCAAACAGAGTGGCCAATGGGTTGTGCAGAAGCTGGGCTGATGCCCCCGGGGCCTCGGTGAATTCATTTACAGGTAAACTTGCGAAACGCCTGTCCTGCGGGGCAGCCGCATTGAGAGAGAATCATGGGTAAAAATGTTGTTGTGCTGGGCACCCAGTGGGGTGATGAAGGCAAGGGTAAGATTGTTGACCTGCTGACCGACAAGGTTGCAGCGGTTGTCCGCTTCCAGGGCGGGCACAATGCCGGTCATACCCTGGTAATTGACGGCAAGAAAACAGCGCTTCACCTGATTCCTTCCGGCATTCTGCGGCAACACGTCTATTGCCTCATCGGCAACGGTGTTGTCCTGTCGCCCGAGGCTTTGCTGAAAGAAGTGCGTGAGCTGGAAGCCAATGACGTGGCGGTTCGCGATCGCCTCCGCATCAGTCTGGCGTGCCCGATCATTCTGCGTACTCATGTTCGAATTGATCAGGCCCGTGAAAGGGCTCGTGGTGTCGACAAGATCGGCACAACCGGTCGCGGTATTGGCCCGGCCTATGAAGACAAGGTTTCCCGTCGTGGCCTGCGCCTGGGCGATCTGTGCAATCCCGCCGACTTCGAAATGAAGCTCCGGGAGATCATGTCGTACCACAACTTCATCCTGACAGAGTACTTCAAGGAAGAGGCTGAGGACATTGATGCCGCACTGGAAGAGCTGAAGCAGATGGGCGAGGAAATTTTGCCCATGGCGGCAGACGTGACTGACATGCTGCATGATTTCCGTAAGCGTGGAGAGAATATCCTGTTCGAGGGTGCCCAGGGCTCGCTCCTGGATATCGATCTTGGCACCTATCCGTATGTGACTTCTTCCAACACCACCGCTGGCGGCACGGCCACCGGTTCCGGCTTCGGCCCGCTGTTCCTCGACTATGTGCTGGGAATCACCAAGGCGTATACCACCCGTGTAGGCTCCGGACCGTTCCCGACCGAACTGTTCGACGATATGGGCAACCACCTGGCGGTGAAGGGCAACGAAGTCGGCACTACAACCGGGCGCGCCCGCCGTTGTGGCTGGTTCGATGCGGTGGCTCTGCGCCACGCCATCCAGATCAACAGTGTGTCCGGTATCTGTCTGACCAAGCTGGACGTGCTGGACGGACTGGAAACCGTGAAGGTTTGCGTAGGCTACAAGACGCCTAACGGCGAGATTTTCCGGCCGCCCATCGGCTGCGACAGCTACAAGGACATCGAGCCGGTTTATGAGGAACTGCCCGGCTGGAGCGAAAGCACCGTTGGCCTGACCAGCGTTGATCAGTTGCCGGAGAACGCCAAGGCCTACATCCGTTTCCTGGAAGAGCAGATCGAAGCGCCGATCGATGTGATATCTACTGGTCCGGATCGTATCGAGACGATTACATTGCGTCACCCGTTCGGCGAGTAATCGCCAACGTTAAAAAAACCGCCCTGCTTAAAAGGCACGGCGGTTTTTTTGTGTTCAGGGCTTCTCGGCAATCACGGTAGCACGCAACGGCCCCGGGTATCCTTCCACGGTTTTTGAGGGGTCGTTCGGATCCAGAAAATCCTGGAGGGAGTTGAAACGCATCCAGTCGGTGCTTCGCTGTTCGTCTGTGGTCGTAGGGGTGACATCGACCACCCGGGCATTCCGGAAGCCGGTGCGGTCCAGCCAGCGCAGCAGTGTGTCGCAGGAGGGGAGGAACCAGACGTTCCGCATCTGCCCATAGCGATCCTCGGGCATCAGGCTGAAGCCCTCAGGGCCTTCAACGACAAGTGTTTCCAGTACCAGTTCCCCGCCCCTGCGAAGCGTCCCCTTCAGTTCAAGCAGATGATCGAGCGGTGAGCGCCGATGATAGAGAACCCCCATGGAAAAGGTGGTGTCGAAGGTTTCAAGGTCGGCGGGGAGGTCTTCCATCCGAACGGGCAGCAGGTCTATCGGGACATCACCGAGGTAGTCCTTGACGCTGAAGAACTGGAACAGGAACAGCAGCCCCGGGTCGATGCCGATCACCCGGCCCGCGCCCTCGCCCAGCATGCGCCAACAGTGATACCCGGAGCCACAACCCACATCCAGTATGCGGCGACCGGAAAGGTCTGAAAGATAGGGCGACACGCGGTCCCACTTCCAGTCAGAGTGCCATTCGGTATCGATGTATGTACCGAAGAAGTCGAAGGGGCCTTTGCGCCAGGGCATCAGGCCGCGTAATCCGAGTTCCAGTTGCTCCCGTTGTGCCACGGTCAGGGGCTGCCTGGAGGTCAGGGTTACCGCGGATTGGTCCAGTTGCGCGTCTACCTGAGTCAGACCGGGTAGCTGGTCAAGGGCAGCTTGCCAGCGATCGAGATCGCCGTGGGGGCGGTCCTCAAAGCGGTGGGTCAGTTGCTGTTGGAGTTGCGTCGCCCAGTGCTCCAGGCCGTCTTTCTCAAGTTCATCGATGATAGGCCCGAACCGGGCTTTCCAGTCAAAGTCTGCCATGGTCATTCGGTGGTTTGGTTGGCCTTTATGGCGAGCATGGAAACAAAGTTGAAGCACTGATACCACACCACCACGTCATCGAAACCTGCCGACAACAGGCGCGCCTTGTGCGCAGCCAGTGTTTCGGGAATCAGCACCTGTTCGATCGCCGTGCGTTTCTGGCTTATTTCAAGATCCGAATAGCCGTTGGCGCGCTTGAATTCGTGATGCAGTCGGGTCTGAATGGCTTGCTCGTCGTCAGATTCAAAGCGAACCTTCTCCGACAGGATCAGGACACCGCCAGGAAGCGTGGCATCAGCAATGCGCGCAAGCAGGCCGGCCCGCTTCTCCGGATCGACAAACTGCAAGGTGAAATTCAGAGTGGTCACCGAGGCATTACTCAGCTCGGTGTCCAGAATATCCTCGCACCTGAGGGTAACGGGGAGCGCACTGTCGTCCAGTGCAATGTAATGCTCGCAGCGTTCGATCATGGCGCTCGAGTTATCCACTCCGATCAGGTTGCAGTCCGCATGGGCGATACCATGGCGCATTGCCAGCGTGGAAGCGCCGAGTGAGCAGCCCAGGTCGTAGCAGTTGGTGGCGGGCTGGGCATATTGCTCCGAGATAACCTCGATCATCGGAATGACGGTGGTGTAGCCCGGCACCGAGCGCCGGATCATGTCCGGAAACACCCTTGCCACCGATGCGTCGAATCGGAAGTCCTCCGGCCGGCGCTCTGTGGCAAACAGCCGGTCCGTGATCTGCTCGGGTGCCTCCGACGGCTTGCGGGATTTATTCATTGGTGTCCGGAGTCTCGGGGGCGGGCAGAACGGCAGGCCCGGTTGGGGAGGGCCTTGAGCAGCGTACGCCGCGATTTTTATAGTCCACCAGGATTCCCCGGAACGAGGGATCCACATCGGCGGCAATTGCCAGGTAACCATTTTCGCAAACGGCGTGCAGTTCCGAGGCTTTGGGCGACATGCGAAACGGATCCTCCTCGGTTACATGGATGGCCTGGAAATCGCCAACAGGCATATGATCCTTGTTCTCGCTGTGGTTGATCCTGCCGCTCATCTCCAATACAAGAACGGTGCCAATAGCCGCAACCACAGCGGTTACGATCAGGCTACGGACGGTGTAACGGGCCTCATTCTGGCTCATGCATACCTCAAATCAAACGAATTAAAAGTGTTGGTCAGTATTGTCCCGGCACCGTGATGGCCGGTGACTGCAAGGCTGATAACTGCTCCCGGAGCGACAGAATCTGGTCTGACCAGAACCGTGGCTGGGCAAACCAGGGAAAGAATCGCGGAAATGCAGGGTCATCCCAGCGCTTTGCCAGCCACGCGCAATGGGCAATCTGCCGGAAGCAGCGTAGCGGCTCAATCAGGTGGCGCTCGCGGCGATTGAAATCACGGAACATTTCATAGCCTTCCAGCAACTCTCCCAGCTGGGCGCCGCGCTCGAAGTCGTCTCCGTTCAGCAGCAACCACATATCCTGAATGGCGGGCCCGGTGCGGCAATCGTCGAGATCCACGAACAGCATCTGTTCGTCCCGGCAGAGAATATTGCCGGCATGGCAGTCGCCATGAAGTCGCAGGGTTTCCACCGGGCCGGCTTCGTCAACCCGAGCGGCACAGAGTCTTTGCAGGTCAGGAATCAGGCTGTCCCAGGCTTGCCTGAGATCCGTCGGAATCCAGTCTCCCCGTAACAAAAGCCGATTGCTGGCTTCGATGCCATCCAGCAAATCCATGCCCGAGCGATGGGCAAACGGTTTTTTGGCGCCAATATTGTGGATCTGCCCCAGCCATTGCCCCAGCCGGTAAAGGGTATCGGTAACACTTGTGTCTGGTGCTTGCCCGCCACGCTGCGGAAATACCGCAAACAGGAACTCACCATGGCGCCCGAGCGTGTCCCCGGTCGCCAGCTTCATAGGTGCTACAACCGGAATGTCGGCTTCCAGGAGCTCCAGGGTGAATGTATGTTCCTCGCGGATTTCCGCTTCGCTCCATCGGCCCGGCCGATAGAACTTGGTAATTACCGGGGCGCCTTCATCCAGGCCTACCTGATAGACCCGGTTTTCATAGCTGTTCAACGCGAACAGCCGGCCACTTACCGCAAACCCTGCCTCTTCCATCGCATCCAGAATGATATCCGGCGTCAGGGAATCGTAGGGGTGGGTGGATGCCGCAAGTGAGGGGTCATGGGTCATAAAGGGCGTTTCAGAGCCTTGTGTCGTATTTGGATTTCATGGTTTGCAGATGGTACCAGTTTTCGTCCAGCTCCCAGCGGATACGGCTGATGCCAGAAGCCCCAAGAATAACGTCTCCGGCACGGGCCTGAACCTGTGCAAGCTCGCGTTCTGCCCGCTGCCAGTCGCGATGACTGTCCCCAAGATTGCGCATACTCGGAAATACCGCACTCAGCGCCTTGTGGGTGGACGTGGTGTGGGACCGCAGTGAGCTCATAATGGCCGTGTCGCCCTCCACCCTCAGTACCCGGTGCTTGTAGGGGTAGCTGGCAACCACCTCATCCGCTTTCAGCCGCTCGTTCAGGCTGATTACTTCAAAGCCCCGCCAGCCTAGCCACCCGACAAAGAGGGCCGCCACCACCATTACCAGAACAAACTGCTTCCTGTCAGACATCATAAGCCGGGCTCCATGCACTACTTTCCGGAGCCAAGTATAACCGGTATGGGCTCTTGAGTAATGTATTGAGCCCGCCGGCGCCCGTTTTCGCCGGGCTGGCGGTATAGGATATGCTCAACCTCTTGTCAGTGGAGCAGGGCCAACCATAAGTGTCGACAGAAGTGCTGGAAATCCAAACCGTTGTTATCGGCGCCGGTGTCATTGGGCTGGCTATTGCCCGCGCTCTGGCTAGAGCCGGGCATGAGGTCATCGTTCTGGAAAGCTCAGACCGGTTTGGTGAGGGCATCTCCTCACGAAACAGCGAAGTCATTCATGCCGGCATTTATTATCCGCAAGGATCACTGAAGGCGGAGTTGTGTGTTGAGGGTCGACGGCAGCTTTACGACTATTGCCTGACGCACAAGGTTGGACACCGTAAATGCGGTAAGTGGATTGTTGCCGTCGACGAGGCACAGAATGACAAGCTCTTTGATATTCAGGCTGCCGCAGCCAGCAACGGTGTTGAACTTGAGCTGTATGATGGCGAAAGAGTCGCCCGAGGCGCTCCGGGTATTTGCGCCAGCTCGGGGCTCTGGTCCCCCGAAACCGGTATTGTCGACAGCCACGGGCTGATGCTCTCCTTGCTTGGCGAGCTCCATGATGCCGGCGGCCAGCTCGCTCTACGCTCACCGGTAGCGGCTGCTGAATCGGATAGCCAGCGGCACCGTCTAAACGTGGCAGGCGAAACCCCGCTAATTCTGGAAGCGAAAAATGTCATTAACGCCGCCGGGCTCGGCGCCGTCCCGCTGGCAAAAAACTGGGCAGGTCTGCCCGACGACTGCATTCCCCGGCAATGGTTCGCGAGGGGCGTCTACTTCAGCTACAGCGGACGAACACCTTTCAGGACCCTGATCTATCCGGTTCCTGAACCCGGGGGCCTGGGTATCCACCTGACTCTCGATCTCGCTGGCCAGGCCCGTTTCGGTCCGGATGTAGAGTGGATCGAAAAGGAAGACTACACCGTGGAACCCAGCCGCCAGGAAGGCTTCGCCAGAGGCATCCGCCAATGGTGGCCAGGACTCGACCCGACCCGACTTCAGCCCGCCTATGCCGGCATCCGACCGAAGCTGATAGGCCCCGATGGTGGCTTCGCGGATTTCCGGATTGATGGTCCAGAGACGCACGGTATGCCGGGACTGGTTAATCTGTTCGGTATCGAATCGCCGGGTTTAACATCCTGCCTGGCAATTGCTGAGCGTGTAAAAGCTTTGCTGTCTTAACCTGGCGTCCGGGCTAGTGCCCAAACCTGAATGTTCCGGGCCCCGGCCTCCCGAAGTGCTGATGATAAAACCCTGACGGTCGCGCCGGTGGTCACCACATCATCGACAATCGCTATTCGCTCTGGCACTGGCGGGATGACCTCAAATACCCCGCGAAGATTCGCCAGTCGGGCCTCCCGGTTCAACTCCCGTTGAGACCGGACACGGCGAACCCTTCTGACAAGTCCGTTGTCGACCGGGAGATCCAGGGCGCTGGCAATCGTCTCGGCAATGTCCTGGGCCTGATTGAACCCGCGTTGCCGGCGTCGCCGCGCATCCATTGGCGCGGGTACCAGTACTTCTGGCATTGCGATAGCACCATCGAGCCGAGCCTTCTGCACCAAGTCAGCAAAATCCGCCATCAATGGTCTTCCGAACTTGCGCTGGCCCCGATACTTGTATCGGCCAATCATGCCGTCGAGTGGGTACTGGTAGCGCCAGGGAATAAAAGAGCTATCGAAAGCCGGCGGGTGTTTCATACAGTCACCGCAGAGCAGCTCCGAGGAGGGAAAAGCCAGGGGCAGGGCGCAGCAGCGACAGTGCCAGCGGTTCACTGGTAGGTCGCCCCGGCAAGGCTGGCATAAGCCGTTGAATGCCTGTGAGGAAAGGCAGGCGACACACAGTCCGCCGTGCCTGATGCTGTTAACCTTTTTGTCCACGAAGGTTGACAGCCAGTTCAGTCCCTTTATCATCTGATTCATCCGTAAACCCAGAGACCGGGAAAGGTTAACAGGACTTTTACATGACCGCTACAGAACTCCGCCACGACTGGACACTGCAGGAAGCTCGCGAGCTTTTCGAACTCCCTTTTAACGATCTACTGTTCCGTGCCCAGAGTGTGCATCGCCAGTATTTTGATCCTAACGAGGTTCAGGTAAGCACCTTGCTGTCGATCAAGACCGGCGCCTGCCCGGAGGATTGCAAATACTGTCCCCAGAGCGGTCATTACAACACCGGTCTTGAGAAAGAGAAGCTGCTGGAAATCGAAAAAGTTGTGGCTGAGGCCAGGGCCGCGAAAGAAAAGGGGGCTTCCCGGTTTTGCATGGGCGCCGCCTGGCGCAGTCCTTCGAAGAAGGACATGCCTTATGTTCTGGACATGGTCAAACAGGTGAAGTCCCTGGGGCTTGAGACCTGCATGACCCTTGGCATGCTCAAAGAGGAGCAGGCGGCAGAACTGGCCGATGCCGGGTTGGATTACTACAACCATAACCTGGATACCTCTGAGAAGTACTACAGCCACATCATCACCACTCGAACCTACCAGGATCGACTGGACACTCTCGACAATGTTCGCAAGGCCGGAATGAAGGTTTGTTGCGGTGGCATTATGGGTATGGGCGAAGACGAGGATGACCGGGTCGGACTGCTGGTTCAGCTCGCGAACCTGCCCCATCATCCGGAAAGTGTGCCTGTGAATATGCTGGTGAAGGTGAAAGGCACGCCTCTGGAGGACGTCGAGGACCTGGATCCGTTCGAGTTCATCCGGATTATTGCGGTGGCGCGGATCTTGATGCCGGCTTCCCACGTTCGCCTGTCAGCTGGGCGTGAAAACATGAATGAGCAGATGCAGGCTCTGTGTTTCATGGCTGGTGCCAACTCGATCTTCTACGGCGAAAAGCTCCTGACCACCGCCAATCCGGAGGCCGATGCCGATATGCTGTTGTTCAAACGCCTCGGTATTCGCCCAGAGCAGCGGGAGCAGTGTGCGTCGGAGGAGCAGGAAGAGGAGGCGATTGCCGAGGCCGTGGAGTATGAGGCGACCCGTCACATGTTCTACGACGCTACGCGGGAGTCTGCCTGAGTATTTGATCTTGGGAGGCAGCGAGCTCACCCGCTCGTTGCCCGGATCGTTGAGTTAACCTCCAGGTGCTATCGTGCGGGATTTTGCCCTTGAACTCGAAGAGCGGAAACAGGCCGGTCTGTATCGGACGCGTCGGCATGTAGCCGGTCCTCAGAGGCCCTCTCTCATTGCTGACGGCAAACCTTTGTTGTCGTTCTGCAGTAATGATTACCTTGGTCTTGCCAATAACCCTGCCAATATCGAGGCCCTCCGTGATGCGCTTTCCAAAACAGGCCTTGGGGGCGCGGCTTCCCATCTGATTTGTGGTCACCATGATGCCCATCACCAGTTGGAGCTTCGTCTGGCGGAGTTTACCGGACGCAGTTCGGCGCTGTTTTTCTCCACTGGCTACATGGTGAATATGGGCGTTATTTCGGCACTGGCCGGGCGGGGCGATACGATTTTTTCGGATCGCCTGAATCATGCATCCATCATCGACGGCTGTATCCTGAGCCGGGCCAGGGTTCGCCGTTATGCCCATGGCGATGTCGCGGCGCTGGAGGCGATGCTGGCGGAGACGTCCGGGCACAAGTTGGTGGTGACCGACGGGGTCTTCAGCATGGACGGCGATATTGCGCCCCTGGCGGAGCTGGCCCGGGTCTGCCGGTTCCACGATGCGTTACTGGTGGTTGATGATGCTCACGGAATTGGCGTACTCGGACCTGAAGGGCGGGGCAGCGTCGCTGAAGCGGGGTTGTCCGAAGAGGATGTCCCCGTGTTGATCGGCACCCTGGGCAAGGGGGTCGGAACCAGTGGCGCATTCGTGGCCGGGCCATCGCTGCTGATGGATTATCTGGTTCAGAAAGCCAGAACCTATATCTATACGACGGCGATGCCGCCGGCTCTTGCCATGGCAACCATTTCGAGTCTGGATCTTATTGAGCGGGATCAGGGGCGCCGCGAGCATGTATTGGGTCTGGTTTCGCGGTTTCGTCGGGAGGCCTCGGCCATGGGGTATGAATTGATGCCTTCACATACTCCGATCCAGCCGATCATGGTTGGCGACAATCACGACGCGCTGGCGCTCAGTCAGGCATTGGAGGAGCGCGGCTTGCTGGTCTCGGCCATTCGCCCGCCCACGGTTCCGGTGGGTGAGGCCCGTTTGCGGGTTACATTCAGTGCCGCACATTCTCAGGAGAATCTTGATTGTCTGTTGAGCGCGCTTTCCGAGTGCCGTCATCTGGTTCAAAAAGCGGACATGGCGGTATGAGTTCCTGCAGGGTCTGTCCGCGTCTGGTGGTGGTTGCTGGCTGGGGCGTTCGTGCAGAGATGCTGTCGGAACTTTATGGTAACTGGCCCGGGGAAGTAGTGCCGGTGTCGCTGGATGATGAGTTGCTGGCCCGTTGCGATTCGCTTTCAGAAGTAACCGATGAGCTGTTGTCCCTGTATCCGGAGCCGTCGGTCTGGATGGGTTGGTCCCTGGGCAGTCAGGTTGTGATGGAAGCTGCCGCACGGGAGACTGGCTCGGTATCCTGCGCCATAACGTTGGGCGGTTTTCCCAAATTTGTTGCCGATGAAAGCTGGCCCCGTGGGATGCCGGCAGGGGATTTCCGGGCTTTCGCCCTCGGTATCCGGCGCGATCCCCAGCGGTATTGGTTGCATTTTCTGTTGTTGATGATTAACGGCGCTGCCGATGAGAAAGGGGAGCGGCAAAGACTCAAACCCTGGCTGGAAAAAGGCACCCTGGTTTCTCACGAACACCTCTGCAAGAGTCTGGCCTGGTTGGAAACCGGGGATCAGCGAGCTTTATGGCATTCGATCGCCACGCCCGCCCTTCATATCATGGGTGAAAAGGATATTGTGGTCCGGTCCTGGGCTAATGATCTTCCCGTTCCGTCTTCAAGCAGCCATGCGATGGTTTCGGGCATGGCGCACTGGCCGGGTGGATGTTCGGCCTCTGATTGCTGGGGTGCAATGCAGGCGTTTTTTGCCTCGCAAAGGGGGCCGTCATGGGCGTTATAAGCTTCGCGCCGGAGACAGCGGGTGCTTCCCGTACCCTGAAGTCGGATATTGCCCGGGGCTTTGGCAACGCCAGCGGCTCATATGACAGCGCCTCCCGGCTGCAGCGATTCATGGGTAACACCATGCTGCAAAAACTCCAGTCCAGAGAGGAAGGCCCGTTTCGTTCAAGCGTGCTGGACCTTGGTTGTGGCACCGGTTGGTTTACCCGCAAGTTCGCTGACCTGGGGCGCGTTGAGGCACTGGCCGGGGTGGATCTGTCAGCGGGTATGCTGGAGCAGGCTCGTGAGAGTGGGCCTGACGGAATCAGCTGGATTGTGGCCGATGCCGAGCACCTGCCCTTACCCGATGACAGCGTCGACCTGATTTTCAGTAACCTCATGATTCAGTGGTGTGATGATCCCCGTTCGGTGCTTAGGGAATGCCTGCGTGTTCTGCGTTCCGGTGGGTCTCTCATGATCTCGACGCTTCTTGATGGCACGCTGCGTGAACTGAAAAACGCCTGGCAGGCAGCAGATCCGGATCATCAGCACGTGAATCAGTTTGAGACCGAGCTCGGATTGCAGGCCAAAGTGCGCGCCGAATTGTCCGATGCCAGCATTGAAACCCGCACCATCAGGCTGCCCTACGATTCGCCCATGGCCCTGGCAGGTGAGCTCCGCCATCTTGGGGCGGGCTTTCGGGGCGGTGGTCGGCGAAAAGCAGTTACGGCACCCGGCAGAGTGCGGGCAATGTGTAAGCAGTATCCCAGGGAGCCGGACGGCTCTATCATGGCAAGCTATGAAGCTGCCTGGGTTTACTGGCAGAAACGATAGGACTCCGCGACAGGACGCAATAATGGCCAACCATTCTTTCTTTGTAACCGGTACCGATACGGGAGTGGGGAAAACCCTGGTCTCTGCTGCCATCCTTCATGCGGCCCGGGCCATGGGGAAGCATACCCTGGCGATGAAACCCATCGCATCGGGTTGCGATCGGACGTCCGAAGGCCTTCGCAACGAAGATGCGCTGATGTTGCAGAACGCTATTACGGAGCCGCTGGCTTACGAGCTGATCAACCCGGTGGCCCTGGAGCCGGCCATTGCCCCCCACGTGGCGGCGGAGCAGGCCGGGCGCCATATCACCTCGGATCGCCTTGTCGGATTCTGTCGCGGGCTGCAGATTCGTCCGGCGGACCTGTTGTTGGTGGAGGGTGCTGGCGGCTGGCGGGTCCCGCTCAACGATCGGGAAACCTACTCGGAGTTTCCCCGGCAGCTGGCCATGCCGGTTATTCTGGTGGTATCACTTCGCCTGGGTTGCATCAACCATGCGCTGCTGACAGCGGAAGCCATAAGGAGTGACGGACTGAGAGTCGCAGGATGGGTTGCCAACCGCACAGAGTCCGAGCCCATGAGTTGCGAGCAGGACACCCTGAATTACCTGGTGAACCACATGGGGGCGCCCTGTCTGGGTATTCTTCCGTGGTTGGAGCAATCCCGGCCGGAAATGCTGGCTGGTTATCTTAATATTGATGGGCTGTTTGAAAATTGACCAGATATGTGGCTTAATTAAGTCAATTAATGGTCATCGGGCGGCGCAGTTATGATCAGTAACACTCTCGCAGTTGGGATTCAGGGCATCCAGGATGGCATGGTGGGTATGGAAAATGCCGCCCGCAAGATTGCTCGTGGCGGTACTGATGGTCCCCAGGGAACCGCGGAAGGCGCGGGCAGCCTCGTTGAACCCATTGTTGATCTCAAGATTTACGAGCGAAGTGTCGAAGCGTCCGCACAAGTGGTGAAAACCGCTGACGAAACACTCGGAACGCTGCTTGATATCATGGCCTGATTACTGAAAGGGCGCCTGGCTCGTGCTTTCATCTCTCCCCCCTGTTCCCCCACCTATCCCAGCGGCCTCGTTTCAGGGCCAGGTTTCTCCGCGAGTCCAGGCCGCGGGCCCAGTATCGGCAAAGCCGGAGGCGCCGACCGCCGGAGCCAGATCTACTGAGGCTGCAGGCAAAGCCGAATCTGCGCGGGAAAATCCCGACTCCGGGCCCCGGAGCGGGGAATCCGACAATCCTCAGGGACTCACAGAGCAAGAGCTGAAACAACTGACCGAGCTGAAAGCGCGGGATCGTGAAGTTCGTGCCCACGAAGCCGCGCACCAGGCGGTTGGCGGCCAGTACGCCGGCGCCATGTCGTTCACCTACCAGCGGGGGCCGGACGGTGCCCAGTATGCGGTGGGAGGTGAAGTCTCCATTGATCTGTCCCCGGTGCAGGGTGATCCCCAGGCCACTATCGAGAAAATGCGAATTGTCCGGGCGGCGGCCATGGCGCCGGCGGAGCCGTCCGGCCAGGATCGAGCGGTGGCTGCCCAGGCGATGCAGATCATGCTCCAGGCCCAGTCGGAGCTGGCCGCCGAAACGGGCGCTTCGTCAAGAACCGCGAGCGATGCTTATCGTGAGGTCTCCGCCATGGGAGAGTCTGATCAGAGTGGTGACGAAAACCGCGTTTCTTCTTTCCAACCGGTGTCTGCCTGACCGTTTAATTTCCAACATCCAGGTCCTTTCATAGATATCCGGCACTTAAGGTGCGATCCGGCTCCATGCGCTGCTGTGGCGCGTGATCCGGTGACAGTTCGCAACACAAATTTTGCATCCGGCTATTGACAATTCTGTGCCTGTAAACGTATGTTTCAAACAAGTGTTTAATTAAGGCTGCAGCGCATCGCGTTGCGGTGTCTGAGCAAACCCAAGGCCAGAAGCTGTCAAACCTGATTCAGCTGAGCCCGAGAACCGAGGTGGATTCCATGCCTGAGTACAAAGCGCCCCTGCGTGACATCAAATTCGTAATGACCGAGCTGCTGAACAGCGAGCAGCACTACGCCAACCTGGAAGGTGCCGAAGACGCTACTCCGGATATGGTGGATGCCATTATCGGGGAAGGTGCCAAGTTCTGTGAGCAGGTTCTGTCTCCGCTGAACCAGGTGGGTGACAAGGAAGGCTGTATCTGGAGCGAAGACGGTGTGAAGACACCGACTGGCTTCAAAGAAGCTTACCAGCAGTATGTGGAAGGCGGCTGGCCGTCCATGACCGCCGATCCCAACTACGGTGGCCAGGGACTGCCGCACTCTCTCGGTCTGGTCATGAGTGAAATGGTGGGCACCGCCAACTGGTCCTTTGGCATGTACCCGGGCCTGAGCCACGGTGCAACCAACACCATTGAAGAGCATGGTACCGAAGAGCAGAAACAGACTTACCTCACCAAGCTGATCAGCGGCGAGTGGACCGGCACCATGTGTCTGACCGAGCCGCACTGCGGTTCCGATCTCGGCACCCTGCGCACCAAGGCCGAGCCGAATGCCGATGGCACCTACGCCATCACCGGTACCAAGATCTTTATCTCTGCCGGTGAGCACGACATGGCCGAGAACATCGTCCATATCGTTCTTGCGCGTCTGCCGGGCGCACCGGAAGGCACCAAGGGCATCTCCCTGTTTATCGTGCCCAAGTGTCTGCCGAACGAAGATGGCTCTGCTGGTGAGCGCAACGCCGTTTCCTGCGGTTCCATCGAGCACAAGATGGGTATCCACGGCAACGCCACTTGCGTGATGAACTTCGACGGCGCCAAGGGCTGGCTGATCGGGCCGGAGAACAAGGGCCTGAACTGCATGTTCACCTTCATGAACACCGCCCGTATCGGTACTGCGATCCAGGGGCTGGGTGCCGCCGAGCTGGGCTTCCAGGGTTCACTTGCCTACGCCAAAGAGCGTCTGGCCATGCGTTCACTGAGCGGTCCGAAGAACCCGGAAGGCATTGCTGATCCGATCATTGTTCACCCGGACGTTCGTCGCATGCTGCTGACACAGAAAGCGGTTGCCGAAGGTGCCCGTGCCCTGATTTACCTGACGGCACAGCAGGCAGACGTTGTTCACAGCGGCAAAACCGAAGAAGAGCGCAAGGCAGCCGATGAGGCGCTGGGCTTCCTGACACCGATCGCCAAGGCGTTCCTGACCGAAATCGGTTACGAGGCAGCGAACCTTGGTATGCAGGTCTTTGGTGGTCACGGCTTTATCTCCGAGTGGGGCATGGAGCAGAACGTTCGTGACGCCCGTATCGGCATGATCTATGAAGGCACCACCGGTATTCAGGCGCTGGATCTGTTGGGCCGCAAGGTTCTGATGACCCAGGGCGAATCCCTGAAAGGCTTCACCAAGCAGGTGCATCTGTTCTGCAAGGAAAACGCGGAAGACGAGCAGCTGAAGGAATTCATCGAGCCGCTGGCGGCGATGAACAAGGAATGGGGCGAGCTGACCACCAAAATTGGTATGTCTGCCATGAAGAATCGTGAGGAAGTGGGCGCGGCCTCTGTGGACTACCTGATGTACTCCGGTTACGCAGTGTTTGCCTACCTGTGGGCCCGTATGGCCAAGGTTGCCCTGGACAAGATGGTTGAGGGTACCACTGAAGAGATGTTCTACAACGCCAAGATCCAGACTGCGCGCTTCTACTTCAAGCGTATGCTGCCCAGGGCCAAGGGCCACGCAGAAAGCATGCTGGCTGGCGCTGACAGCCTGATGGACATGCCGGAGGAAGCCTTCGCCATCTAAGGCGCGGGCACCGAAGGACGGTTCCAGAGGACAGAAAGCCCGCGCTCCCCGGAGGCGGGCTTTTTTCATGAGTTGCGGTCCGCTTTTAGGGTAGAATAGGCGCCCATAAAAATAATCTTCAGCGGACACATAGCCCGAGCAGGTGTGACTGGCCCAGACTGAGGCCCTTTTGCCACCTGAACAGACTGACAGAATTTTTGGAGAGTTTTAGATGGCTGATTATCAGGCACCCCTACGTGACATGCGCTTTGTTCTGAATGAGGTTTTCGATGCCCCCGCACTGTGGGCCTCACTGCCCAAGGTTGCCGAGCATGTGGACCCGGAAACGGCGGACGCCATTCTTGAAGAAGCCGGCAAGATCAGCAGTGGTGTACTTGCGCCCCTGAATCGCGAAGGTGATGAGCAGGGCTGCAAATGGAACGATGGTGAGGTAACGTCTCCGGAGGGCTTCAAGGAAGCGTACCAGACCATCGTTGAAGGCGGCTGGAACGGTCTTGGCGGCAACCCGGACTTTGGCGGCATGGGCATGCCCAAGACCCTCGTCGCGCAGTTCGAGGAAATGATGCAGGGCGCCAACATGGCATTCGGGCTGGCCCCCATGCTTACGGCCGGCGCCTGCCTGGCCCTGGACGCCCACGGAAGTGATGAGCTGAAAGAAAAGTACCTGCCTAACATGTATTCCGGTGTCTGGTCCGGCGCCATGGATCTGACCGAGCCCCACGCCGGCACAGACCTCGGGATCATCCGCACCAAGGCGGAACCGAACGATGACGGCTCCTTCAACGTTACAGGTACCAAGATCTTTATCACCTGGGGCGAGCACGACATGGCGGAGAACATCATCCACCTGGTGCTGGCCAAACTGCCGGATGCGCCGAAAGGTCCAAAGGGCATTTCCATGTTCCTGGTACCCAAGTTCCTGGTGAATGACGATGGTTCCCTGGGTGAGCGCAACAGCTTCAGTTGTGGTTCCCTCGAGAAGAAAATGGGCATCAAGGGTTCTGCGACCTGCGTAATGAACTTCGATGGCGCCAAAGGCTGGCTGGTCGGCGAAGAAAACAAGGGTCTGGCGGCGATGTTCACCATGATGAACTACGAGCGCCTGGGCGTTGGTATCCAGGGCATTGGCGCTGCCGAAGCCTCTCTGCAAAGCGCTCGGGAATACGCCCTTGATCGTATCCAGAGCCGTGCACCGACCGGTGCCCAACAGCCTGAGAAGGCGGCAGACCCAATCCTCGTGCACCCGGATGTCCGGCGCATGCTGCTCACGATGAAAGGCTATGTGGAGGGCGGTCGTACTTTCTCAACCTACGTGGCCCAGTGGCTGGATATCGCCAAGTTTGCCGAGGATGATGAGCGTCGCAAACACGCTGAAGGTATGGTGGCGTTGCTGACACCGGTGGCCAAGGCATTTCTCACGGATCGCGGCCTCGATACCTGCATCATGGGTCAGCAGGTCTTTGGTGGTCATGGTTTCATCCGCGAGTGGGGGCAGGAGCAACTGGTTCGTGACTGCCGCATAACCCAGATCTACGAAGGAACCAATGGTATCCAGGCACTGGATCTGATGGGCCGGAAAGTGGTCGGCACCCAGGGCAAGCTTTACGAGCTGTTTGCCCAGGACGTCGCAAACTTCCTGGAGGAGAACAGTGGTAACGATCATCTGCGCCCGTTCCTTGAGCCGCTTGCTGCTGCGGTTGAGCGTCTTGATGACGTTACCGAGCACGTGATCAAACAGGCTGGCGATAACCCGAATGCCATTGGGGCAGCGTCTGTGGACTATCTGGATCTGTTTGGCCTGACCGCTCTGGGTTATATGTGGGCGAAGATCGTCAAAGCGGCTGCGCCCCAGGCGGATTCAGATACCTCCGGATTCTACAGCGGTAAACTGAAGACCGCGCGCTTCTACTTTGACCGCCTGCTGCCCAAGACCGTTTCACTGGCTGAAGGTATTCGTAGCGGCAGCGACTCCATGATGGCGCTGACGGCTGAAGAGTTCTGATTAGCCAGCAAGACTCAGGCACAAAAAAACAGGCCCTCGGGCCTGTTTTTTTATGGTTAATTGGTCAGCAGGGCAAGCTTCCCGGACTCTCAGAGTCGCTCCATTCTCTCCGGGTTGGTAATAAAGGGATTGGCACTACCCTGGATTTCGACAATGCGCCCGTGACGGGTCAGCTCGCTATCATCCGGCGGGTCCAGCCTGTTCCAGCCCTTGAACACCGCCGAGGAGCCAAGCCAGGGCAAATCATAGGTGTCCACCATGTAGGCCACCGTGCGCGCCACATCTCCCTTTACCCGCCCCGGGGGCTCAAAGAACTGGGCGCTCTGGCGAATGCCGCATTCGTCTTCGCTTACTGACGAGCCCAGGTCCTCGTAACGAGCGTTTCGCCGGCCCATCTCGGTCCGGCTGCGCACCGGTACCATGTTGTGCATGTCAGACGCGATCTGACGGTAGCGGTTATCCTGTTCACATTGACGCGAGGTGCCACAGTCGAGTGCGCTGCGGACATCGGCCAATGGATAGACATAACCGTCCGTCAGAACGAATCCTTTGCTTGTAAAGGCGGTGTTGCAGAAGAAGGAATTGCCGCCACTGGCGTAAAGGTCACCCCAGAAGTGATCGGTAACAACGGTTTTTGGATCACTGAACCGGGTATTCTGGCCAATCACGAGGGTAGTGGTGAGCAATAGGCCAAGTGCTGTGGGTATCAGTAAGAATCGTTTCATACGCCTTTTATACCTCGCAGTGTGTTCAAGCACCCTGTCAATTCGGGCCTCACTGGTCAGGATCTGATCAAGCGGGTCAAAACTATGACGCTTTGTTCACGGATACTGTGAAGTATGGCACAGAGGCTCCAAACCACGGAGCCTCCAGGCTAGAAATTTGTGGCGTAATGTTAACGGGTTAACAGTATTACTTCAGTTTGTTGCGGATGTTCTGGTAACCGGTTTTCAGGTCTTCGCCAAGTTTTGATGCGGTCTGACGAGCTTCCTGGGACGCGTTCTCGGCATCGTGCAGAACTTCATCGATCTTGCTTCTGAAACGATCCCAATCCTGTTCGAGATCCTCCCATTCGTCCTTAACGTCTTCACGGGCCAGATGCATCTGGACGCGCGCCTCATCCCGGTATTGTTTCACTTTTTCCGACAGCTTCTTGAGTTCTTCTTGAAGACTCATTGCAAGCACCTCCTTGGATTGTTGGTGTGCTTACAATGCGCCCGATCGTAAAAAACTGTCAAGGGGCCGGCAGGGCCAACAGGGCACAACGAAGGCTGAGTTTGATTCAGATCAGGAACGGCCGGCGAGCAGGGCAGACATATCCCGCAAATAGTGCCAGGGGGAGAGGGAATCGAAGCCTTTCGCCGCGCGGTCGATCTGGCTGCACAGGGTGATGGCCTCATTCAGTTGGTTCCGGTTCAGCCGGCGAGCGGCCTGTTCCATTGCGCGGGCACGTTGCGGCTGGAATACGCCCCGTTTTTTCAGGAATGCGGCGGGATTTTCCGACTGGCCGGCCGCAGATTTCAACTCAAGCAGCAGGTTCAGATCCCGGCTGAGAACGGATAGCAAACCGAGCGGGTTTTCTCCCTCTTGCTGAAGCACAGTGATCATCTTGCCGGCGTGGGGCGCGCGGCCACTGATCAGCTCGGTCACGAGTTCAAAGCCATTGAATCGGGAACTGTCCTGGACCGCCTGTTCAACGGTTTCCTCATCAATGGTATTGCCGTTTGCGAGCAGTGACAGTCTGTCGAGCTCCTGGCTCGCGGCGAGCAGATTGCCCTCGAGGCGTTCGCTCATGATGGCCAGGGCACCCCGGGTCAGGCTGAGGCCGCGGTTGCTGGCCCTCTGCTGTAGCCAACCCTGGAACTTGTCGGCATCGACGGGCCACACCGGTACGTGTACGCCCTTTCCCTGAAGCTCCTTGTACCATTTGCGGCGGGTTTCCGCCGCGTCCAGACGGGCACTGATGAGCACGAGGATGATATCGTCTGGAGGGTCGGCCAGGACTCGTTCCAGTACCGCGCGGCCGTCGCCCAGCTTGCCGGTTGGCAAGTGAATCTCGATGCGCCGCTTTTCCGCGAACAGGGACATGGCACTGAATTCCTCGCCAACGGCGTTCCAGTCCAGTTGGTGGTCAGCGTGAAAGGTCAGGCGGTCATGAAAACCGGCGTCTTTTGCGGCCTTACGAACCTGGTCACAACATTCCTGAACCAGCAGGGGTTCGTCCCCGGATATAAGATAGACGGGCGAGAGGCCCTTTTTTAGCAGCTGGGATAACTGGCCTGGATTGGTCTTCATGGCTGGCCTGTGGCTGGGGCGTCGGCTTCCTGTTCACGCTGGTAATCCGCCCGGATGGCGTCGATGCGCTGCGGGGTCAATGGTGCCAGCCGGAATATCACCTGCTGCGCAAGACGATCGTCCATTTGCTGGCGGAGGGTCTCCTCTTCCCGCTGTCTTGCCAGCACGTTGGTTTCGTCGTAGCGGTAACTCTCGCTGGTGGTCAGGCGTGTCGTGCCCACCATGGGAATCCGATCCGCGCTGATTACTTCTAGATCAACAGAGTGACGCAGCGTGTATTCCGCGGCTGCGGCCTGGGCGGTGATGGCACTTGCGCGACGGTCACGCTCGAAGTTCTTCAGACGCAGAATGTAGTCGGCCTCCGCCACTGGCGCCACACGGACCTTGCCCAGGTTCAGCTGTTCACGCAAGGAACGGCACAGCGTGTCGGGCACCTGTGAGGAGCAATCCACGGCAAGAGGCTCGAGGGCCGAAGAAACCGGTGGCGCACCCCGCAACTGGAATCCGCAACCACTAAGCAGCGCCGCCATTACAGCGGTCAGCATCAGGCGTGCTGACGATTTCAGGGCGGAGTGCCGGGACATATCAGTTGGCCACCACGTTCACCAGTTTGCCGGGGACCACGATAACCTTGCGCACCGTCGCTCCCTCTGTAAAGCGCATGACATTCTCGTTTTCCAGGGCAAGCTTTTCGAGGTCCGCCTTACTGATGTCGGCAGGCACATCTTCTTTGGCCCGCACCTTGCCATTCACCTGCAGTACCACCTGGATCTGGCTGCGAACCATGGCGGCTTCATCGGCTTTTGGCCAGGTTGCATCAACCACGGGCTCCTGGTGGCCGAGCGCCTGCCAGAGGGTGTGGCAGATGTGCGGGACGATCGGCGACAGCACAAGCACTGCGGTGTCCAGCGCTTCCTGGCGTACCGCCCGGGTCTGGGGTTCGTCACCTTGCAGTTTGCCGACCTCGTTAAGCAGCTCCATCACCGCGGCAATGGCCGTGTTGAAGGTCAGCCGACGGCTGATGTCGTCACTGACTTTGGCAATGGTTTCGTGAGTCTTGCGTCGCAGGTTTTTCTGGTCATCGTTCAGGCTTGCCGCGTCCAGAGCGGGTGCCGGACCAGCGGCGGCGTGTTCGTTCACCAGACGCCAGACCCGCTTGAGGAACCTGTGTGCGCCTTCAACACCGCTGTCCGACCACTCCAGGGACTGTTCTGGCGGGGCCGCAAACATCATGAACAGGCGAACCGTATCGGCGCCGTGCTCATCAATAATAGCCTGGGGATCGATACCGTTGTTCTTGGACTTGGACATCTTGGTGACACCGCCGGAAACCACCGGCTCACCATCTTCCCTGTGTACTGCTCGAACGGGCTGCCCCTTTTCGTCACGCTCGACGGTCACGTCGGCGGGCGAAATCCATACCTTGCCGCCTTTGCCATCGTCGCGGTAATAGGTCTCCGCCAGAACCATGCCCTGGCAAAGCAGCCGGTTGAATGGCTCTGAACTGGTTACCAGCCCGACATCCCGCAAGAGCTTGTGGAAGAAGCGGGCGTAGAGCAGGTGCAGGATCGCGTGTTCAATGCCACCGATGTACTGATCCACTGGCAACCAATAGTTGGCCGCGGACGGGTCCAGCATGCCCTGGTCGTAATTGGGGCTGCAGAACCGGGCGTAGTACCAGGAGGACTCCATGAACGTATCAAAGGTGTCGGTTTCCAGCGTCGCCGGCTGGCCGTTGAACTCCGTCTTGCACCACTCAGGGTCGGCCTTGATGGGGGACTGGACACCGTCCATTTCCACATCTTCCGGCAGACGTACCGGCAGCTTGTCATCGGGCACCGGCATCTCTGTGCCATCTTCCAGGGTCATCATCGGGATCGGTGCACCCCAGTAGCGCTGGCGGGATACGCCCCAGTCGCGCAGGCGGTAGTTGACGGTGCGCTTGCCGATATTCTGTTCTTCCAGGTAGCTGGCAATCTCGTCGAAGGCTTCCTCGCTGGTCAGGCCGCTGTATTTGCCAGAAGACACCAGCGTGCCTTTTTCGGTAAACGCTTCTTCCTGCACATCAATCTCGCGGCCATCGCGGGCAGCAATAACCTGCTTGATGGGCAGCTTGTATTTGCGGGCAAACTCATGGTCCCGCTCGTCGTGGCCCGGAACGGCCATCAGGGCACCGGTGCCGTAGTCAGTCAGCACGAAGTTGGCGACCCAAATCGGGATCTCTTCCTGGGTCAGCGGGTGAATTGCCTTGAAACCGGTGTCGATGCCGCGCTTTTCCATGGTGGCCAGCTCGGCCTCCGCGGTCTTGCTGTTTCGGCACTCCTCGACAAACTCAGCCACGTCCCGATGGCGCTCCGCCGCCTCTTTCGCCAGCGGATGCTCTGCGGCCACGGCCATGTAGCTCACCCCCATCAGGGTGTCGGGGCGCGTGGTGTAAACGGTCAGGCCACTGTCCCGGTCTTTCAGCGGGAAGGTCAGCTCGGTACCTTCAGACTTGCCGATCCAGTTGCGCTGCATGGTCTTGACCTGCTCAGGCCAGTCTTCCAGCTGGTCCAGATCGTTCAGCAGCTCTTCGGCGTAATCGGTAATGCGGATAAACCACTGGGGAATCTTCTTCTGTTCCACCAGGGCCCCGGAACGCCAGCCCCGGCCATCCACAACCTGCTCGTTGGCCAGAACCGTCTGATCTACCGGGTCCCAGTTCACCGTGGACATCTTCTTGTACACCAGCCCCTTTTCGTAAAGGCGTGCGAAGAACCACTGCTCCCAACGGTAATAATCCGGCTTGCAGGTAGCCAGCTCCCGGTTCCAGTCGTAACCAAAGCCCAACTGCTTGAGCTGGTTCTTCATATATTCGATGTTGGCGTAGGTCCACTTGGCCGGCGCGGTCTTGTTGGCAATGGCGGCGTTCTCGGCGGGCAGACCAAATGCGTCCCAGCCCATGGGCTGCATCACGTTCTTGCCCTGCATGCGCTGATAGCGGGAAATCACATCGCCGATGGTGTAGTTACGGACATGCCCCATGTGCAGCTTGCCACTGGGGTAGGGGAACATGGACAGGCAGTAGTACTTGGGCTTGCCCGGCTCTTCCTTGACCATAAAGGTCTTGTTCTCTTCCCAGAAATCACGGGCATTCTGTTCTACGTCACGGGGATTGTATTGCTCGTCCATTCCTGCCATTACCGAAATTACCTTGTGTGGAAAAATAAAAGCCTGTATCAAAAATCACGTCTGGAGCGAGCCGGACATTCTAACGCACACTAGCCTTTACAGGTAGTCTGCCAATTTTCTGTTCTTGTGCCAGACTTGCTGATATGGGGGTAGCGCTGGCGGCGATGACTCCCCGGGACACGCCGTGAATACGTCCGTGTAGGCTTGATCGCAGCATCCATGCTGCTCACAGTCCCGGGGAGTCATCGCCGCCAGCGCCCCAGGCATAAGCAGTGGAGTCGGCAGGTGTTTTCCCAAGGTTTGGGAGACGGGCTTCGACCTCTCTTTCCGGGACTGTCTGCAGCATGGATGCTGCAGTCAAGCGTACAGGGATGTATTCACAGCGTGTCCCGGAAAGAGAGGGCGCAGTCCGGCTCTTGCACCCAGATTTGCGGTATCAAGGAGTCAACATGACACAACCAGAAAGAAGTCATCTCTCAGGCAAGGCACTGGAAGTTTACGACCGTATGCTGGAGCGGGTAAAAACGCGTCTCCATGACCTGGAAGAAACATCGCTCCAGAACCTCGAAGAAGAGGTCCAGAAAGCGGTGGAGTTCGAGTACGAACTCGAGGAAATGACCCGGGATGAGGCAAACCTCCTGGGGGCTTATCTGCAGCGGGATCTTGAACACCTGCTGCATTTTGTCGAGGAGACTGGTGAAGGCCTGAGCGAATGGTTGCAGCTTGATATCGCGCTGCTGGAACACCAGTTGGCGGACAGTTTGTTCTCGGTTGCTGATAAAACCGTCGTCGACTTCCTGGAACTCAGACAGAAACTGGAAAACAAGGAAGTGGGCCAGTACATTTCAGGCGAGGTGGCCACTGCTGGCATGTTCCAGTGCCTGAACTGCGGGCACATGCGCTGCCTGACAGCCACCAGCCACCTTGAACCCTGTGAAGCCTGCGGCTCCCACTACTACGAGCGGGTTACGAGCCGCTGGCCGAAACAGGAGGAATGACCCGCTCCCGGACAAAGACAATCAGAATGACCGCCAGGGTCAGGACGGGCCAGGAGCCGGTCTGCATGTAAGGCGTGCTGCCGGTGGCGGTGAATACCTCGCCAGTCAGGGTGGCGCGCTCGAAATGGGGGATGGTTTCGGTCAGCTGACCGCGGTTGTTAATGATCGCGGTGACGCCATTGTTGGTGCCGCGGAGCATGTAACGACCCGTCTCCAGAGCCCGCATTCTGGCAATCTGCAGGTGCTGCAACGGGCCAATGGAGTCGCCGAACCAGCCATCGTTGCTGATGGTCAGTAGCAGGCCCGCGCCCCGGGCATTGAAGGCGACAAAATCCGGGTAGGCGACCTCGTAGCAAATGAACGGCATCACATTGACGCCATTGGCCTTGAGTGGATCCTGCCACGCCGGTCCTCGGCTGAAATCGCTCATTGGCAAATCGAAGAAACCGATCAGGCCTCGCAGCACGCTTTGCAGTGGCACGTACTCGCCGAAAGGCACCAGCTTCTGCTTGTGGTAGATCCCTTCGCCATTGCCGATGGCCATGATGCTGTTGTGAAACGTGAAATCTTCAATACGGTCGCTGAAGCCGTACCAGGGTATCCCGGTAATCAGCGTACTGTTGTCGCCCAGCTGTTCACTGATGTGATCAATGATCTTGCCAGCCTGGTCCTGAGGGATCGGAATGGCGGTCTCGGGCCACAGGATCAGATCCGTGTCCCAGTGATCCTCGGTCATGCCGAGGTAGGTAACGATCTGATCCTTCAGGAACTCAGGATCCCATTTGATCTGCTGGGGAATATTGCCCTGCATGGCGGCAAACGAGGTAGGCTCCTCGTTTAGCTCCGTCCACTCGACACGGTTCATGGCCGGGGCAATCAGCCAGGGAATCAGCGCCACCGCAAGAGTGGCGCCCGCAGCAACCGGCTTGGCGTGTTTCAGGAGCCACCAACTCCCGTAGAGTGCGGCCCCTGTGGCCGTTATCCAGAAAGTGATGCCATGCACGCCGGTCAGAGGTGCCAGCCCGGCGAGCGGGCCGTCCGTGTGTGCTGTGCCCAGATACAGCCAGGGAAAACCGGTAAGCAGCCAGCCCCGAAGCCAGTCGCCAAGTATCCAGATAGCGGGAAACAGGATCAGACGCCGGGCGGCACTCTCCTTGGCAAGCTTGCCCCAGAACCAGAACGCCAGACCGTGGAACAGCGCCAGCCCTGCAACAAAGAGAACCGTCAACAAAACGGCAATCGGAATGGCGGTATTACCGTGTTCGCTGATACTGACGTAGACCCAGCTGGCGCCGCTGCCGAACAGCCCCAGGCCAGTAAGCCAACCGGCCCGGAAGAGCTTCTCTGGAGCCAGCGGAACCGTCACGAGGAGAATAAGAAGGACTGAAACCGGTCCCAGCCACCAGAGGTTGAACGGTGAAAAGGTCAGGGTTTGCATGGCGCCGGCAACCAGAAGGGTTGCCGCGCCAAGTAATGCGTTTGAGGAAAGCGGGGTCTTCAGCGCTCTGGTATTTTTCGCGTCACTGTTCACTTCGGGTTACCTGCAGCAGACGGATTACACGGTTATCGGCGTTGGCAATGGTAAAGCGCAAACCGCCGAATTCAACCGATTCGCCCCGTCTGGGCAGGTGTCCGAATTCCTTGAGAACCACGCCACCGATGGTGTCGAATTCCTCTTCGTCCATTTCGGTTTCGAAGAACTCATTGAAATCATCAATGGGGGTCACCGCTTTCACGGCGTAGCTGCCATCGCCCCGGGCCTTGATGTGGGTTTCTTCATCAAAATCGTGCTCGTCTTCGATTTCGCCGACAATCTGTTCAAGCACGTCTTCAATGGTGATAAGCCCGGCAGTGCCACCGTACTCGTCCACCACAATGGCCATGTGGTTGCGATTTTCCTTGAACTCCTTGAGCAGCTGGTTCAGGCGCTTGCTCTCGGGCACGAAGGTGGGCGGGCGCAGGATTTCCCGGATACGGTTCCAGTTCAGATCATTGTTCAGGGCCAGGGGAAGCAGATCTTTGGCCAGAAGAACGCCAATCACATCGTCCTGGCTGTCCCCGATGACCGGGAACCGGCTGTGTGCGGAATCCATGATTTCACCCAGAAACTCTTTGGGCTCCTGGGATGCCTTTACGGTGACCATCTGGGAGCGGGGAATCATGATCTCATCCACCCGCATGTCGATCACCTGCATGGCACCTTCGATGATGCTCATGGCATCAACATCGATGATGTTCTGGGACTCGGCGTCCCGAAGGATTTCCAGCACGTCCTCAACGGACTCAGGCCCGCTGGAGAAGGCCTGGGATATACGTTCCAGCCAGGACTTGCCGCCCTGACTGCGACTCGACTGATCGTCGCTCATGAGTCTTGTTCCGTTTCCTCTGCTTCGTAGGGATTGCCGAATCCGAGCTGCGCAAGCAGCCGGACTTCGAGGGCTTCCATGACCTCGGCATCTTCGTCTTCAATATGATCAAAACCCTGGAGATGCAACATGCCGTGCACCACCATGTGCGCCCAGTGGGCGACCAGGGTTTTTTCCTGTTCCATGGCCTCTTTCTCGACAACCGGTGCACAAATCACCAGATCTCCGGCCAATGGCACCGTTATACCGGCTGGCGCCTCAAATGGGAAGGACAACACGTTGGTCGGATAGTCCCGCCCCCGGTACTGATGATTCAGGGCCTGGCTTTCTTCGGTTCCGACAATACGGACCGTCACCTCGGACGGATCCTCGCCCTGCCAGGCAAGTTGCGCCCATTTTTGAACCTGCGTCTCCGAAGGTATCCCTGGCGCCTCAAAAACCTGCTGAAAATCCACAGTCAGCTTATTCACTGGCCCGTCGCACTCCCGTCGTCAAAGGAATCGTAGGCTTCAACAATCCGCTGTACCAGCGGGTGCCGAACAACGTCCTTTGCTTCGAACCGTGTGAACCCAATACCCGATACCTTGCTCAGAACCCCGGCAGCGTGAATAAGCCCCGAATTCTGACCCCGTGGCAGGTCTACCTGAGTGGTGTCGCCGGTAATCACAGCCGTGGAGCCAAAGCCGATCCGGGTCAGAAACATCTTCATCTGCTCCCGGGTGGTGTTCTGGCTTTCGTCCAGAATGATGAACGAGTTGTTCAGCGTGCGGCCGCGCATGAACGCCAGCGGCGCAATCTCAATCACGCTTTTCTCAATCAGCCGAGTAACCTGGTCAAACCCAAGCATTTCATAGAGAGCGTCGTACAGCGGGCGCAGGTATGGGTCGACCTTTTGCGCGAGATCGCCAGGAAGAAAACCAAGCTTCTCGCCGGCCTCGACCGCGGGCCGAACCAGCAAAATCCGCTTCACCTGCTCGTCTTTCAGAGCCTCAACGGCACAGGCCACCGCCAACCAGGTCTTGCCGGTGCCCGCCGGCCCAATCCCGAAGTTAATATCGTGGCTGCGGATATTGTGCACATACTTCTGCTGATTCGCGCCCCTCGGCTTGGCCTGAAGCTTGGGGGTCTTGATGACCGTCACAGCGCCATCGTAGGGCACGTCTTCGGGCAGGCGTTCAAAACCGGTTTCCCGGATAAACAGATGCACGGTATCCGGAGGAAGGTCATCGGTAGCCTCGGTTTCCCGATAAAGATGCCGGATAACCTCAACGGCCGCCGCCACATGCTCGGTTTCACCCTCAACTCGGAAATGATGGCCGCGCCTGCCGACTTTCACGTGGAGGCGTTTTTCAATCATCTTCAGGTTTTCATCAAACTGGCCACAAAGCGTCGCCAGCCGACGCTGGTCCACCGGGTGCAGGTCAAATTGTCTGTGATCGTTGGCGTTCAAAAGTGCTCCGTTTTGATTTACTCCCCCTGGTTTCTCGTTTGGGAGTAGGTGTTTCTAAGGTTCGGTTAACGGGCAAGGGCCGGGCGGACTTTCCAAAAAACGCCCATGAATACGTCCATGTAGGGCTCGGTCGCGCCTTCCCTGGCGCTCCACGTTTTTGGAAAGTCCGCCCGGCCCTTGCCCTGATCATTCTATGTGCAGGCCCGATTGTTGAAAAACAAGTAGGTCGGATTACGACTTCGTCTAATCCAACCTATGAATGCGCAGTTTCTACCAAGCAGACGGCTGTGCGGCCGACGGAGAGTGGTGGGGCTCCCCTCCCAAAAATGTCGGCGGCCAAGGATGGCCGGCGCCAAGCGCACATGGATGTGCTCGTAGCGGTTTTTGGGAGGGGAGCCCCACCACTCGCCAAACTCCAAACCCAAGACGAATAGGATCCGAGCTTTAGTAAAACTCCGAATTCACGGGCACACCGCGAAGTGAGTTGGGATAGGCCTCCACAATATCGACATCAATAAAGTGCCCGACAACCTCCGGATTCTCATGCCGGAAATTCACAATCCGGTTGTTCTCGGTACGCCCTGCGTATTCGCCAGGGTCTTTCTTGGACAGGCCAGTAACCAGAATCCGCTGGGTGCTACCAACCATCTTGCGGCTGATGTCCATTACGTTCTGGTTCAGGCGATCCTGCAGGATGCTAAGCCGCTGTTTCTTCACGTCCATCGGCGTCTCGTCCGGCAGATCTGATGCTGGCGTGCCGGGCCGTGCGCTGTAGACGAAGCTGAAGGACATGTCGAATCCGATGTCGTTGATCAGCTTCATGGTGTCTTCAAAGTCCTTCTCGGTTTCGCCCGGGAAGCCGATGATGAAGTCGGACGAAAAGCTGATGTCCGGGCGGATCTTGCGAAGGCGGCGGAGTTTGGATTTGTACTCCAGCGCTGTATGGCCGCGCTTCATGGCCGCCAGGATGCGGTCGGAACCGCTCTGAACTGGCAGGTGCAGATGGCTGACCAGCTCCGGAACGCGCTCATAGACATCAATGAGAGCATCAGAGAACTCCACCGGGTGTGACGTGGTGTACCGGATGCGATCAATGCCGTCGATGGTGGCGATCAGCTCAATCAGTTCCGCCAGGTCCATCGTGTCGCCGTCGTGGGTTTCGCCACGGTAGGCATTCACGTTCTGGCCCAGCAGGTTAACCTCGCGAACACCTTGGTTGGCGAGGTGGGCCACCTCAGCGATGACGTCATCAGCCGGGCGGCTGACTTCTTCCCCGCGGGTGTAGGGCACCACACAGAAGGTGCAATACTTGCTGCAGCCTTCCATGATTGAAACAAACGCCGAAGGGCCGTCTGCGCCGGGCTCGGGCAGGTTGTCGAATTTTTCGATTTCCGGGAAGCTGACGTCCACCACGCCAACACCGTTACCCTTGGCGCGCACTTCGGTAATCATGTCCGGCAGGCGATGCAGGGTCTGGGGGCCGAAGACCATGTCCACGTAGGGTGCGCGGTCAATGATCGCCTGGCCTTCCTGGGAAGCCACACAGCCACCCACGCCGATGATCATTTCCGGCTTTTTGCTTTTCAGCTTTTTCCAGCGGCCAAGCTGGTGGAACACCTTCTCCTGGGCTTTTTCCCGAATGGAGCAGGTGTTCAGCAGCAGGATGTCGGCGTCATCGGGTGAATCGGTCATTTCGACGGTTTCACCGGTTTTGAGCAGGTCTGCCATGCGGGCAGAGTCATACTCGTTCATCTGACAGCCGTGGGTTTTGATGTACAGCTTCTTGGCCATGGGTCTCACGTAATCTGATGGATGTTGCGCCGGGAACTGGTTTTTGAAACGGGGCGCCAGCAAAAAGGAACTGCGCATTATAACGGGGTGCTTAAACTTCAACCACCTTTGTCTCGGCTAGTTGCTAGTTCGGTTGTGATACTATTTGGCGCTTATGGTTTCGACGAGCCTCACGATAAATCCTTCAACCTAATACCCAAACACCGAAATGACCCCCGAACGCCTCTCCCGGATCAAACAAACCCTGAACACCCGGCAACCGGATCTGAGCGTCCTCACCGACCAGGTTCACAAACCCCGGAACCTCTCCGCCATCATTCGCTCCTGCGATGCTTTCGGCCTGGCCAACATGCACGTGGTCTGGCCCAAGGAGGGATTTCGGGCTTTCCGGAAAACCGCCGGAGGCAGCTACAACTGGGTCACCACCCACACCCACCGGAGCATGGAAGAAGCGGTTTCCGCGCTGAAAGGGCAGGGCCACAAGCTATACGCCGCACAGCTATCCGACCGGGCCATTGATTTCCGGGATGTGGATTACACCCTGCCTTGCACGATAATCCTGGGTAACGAAGTGGATGGCGTCAGCGTCGATGCCGCGGCTCAGGCTGACGAGCACATCGTTATCCCAATGATGGGGATGGTGGAGTCGCTGAATGTATCGTCTGCCTGCGCGATTGTCCTGTCCGAAGCCCAGAGGCAGCGGAAGCTGGCCGGCATGTTCGATCAGCGCCGGATGCCGGATGACGAGTACAACCGCCTTTTATTCTGTTGGTGTCAGCCCACCGTCAAACGCTACTGCGACGACCGTAATTTGCCGTACCCGCCGATAGACCCGGAAACGGGTGAGTTGGTCGACGGTGTGGGCTGGATGCAGGAAGTAAGAAAGTTAAGGGCGAATCGCCCACGGTGGGATGACGAACCCAAAGTCACCGCAGATGAGCAATAAAAAGAAAATTACTCTTCTGTGAGATCGGTCCGGGGGTGGGAGGTCTTTTCTGTCGGGAAAAGATGTCTGAGCGAAGCGAGTTGCTTTTCCCAGAAGAAAAGGCCTCCCACCTCTGGACCAGCCCCCAAATCGAGCAGGCTACTTAGCAAAAGCTAGAGCCCATTACTCCTCGCGAGCCTCAAGATACCGCTGAAGCTGCTCCCGCAAAGCCTTGGGAAGCCGGGTAATCGTCAGGGCATCTTTGTCACGGTCATAGTAAACCGCCTGATTCACCAGGTCGGAGGAGAAGGACACGCTCATTCCGCCTCCGGAGCCTGCAATCCGTACCAGTTTTTTCACTTTCCGGTGGTCCGGGTGCAGCACGCCGCTTTCCGGCAGTTTGGCGGTTTTTGAGGCAAACTCCTTGAAGCGTTGCGGCTCACTCTCGTCCAGGTAGCCGGACAATGCCTCGATTTCGACCGGCTCGCCCAGGGCATGCTGCTCCTTACAGAACTCATAGGCCTTGTTGCGAACCTCCCCGGCTTTCTCAGGCTCGGAGGACTTGGCAAAAGCTTCCACCGCATCCAGGAAGGTCATGGTTTCCTTTTCCACATCCACCTGATTGGTAAACCCGCACAAACGGATAAACAGCTCTCCTGGCTCGCCGGTGCCGCGGCCGTGGACCAGTGTCAGGTAGTTTTCCGCCGGGTTGTTGCCGCGCCAGTCGTCCAGCTCGATGCGAACGGCCAGGTTCAGACGGGAGAGGCTCAGGACGTCGGTCGCATCCAGTGACTGGTTGCCATCGAACCGCATGGCGCTGTCGGTTTCCAGGATAAACAGGTAAACCACCTCGGCGTCCGCTAGGGCATCGTGGACGATCATCAGATGGCCATCGAACTCCTCCTGACTGTCGGTCAGGAGCTCCTGCCATTGTCCGAACAGGCGGTCGGTCATGGCGCTGAAGGTTTGCTTGTCTTCCAGGTAGTCGTTCAGCCAGGCGCTGAACGGGCACTCGCCCAGATCTTCGGAAAACCGGCCGTATTTCTTACCGGGCTTGCTGTTGAACAGGCGCTTCATCTGCTTGTGCAGGCCCTCGTAATCGCCACCGGGCTCCTGCAGGGCCTCACCGGTCACAAGGCGGGCAGGCTGGCCCGGCTGGTACTGGCTGGCGAAGGCAGTGCGGAGATGTTTGATGGCCATTTTGCAGCTCCTGTTCGTTGTTTCGGTTAACTCAGAGAGGCGGGATTCTGCCACGTTCTGGTGTTGGATTCATTCGTAGTGTGCTGGTTCTGGGGGTGGGACGCAGGGCAGGTAGGTCTTTTTCTTGCGAAAAAACAACTCGCTTCGCTCAGACATTTTTTTCTCCAGAAAAAGACCTACCTGCCCGACGTCCACGGGCCTTTCAGTGGTCCGTCAAAAAATAAGGAATGTTTTGTCGAAATTTTGCTTTGGGAATTAACTTCAGAGTATGCCGGCGATGGGGTGGGGGTATCTTTTTCTGCCGGGAAAAGATGTCTGAGCGAAGCGAGTTGCTTTTCACAAAGAAAAAGATACCCCCACCCCGGCGCCAGCCACCGAAGCAGGGATATCTCTCGTCTACTCAAAAGTCAGAAATCAAACCCGCTTGCTGCGAATCAGATCCTGAACAAGTCTGCTCACCGCCTCAGGAATCTCCTGCTCGTTGTCGGCGGTTGTTGCGGCGTTGGCGATGTCAGTGCCCAGGTTAACGGCAATGGCAACCAGGCCGTGGGAGGTCAGAAGCTGGGCCACGCGGCGGCGTTCGTCAGCATCGCCGGCGTTTTCTTCGGTGACCACCACGGCGGTTTTGCCCTGGTCGAACAGCGCGCGCTCAACGGCGAGGGCCAGTGCCGGCGCCTGGCGACCATTACAGGCAATGATGGCCGGTTTCTGCGCCAGTCGGCGCTCGCGTTCTTCTACCGAAACTGGATCGAGCGATTCGCCGGAATCTGCCAGGCCGGCCACCATGCCTGCACCGATGGTGACGTTGGAGAGCCGGTCGATCACGATGAAGCTGCCGGTGGCGTGGTTGCGCTGGTACGCATCGAAGGCGATCGGCTGGTTCAGGGTCAGCTCGCACAGGCCGATTTCGTTCAGCTGGAGCTGGCTTGGGTTGGCCTGCTGTTCCAGGGTGTTTACGTCGGTCTGGTGGTGGATCTTTTTCACCGTGCCGGAGGTAAAGGTCGGTCCCAGCTTGATGTCGTAAAGGCGGCCGGTTTCCAGGGGTGCGTCGGTCATCCACACGATGTTGGCGTTGAAGCGGTTGCCCACTTCCGGCTCGTCTTCGACCTTTACCAGCATATCGCCGCGACTGATGTCGATTTCATCGGTCAGGGTGAGGGTAACCGCCTGGTCGATATAGGCCTCTTCAAGATTGCCATCGAAGGTGACAACTTCCTTGACCGTGCTGGTGCGCCGCGAGGGCAGGGCCATCACTTGTTCGCCGGGGCGGATCACGCCGGAGGCGATGGTGCCGCAGAAGCCCCGGAAATTGAGGTTCGGTCGGGTAACGTACTGAACCGGGAAGCGGAAATGCTCCAGGTTCTTGTCCCGGCCCACTTCCACGGTTTCCAGAATCTCCATCAGGGGCTGGCCGGTGAACCAGGGTGTGTTCTCGCTTTTGTTTACCACGTTGTCGCCTTCCAGGGCGGACAGCGGCACAAAACGGATATCTTTCAGGCCCAGCTTGGCGGCAAACGCCAGGTAATCGTCTTTGATTTCGTTGAAGCGCTCTTCGCTGAAATCCACCAGATCCATCTTGTTCACGGCCACTACGATGTGCCGAATACCCAGCAGAGACGCGATGTAGGAATGGCGCCGGGTTTGGGTGAGAACACCGTGGCGGGCGTCGATCATCAGGATCGCGACCTGGGCGGTAGACGCGCCGGTGGCCATGTTACGGGTGTACTGTTCATGGCCCGGGGTGTCAGCGATGATGAACTTGCGCTTGTCGGTAGAGAAGTACCGGTAGGCCACATCGATTGTGATGCCCTGTTCGCGCTCAGCCTGCAGGCCGTCGACCAAGAGGGCAAGGTCGAGTTTCTCGCCCGTCGTTCCCATCTTGGCGCTGTCGGTTTTCAGGCTGGCCATGTGATCTTCGTAGATCATCTTGGTGTCATGGAGCAGGCGGCCGATCAGGGTGCTCTTGCCGTCATCCACGCTGCCACAGGTGAGCAGGCGCAGGAGTTCCTTGTTTTCGTGCTGCTTCAGGTAGGCCTGAATATCTTCTGCAATCAGATCAGACTGGTGTGACATCTTAGAAATACCCTTCCCGCTTTTTCTGTTCCATGGAGCCGGCTGAATCGTGGTCGATTACCCGACCCTGGCGCTCGGAGCTCTTGGCCAGCAACATTTCCTGGATAATGTCAGGAAGCGTGTTGGCTTCGGATTCGATGGCGCCCGTCAGCGGGTAGCAGCCCAGTGTCCGGAAGCGAACCGATTTCATCATTGGTTTCTCGCCGTCCTTCAATGGCATGCGGTCGTCGTCCACCATGATCAGGGTGCCATCGCGCTCAACGACCGGGCGTTCGGCGGCATAGTAGAGCGGAACGATGTCGATGTTCTCAAGGTAGATGTATTGCCAGATATCCAGTTCCGTCCAGTTGGACAGCGGAAACACCCGGATACTCTCGCCCTTGTTGATCTTGCCGTTGTAGATGTTCCACAGCTCGGGACGCTGGTTCTTGGGATCCCAGCGATGGTATTCATCCCGAAACGAATACACGCGTTCCTTGGCCCGGGATTTTTCCTCGTCACGGCGGGCACCGCCGAAGGCTGCATCAAACTTGTACTTGTCGAGCGCCTGTTTCAGGGCCTGGGTCTTCATGACATCGGTATGTTTCGCGCTGCCGTGAGTAAACGGCCCGATTCCCTGATCCACGCCTTCCTGGTTGGTGTGCACAATCAGGTCGAGGCCGAACTTCTCAGCGACGTTGTCCCTGAACTTGATCATGTCCCGGAATTTCCAGGTGGTATCAATGTGCATCAACGGAAAGGGCGGCTTACCCGGGTAAAAGGCCTTCAGGGCCAGGTGAAGCATTACCGCGGAGTCCTTGCCGATGGAATACAGCATTACCGGATTGTCGAACTCGGCTGCCACTTCCCGGATGATGTGGATGCTTTCCGCTTCCAGCTGTTTCAGGTGCGTGAGGTTATATGTGGTCATGATAATCCGTTGCCGCCGTGCGGGCCGTGTTGGCTGTGCGAATGAATACGGCAACTATACCAGAGGGGGTAAGGGCATAAGAAGACGCCCAACTAGAAATTGACGTTATAACAATATAGCAGTGGCAGGCTCTGACCGTGAGTGAGCAGACGGTGACGTTCAGGCCGGATTGCGGGAGTCGGCCAGCAACTTGGCAACGTAGCGATCGACGTAATCGAAGCCGTTACCTTCAAACTCAGCGAACTGGATGCCCAGCTGAAATTCGTCCCTTGCGATGCGTCGCATGTGAACGATGTTGCCGTCGGCAATAATGGAAACCGGTTGCGTTGCAACCACCGGCACGGAGAATCGGGTCTTCACGGCAATCCAGTGTCCTGGAGCCGGGGCCTTTTGCTCGGGAATGAGTTGTTTCACCGTTTCCTGATTACAGGAAATCATAACGCCCGTGCGGGAGAGATTGGATACCGAACAGGTCAGGCAGCAGCCGTCCGATTTCTCAATAGTAATGTCGGTGGCTACGTCCACTCGCTGTTGGTTGCGCAAATTCAATTTGGCGGCGACAGGTTTCATGTTGACTCTTCTGGCGTGTCTGGTTGCGAATGATGCTGCCTTTCCCATAAATCCCTTCCAGAAAAACACTTAAACGCATGATAAGCGAATGAAAGTGTAGTTGTTTACTTTGTGATCAGCAAGAAGCCTGCCGCCTATAGTGGCAGATTTGTTAAATCTTTCTGAACAAGACGTCACAAATTTTGACGTCCGTCAGTTTCCATCCGTTCCAATACTCGTCGGACTTTTGCTGCAGGCGGTCCCTGAGCTGGTGTAAAATATAGCCCTTCATTCATTTGTGGGCTCGCGCTGAGCTCCGGGAATTCCAAGCCTTCTATGACAGATAACACCCAGACCCCTGCCTCGTCCGGCAACGGCAAAGTCGGTTTCATCAGCCTCGGTTGTCCCAAGGCTCTCGTCGACTCCGAGCGCATTCTCACGCAGCTCAGGCTGGACGGCTACGATGTTGTGCCGACCTATGACGACGCTGACATTGTTGTGGTCAACACCTGCGGATTTATCGATGCCGCCAAACAGGAGTCGCTGGATGCGATCGGTGAGGCCATCAGCGAGAACGGCAAGGTGATTGTCACCGGTTGTATGGGTGTAGAGGCCGACAAGATTCGCGATACTCACCCTGGTGTTCTGGCGGTTTCCGGCCCCCACGCCTATGAAGAAGTGGTCGGCGCGGTTCACCAGTTTGTTCCGCAGAAGAAACAGCACGATCCGTTCACCGATCTGGTTCCGCCGCAGGGAATCAAACTGACCCCCCGGCACTACGCCTACCTCAAGATCTCCGAAGGTTGTAACCATCGCTGCACCTTCTGCATCATCCCCTCCATGCGCGGTGATCTGGTCAGCCGGCCCATTGGCGATGTAATGGACGAAGCCCAGCGCCTGGTGGATGCCGGTGTAAAAGAGCTGTTGGTCATCTCCCAGGACACCTCCGCCTACGGCGTCGACACCAAATACCGCACCGGCTTCTGGCAGGGGCGGCCGCTCAAGACCAAGATGCAGTCACTGTGTGAAGCGCTCGGCGAAATGGGCGTGTGGGTTCGCCTGCACTACGTTTACCCCTATCCCCATGTCGACGACATCATTCCGCTGATGGCCGAGGGAAAAATCCTGCCGTACCTGGACATCCCGTTCCAGCACGCCAGCCCGAGAGTACTCAAGGCCATGAAGCGCCCGGCCCACGACAGCAAAACTCTGGAGCGCATCCGCAAATGGCGTGAGATCTGCCCCGAGCTCACCATCCGCTCCACCTTCATCGTCGGCTTCCCCGGTGAAACCGAGGAGGACTTCCAGTACCTGCTGGACTGGCTCGACGAGGCTCAACTGGATCGTGTTGGCGCGTTCAAATACAGCCCGGTGGAAGGCGCCAAAGCCAACGAACTGGAAGGTGCGGTTCCCGAGGAAGTCAAAGAAGAGCGCCTGGCCCGTTTCATGGAAAAACAGGCAGAGATTTCAGCAGCCCGCCTACAGGCCAAAATCGGCCAGACGATTGATGTGCTGATTGACGAGGTCGACGAGGAAGGCGCCATTGGTCGCTCCAAGGCAGACGCGCCGGAGATTGACGGTATGGTTTACCTTAACGACGAGACCGACCTTGTTCCGGGTGAGATTGTTCAGGCGGTTGTTGAGCATGCCGATGAGCATGATCTTTGGGCTCGGCTTCTTTGATGGCTTCCGGCTTGGGCACCTAGCCTGCCGAATTTGGGGGTAGGCCTCGGCGGGGTGTGCCTCCCAAAAACCGCTACGAGCACATCCATGTGCGCTTGGCGTCGGCCATCCATGGCCGCCGACATTTTTGGGAGTCACACCCCGCCAAGGCCTCAGAATCTTCAGGGATAGGGAGCAATCGGGCCGGATAAACAAGGTCAGTAGGTCGGATCAGGTGAAGCCGTAATCCGACCTATCATTTTGTTTTGATGGCCTGTCTTCGCGAGGGCACGCCGCCAGCTCGAGTGCCGTGGTGGGTAGAGCCTCCCAAAAATCTGGAGCGCCAGGGATGGCGCGACGAAGCCCTACAGGGATGTATTCACGGGCGTTTTTTGGGAGGCTCTACCCACCATGGCAGTCCCCCCAAGCTAGCAGGCTAGGGCCGCAGTCAGAAACCACGACCCAAGCCAAAAGGGTCACCCCCCAAGCTTGCGAACAAGAATCTCATTAAACAGCTTGGGATTCCCCTGACCTTTGGAGGCCTTCATCAGAGGCCCCATGAAACCCCCAAGCATCTTCTTGCGCTTCTTCGGGTCTTCCTCGTTCTGATACTGCGCCACCTGATCCGGCATGCCCGCCAGAACCTCGTCTACCATGGCTTCCAGGGCGCCGGTGTCAGACACCTGCTTCAGCCCCTTGGCATCGATGATGGCGTCAACGCTGTCGTTCTCACCGGACCACAGCGCCTCGAACACCTTCTTTGCGCCGGCGGATGAAATCGTATTGTCGGCAATCCGTACCACCAGATCGCCCAGCTGAGCACCGCTGATGGGCGAATCGGCAACCGATTTCTCCTCTGCATTCAGGCGCGCAGAGAATTCGCCCTGGATCCAGTTGGCGACCAGCTTTGCGTCTTTGCCCTGGCTGGCCGCTTCTTCAAAGAACGTGGCCAGTTTTGAGTCGCCGCTGAGCAGGCTGGCGTCGTAGTCGTTCAGGCCGTAATGGTCCATAAAGCGGACTTTGCGGGCGTCCGGCAGTTCCGGGAGACTGTTGCGGGCTTCTTCAATGAAGGAATCATCGATTTCTACCGGCAGCAGGTCCGGGCAGGGGAAGTAGCGGTAGTCGTTGGCTTCTTCCTTGGTGCGCATGGAGCGGGATTCGTCACGGTCGCCGTTATACAGGCGGGTTTCCTGCACGATGCTGCCGCCGTCTTCCAGAACGTCCATTTGCCGCTCAACTTCGTGGGCAATGGCCTGCTCCATGAACCGGAACGAGTTCAGGTTCTTGGTTTCGGTACGTGTGCCCAGAGTGTCGGACCCCTTCGGTTTCAACGAAATATTCACGTCGAAACGCATGGAGCCTTGGGACATGTCGCCGTCGCAGATGCCCAGGGATGTCACGATGCTGTGCAGCTTCTTCGCGAAGGCGACGGCTTCTTCCGCGTTGTTCATATCCGGTTCGGTGACCACCTCAATGAGCGGTGTGCCGGCCCGGTTGAGATCCACGCCGGTCATGCCGTGGAAATCCTCATGCAGGGATTTGCCGGCATCCTCTTCCAGGTGGGCGTGGTGAATGCGAACGCGCTTGGTCTCACCGTTCGGCAGATCAATGTCCACGAAACCGGGGCCGACAATCGGGCGCTCCAGCTGGGTGGTCTGGTAGCCCTTGGGCAGGTCCGGGTAAAAGTAGTTCTTCCGCTCGAATACCGAACGGCGCTCGATCTGGGCGTTCACGGCCAGGCCAAACATCACCGCATAGCGGAACGCCTGCTCATTAGGCACCGGCAGAGTGCCGGGCATGGCCAGGTCAACCGCGTTGGCCTGGGTGTTGGGCTCGGCGCCGTAAGAGGTGCTGGAGCCGGAAAAAATCTTGGTCTTGGTGGCGAGCTGAACGTGAATTTCCAGCCCGATCACAATGTCCCACTGCATAGTTGCTCTCTCCTGTAAGGGGCCTGTCCCGGGCTTATTGCGGTTCACGCTGGTGCCAGTCGGTCACCTGCTGGAACTGATGGGCGGCGTTCAGCAGACGCGCCTCGGAGAAATAATCCCCGATGATCTGCAAACCCACTGGAAGACCGTCGACGAAACCAGCCGGTACCGACATGGCCGGAACGCCCGCCAGGTTGATGGCGATGGTGAATACGTCTTCCAGGTACATGGTCACCGGGTCACTGGTCTTCTCGCCCTGGATGAAGGCCGGCGAGGGCGTGGTCGGGCTCATCAGCACATCCACTTCCTTGAAGGCATTGATGAAATCCTGCTGAATCAGCCGCCGAACCTTCTGGGCCTTGAGATAATAGGCATCGAAATAGCCGGCGGAGAGGGCGTAGGTGCCCACGAGAATCCGACGTTTCACCTCGGCACCAAAACCCTCCGCCCGGGAGCGGGTGTACAGATCCATCAGATCCTTCGGATCTTCACAGCGGTAGCCATAACGCACCCCGTCAAAACGAGACAGGTTGGCGGAGGCTTCTGCCGGCGCAATCACGTAATAGGCCGCAATCGCCAGCTTTGCGTTCGGCAGCGACACCTCTTTAACCGTGGCGCCCAGTTTTTCGTATTCGGTTACCGCGTTGCGAACCTGCTGCTCCATCGCCGGGCTGAGCTGGTCGCTGAAGTACTCCTTCGGCAGGCCGATCTTCAGACCTTTCAGCGGCTCGTTCAGTGTGGCCGTGTAATCCGGCACCTCGCGGTCAATCGACGTTGAGTCCTTCGGATCAAAACCTGCCATCACATTCAGCATCAGTGCATTGTCCTCTGCGCTCCGGGCAATAGTGCCGCCCTGGTCGAGACTGGACGCAAAGGCAATCATCCCGTACCGGGACACCCGGCCATAAGTCGGCTTCAGGCCAGTAACACCACACAGTGCCGCCGGCTGACGGATCGAGCCGCCTGTATCCGTGGCGGTAGCCGCCGGAATCAGTCGAGCGGCAACCGCCGCAGCCGACCCGCCAGACGAACCGCCCGGCACCCGCTTGTTGCCTTCACTCAGGCCCCAGGGGTTGGTCACTGCGCCAAAATAACTGTTCTCGTTGGACGACCCCATGGCGAACTCGTCCATGTTGGTTTTGCCCAGGCACACCGCACCGGCCTGGCGGAAATTCGCCGTAACGGTGGCATCATAAGGCGGAACAAAGTTCTCCAACATCTTCGAACCGCAAGTGGTCCGAACGCCGTTGGTACAGAAAATGTCCTTGTGCGCAAACGGGATCCCCGTCCAGGGCGTCGCATTCCCCGCCGCACGCTGGTCATCCGCGACCCGGGCATCGGCCAGGGCCTGCTCTTCGGTCACGGTAATAAAGCTGTTGTACTTCGAATCTTCCCGCTTGATGCGGTCGAGGAACTCCTGGGTCAGCTCCACGCTGGAAACCTGGCCGCTCTCCAGCTCCCGGGAAAGCTCTGCTACGGATTTGTTATGCATGACTTGTCCTTTCACTCAATCACTCTGGGAACCAGATAAAGCCCGTTCTCGGTAGCCGGCGCAATCGCCTGGAACGCCTCACGCTGATTGGTCTCGGTTACCTCGTCAGCGCGCAGGCGCTGCACTGCATTCAGCGGATGGGCCATGGGCTCAACCGAATCGGTGTCGGCAGCACCCAACTGATCCACCAGATCCAGGATGTTGCCCAGATCCTTCTCCAGAGCCGAAACCTGCTCGTCATCCACACGAATGCGGGCGAGCACAGCGACTTTCTCAATGTCCTCACGGGAAATGGTCACGCATTGCCTCCCAGATAAATGAAATGTCATTAATAAATGTTTTGAAAAAAGAGGGCCGCTCTGAACTGCGGGGACGTTCGGAGATCCCTTTTCAAAACTGTAGAGGGCCAAGGATGGCCCGAAACAAGCGCACATGGACGTGCTCGTAGCGTGTTTTGAAAAGGGATCTCCGAGCGGCCCTACACCGAAGCCGGAAAATCAGGTGGACCATGGTAACAGATTCGAACAATGGCGGGAGGCCCCAGCCCATAAGGTAAATGTGTGAACCGTAAGGCTTGAGGCCCGTTAGCGCCTTGCCTGCAGGGGTGCTCACTGCTAAAGTTGCCGCATCTTTTCTTTGCGACTGCAACTCTCAGGTTGAAACTACACGAATGTTGATAAAAAGACTCCGAGGCATCTTCTCCAGCGATCTGTCCATCGACCTGGGCACCGCCAACACCCTGATCTACGTGCGTGAGCGCGGAATCGTGCTGAACGAGCCCTCGGTAGTGGCCATTCGCACCAACAACTCTCAGAAAATGGTTGCCGCTGTCGGCGCTGAAGCCAAGCGCATGCTCGGCCGTACACCGGGCAACATCACCGCTATCCGCCCCATGAAAGACGGCGTGATTGCAGATTTTGTGGTAACCGAAAAAATGCTCCAGCACTTTATTCATAAGGTGCATGAGAACAGCTTCATTACCCCGAGCCCGAGAGTGCTGGTGTGTGTTCCCAGCAAGTCCACCCAGGTAGAGCGCAAAGCCATTCGCGAATCCGCCCTCGGTGCTGGTGCCCGGGAAGTCTTCCTTATTGAAGAACCCATGGCAGCCGCTATCGGCGCCGGTCTGCCGGTTGAAGAAGCCAGCGGCTCCATGATCGTGGACATTGGTGGTGGTACCACCGAAATCGCCATTATCTCCCTGAACGGCATCGTCTACGCCGAGTCTGTGCGGGTTGGCGGTGACAAATTCGACGAAGCCATCGTAACCTACGTGCGTCGCAACTACGGCAGCCTGATCGGTGATTCTACCGCCGAGCGTATCAAGCACGAAATCGGTTGCGCATACGAAGGCCTCGAAATCCGCGAGATCGATGTGCGCGGTCGCAACCTCGCCGAAGGTGTGCCCCGGGCATTTACCCTCAACAGCGAAGAGATTCTCGACGCGCTGCAGGAATCCCTGGCGCAGATCGTTCAGACCGTCAAGAGTGCTCTGGAACAGTCTCCGCCCGAGCTGGCGTCCGACATTGCCGAGCGCGGTATTGTTCTGACCGGCGGCGGCGCACTGCTGCGCGGGCTGGACAAACTGATCAGCGAGGAAACCGGCCTGCCGGTGATTATCGCTGAAGACCCGCTGACCTGTGTGGCCCGTGGTGGCGGCAAGGCGCTGGAAGTGATTGACCGGGGTGGCATCGGAATGTTCTCCCAGGAGGGATAATCCTGTGGGGAGGGCTCGCCATTAAAACCATCTTTGTCCAGGGGCCTGTTCCCGGCTTCAGACTCCTCATTGTTCTTCTCGTATCGGCAGCCCTGGTGGTTGCCGATGCGCGTTTCGACAAGCTCTCAACGGTGCGAAGTACCATTGCAACCGGTCTGGCACCCGTGTACTGGCTGGGGAATGCGCCCTACGAATTTTCCGACTGGTTCGCCGGGCTGTTTGAAAATAAACAGGATCTTCAGGAAGAGAATGAAGATCTCCGGGCTCGTTTGCTGATCCTCGAGCGTCGCGCCCTGAAATACGCCGCGCTTGCTTCCGAGAACAACGAGCTGCGCCGCCTGATGAACTCATCAGAAGTATTGGATGACCGCGTCATCGTTGGCGAGGTGGTCGGTGTCTCCCCGGATCCCTTTTCCCACGAAATTATTATCAACAAAGGGCGCAGTGACGGCTTGTCGCCGGGCCAGGCCATTCTGGACGCCCATGGTCTGATGGGCCAGGTGGTGCAGAGCAGCCAGATTACCTCCCGCGTCTTGCTCGTCTCCGACAGCAGCCACGCCGTTCCGGTGGAGGTTGTGCGTAACGGTTTGCGCGCCATCCTGCTGGGTACCGGCGATACGGATACCCTGGATCTCGTTCATGTGCCGGATACGGCGGATATTCGCGAGGGCGACCTGCTCGTCAGTTCCGGTCTTGGTGGCCGTTTTCCGAGGGGCTACCCGGTCGCGGAAGTCAGTCGAATATCCAAAGAGCCGGGCGAACCTTTTGTCTCCATTGAAGCCACACCCAAGGCGCAACTCAACCAGAGCCGTCTGGTGCTGGTAGTATTCCCTGCGGAAAATGCCGCGCCGATCGAAACCGACGAGGGTGAGGACGCATCCGCTGCCAACGTCGCCGAAGATGCCAGCCAGGGAGGGCAGGACTGATGTTGTCCGTAATCAGCTATCCGGTCTTTGTGCTTTCCGTGATCGTTGCCCTGGTGTTCAGTATTTCCCTGTTTCCTGTGGGCTGGTTCGAGTTCCGCCCGGAGTGGTTGGGGCTGGTTGTTTTCTACTGGACATTCCGGGCTCCGGCCCAGTTCGGCATCCTGCTGGCCTGGTGTCTGGGCCTGCTTCTGGATGTGCTGGAAGCCACGCCTCTTGGCGTGAATGCCATGGCGATGGCCTTGATCGCTTTTCTGGTGCTTACTATCCACCAGCGTTTGCGCATGTATCCAATGCCCCAGCAGTGCCTGATGGTGTTCCTGTTGTTGGGCATCAATCAGATGCTGGTGCATTTTGTAAAGCAATTGCTGGGGGCTGATGATGCTGGCTTCAGCTACCTCTGGCCGGCCCTGACCAGCGCCCTGGTATGGCCGGTATTCTGTATCCTGCTGGACAACATTAACCGCAAACTGGGTTAGCCATGCCATCAATCATTCTCGCCTCGGCTTCGCCGCGCCGGGCGGAGCTGTTGCAGCAAATCGGCCTGAATTTTTCGGTTCGTCCGGCGGACATCGACGAAACACCGGAGCCCGATGAATCCCCGGAACGCTATGTGGAACGTTTGGCCCGGGAGAAGGCGCTGGTTGTGGCTGGGTCCTCACCGGAATGCCTGGTACTTGGGTCGGATACATCGGTGGTGCTCGATGGCGAGATACTCGGTAAGCCGTCAGACTTCACCGAAGCCCGGGAAACATTGGCCCGCCTCTCCGGCGCCACTCATCAAGTCATGACTGCCGTGGCGTTGGCCTCAGAAGGGCAATGCCAGTCTGTTCTGGTCATCACCGAAGTTTGTTTCAGGCAGCTTTCCAGCGCAGAGATCGACGCCTATGTGGCCAGCGGCGAACCCATGGACAAGGCCGGGAGTTATGGAATTCAGGGCCTTGGTGGTATTTTTGTTAATGAGCTCCGGGGTAGCTACAGTGCCGTGGTTGGTCTGCCGCTGCAGGAAACCGCCGCATTGCTGGCTGGTGCCGGTTACCCGGTCTGGAAAAACTGGCCGCGCAGTCTGGAGAGCCAAACATTATGAGCGAAGAGATTCTGATCAACGTCACCCCGGTGGAAACGAGGGTGGCCCTGGTTGAAAACGGCATGCTGCAGGAAGCCTATATAGAGCGCACCAGCAGGAAAGGCATTGTCGGCAACATCTACAAGGGCAAGGTGGTGCGCGTTCTACCGGGCATGGAAGCGGCGTTCGTCGATATTGGTCTGGAACGGGCCGCATTCATTCATGCGTCCGATGTGGTTCCGAGTCAGTCCAATGGCGATGAGCCCGCCGATATTCCCAAAACCGTTCCCGATATTCGAAGCCTGCTTCGGGAAGGGCAGTCACTGGTCGTCCAGGTTACCAAGGATCCGATCGGTACAAAGGGGGCCCGCCTGACCACCCAGCTTTCAATTCCGTCGCGGTATCTGGTGTTTATGCCAGGCGTTAGCCACGTTGGTATTTCGCAGCGAATTGAGGACGACACCGAGCGGGCTCGGCTGAAAACGCTCGTTGAGGAGGCCGCCGCCGAGGATCCGGATGTTCAGGGCGGCTATATTATCCGGACGGCCGCGGAAGCGGCGTCACCTGAGGATCTGATTGGCGACATGGCTTATCTGCACCGGTTAAGTCAGTCCATACACGAGCGAATTGCCCGGGTTCAGGCGCCGGCGGTTGTGTATCAGGATCTGCCGTTGTTCATTCGCACCATCCGTGACCTGATCCGGCCCCAGACCGAAAAGGTGCGTATCGACAGCCGCGAGAGTCATCAGCGGGTGATGGAGTTTGTCGAGGAGTTCGTTACGGAATTTGCCGACAAGGTCGAGTACTACCCGGGCGAGCGCCCTATATTTGACCTCTACTCGGTCGAGGACGAAATCCAGAAGGCCCTGAGCCGAAAGGTCCAGCTCAAGTCCGGTGGTTATGTGATTATCGACCAGACCGAAGCCATGACCACGATTGATATCAATACCGGGGCGTTCGTCGGGCACCGGAATCTGGAAGAAACCATCTTCAAGACCAACCTGGAAGCGGCTCGGGCCATCAGTCGTCAGCTGCGCCTGCGAAACCTGGGCGGCATTATCATCATCGATTTTATCGACATGGAAGATCCCGAGCACCAGCGCCAGGTCCACCGGATGCTGGAGAAGATGCTGGAGCGGGATCACGCCAAGACCAAGATCACCGGCGTCTCCGAGTTGGGCCTGGTGGAAATGACCCGCAAACGAACCACCGAGAGCCTTGGTCAGGTGCTCTGCGAACCTTGCCCCATCTGCGATGGACGGGGTTTTCTGAAAACCACCGAGACCGTTTGCTATGAGGTTTTCCGGGAAATTCTCCGGGTTAATCGCGCCTATGATGCCGAGAGCTATCTGGTGATGGCCTCCCAGAGCGTGGTGGATCGCCTGCTGGATGAGGAATCCGATAACGTGGCCGATCTTGAAACCTTCATCAGCAAGACCATTCGCTTCCAGGTGGAGCCCTTCTACAGCCAGGAGCAGTATGATGTTGTTCTGCTCTGATGCCGGGAAACTGCGCCGGTTACCGGGTTAAGGGGTCTGAATGTCCTCCGCTGACCACGAACCGCCGCTTCCGGAGAACCTGCCCGAGAGCCCTCCGGTTCGGCTTTTGGCGCGGCTCGCCAGCCTGATCTGGTGGATGCTGCTGACACTTCTGGTGCTGCTGGCCTTATACGCCGGTCTTGGCCGCCAACTGACCCAGAATGTGGACAGCTTTCGCGATGATCTGGCTCGTGAGCTGTCAGACCGACTGGGCCATGATGTCAGCATCGGTGGCCTTTCATCCCAGTGGTACTGGCTCGACCCCGCCTTTACGGCCAGCGACATTCAGGTCACTCACCCTGAAACCGGAATTGTCGTTGCCAACCTCCAGCATCTGAATATCCGCTTTGCTGCGCTGGCCTCGCTGATGCGTCTGAGGATTGTCTTTGAGGACTTCCAGGCAGACGGTCTGGAACTGACCGTGAATCAGGAGCGCGGCGGTGATGTCGCGGTGAGAGGCGCAGAAATACCGGAACCGGTCAGCAATCAGTTGCAGGAGTGGCTGGAGCTTGCCGGTGACTGGCTCTCTGATCCTTACGTCAAGATTACCCGCGTCAATCTTGGTATCCGGGATAACCAGGGCAACCTGCGCCACCTGGATATTCCCCAGCTGGATCTCGACTACCGCCGTGGATTGTTCCACGCATCCGGCCGTGCCATGCAGTCTGGTACCACCCAGCAGCTGGCCAGTTTTGCCCTCGTGGGCCAGCATTTTTTCCGGGGCGACTTTACCGGCCAGTTGTACCTTGGCGTCGATTCCGGCCGGCTATTCGACGGACTGGTTGACGAGTACCAGTGGCGATCCCTCCGGGTGGAAGGCTTCGATCTTGGCGGGGAAGCCTGGCTTACGTTCCGCAATGGTTTGCTGCAACAGGTGACCGGTACGGTACGGACCCCCTATCTGCAGTTGGGTGTTGGCTCTCAATCCCTGGCGCCACTGGAAGACATCCGCGCGAGATTTGGCTGGCGTCGCCACGATACGGTGATGACCGACGAGACTGTGGTCGAATCCGGGGCCTTCGCCCTTGGCGAGTGGCATCTGAAGCAGCTCCAGTGGACCTGGGACGGCGATGTGGTTTCACCTTTCAGTCTGAGGCTGGCGCCGTCGGAGGGAGGCATGTCCGTCATTGCCGACGCCCTTCCGCTTGCGCCCACACGTCGCCTCGCTGCGCGGCTTCCGTTATTGCCGGAGCGTGCACTCCGGGCCCTGCAGGACTATCGGCCCGGTGGCTTTCTGGACCAGTTGAGAATCTTCTTCCCCGAGGGCGCCCCGGAAGACTTTCAGCTTTCCGGCCGGTTGCGTGACGTTAGTGTTCGGGCCCACGGCGGCGCGCCCGGCGTTACCTCTGTAAACGGAGACATCGCTCTGGACCGGCAAAGAGGCTATGTCCGGATTGCCGCCGGCGAGTCGCCCGTTTCTCTGGATTTTCCCCAGCTTTTCGGGGGCGCCTGGTCATTCCCCGTACTTGAGGGCGAAGTGGCCTGGCTGCTGGATGGCGCTATTACCCGTGTGTTTTCGGATGGCGTACGGATGCGTTACGGCGAGGCCACCGAACTGGACGGTGCTTTTGACCTCAGGATGGATCGAGAGGGTGAAGACAATCTGGGGCTCAAAGTGTCGGTGAAAAACGGCAACGCCGACATGCTGGCAGATTTCGTTCCGGTTAAGGCGGTAAACCCCGGTTTGTACGATTGGCTCACGACCGCCATTCTCGAGGCCGATATTACCTCAGGGACGTTTTTCGGCCATGGTCAGATAGGTTTTGGTGCACCCCGGGGCTCCTTCGTCACCTCAATGATCTATGAATTCGATCAGGCATCTGTCCGCTACGATGACGCCTGGCCGGAGGTCACAGGTGCCCGGGGCAGTGTCAGGGTTCACAATGGCGACACGCTGGTTCGACTCGAAGCAGGTCAGACCGGTGGCCTGGATCTCGATCCCGGGACGGTTCGCGTGGAGCCCTCCGATCAAGGCACACGGATAAGGGTGGATACCTCGGCACGGGTGCCCGGCGAATCGGTCGGGTTCTGGATGGAAAATAGCCCCCTGGGTGATATGGCAGGCACAGAGGCCCAGAAGCTTGAATATGGTGGTGAGTATCAGCTGGACCTTGGTGTCGACTTGCCATTGGGGACGGAGCAGCCAACCGTGGTTGAGGCAAAAATTGCCGCACAGGAAGGCACCGTCTCCTACCCCTCGGCAGGGTTGGCCTGGCGGTCGGTTCAGGGTGAACTGACCTACCACAGCGAAAACGGCTTCTCCGGTGGCCCTTTGACTGCCGAATTTTTCGATGAACCGGTAACCATTGCCTTCAGCAAGTCCCGGGCGGGCAATGCCCTTACCATCCGGCAGTCGGGAACGCTACCGGTGCCCGGGGTGTTTGAGCAGGCGGGACTTGAGACCAGTTCGGGTTTTGGTTTGCAGGGCAATGTTACCTATACCGCGGACCTGGACGTGGGATCGGATTCAACGTCGGGCATCCGCGTGCGGTCCACTCTTGAGGGGCTGGCGGTTGACTGGCCGGAGCCACTGTCAAAAACGGCGGATGAGGCAGCACCGCTGCGGGCAACCATCAATCCCTCGGCCGCCGGCGGGCTTGGCATTACGGGCGACTGGGAAAACCGCGCAACGTTCGATCTGTTATGGAAAGAGACCGGGTTTGATTTGCGTCTTGGCCGCCTGCACCTTGGCCCGCAGGTGTTGAACGATATTGATATCAATGCCCTCGATCTTGGTGACCGGTGGGTGGTGACCACCAGCTCGCAACGCGCCGAAGGCCGACTGACAATTCCGCAAAATGGCGACACGGTGAAGGCCGATTTTCAGGTGTTACGGCTCGTGCGCAGTGAAACACCCCCTGAGGATTCGCCGGAATTACTCACCCTCGAAGAGCAGCTTGAGGCGTTCCGCGCGCTGGATATGGGAAACTGGCCGGATATCGATGTCTCGATTGCGGAACTGCAACTGAACGACGAATCGTTGGGACAGTGGGCCTTCCGGCTCCGCCCCGAACCTTTTCGGTTGCAGGTAAATGACATCGAGGGGCGCCTGAATTCCCTGACACTGCTGGGCGACATGAGCTGGAGCATCGTCGGAGACCGGGAAACCAGCCGGTTTACAGGTTCCATCAGCGGGGGTGCGCTCGCGGATCTGAACGAGCTCCTCGACACTGAAATGCCGGTCACTAACGAGGGGACCAACATAGAGCTGGATCTGGACTGGCCCGGCCGTCCGGATGAGCTTTCCATACCGGAGCTCAGTGGCTCGGTCAGTCTAAGGCTGGATGAGGGTGTGATCCTGGAGCGAAACAACACGGCGCAACTGTTCCGGGTGTTCAATCTGCTGAACTCTGACACCCTATGGCGCCGGTTGAAGCTCGACTTTTCCGATCTGTATGAGCGTGGGGTGGCATTCGACGCGATCTCGGGCAAGGCGCAGATCATCAATGGCTTGCTGACCATGGATCCCGAACTGCAAATAGTGGGCCCATCCGGCGCCTTCAAACTCAGTGGCACGACCAATATGGCCAGCGAGGAGCTGGATATGCGGCTTGTGGTTGTGTTGCCCCTGACTCAGAATCTGCCATTGGCGGCGCTGCTCATGGGTGCCGGTGCGCCGATCGGCGGCGCCTTGTTTGTGCTGGACAAGATTCTGGGCGATCCTTTGAGCAGGCTGACAAGCGCAACCTACAGCGTGACCGGCTCATGGGACGAGCCGGAAGTGAATCTGCAACGGGTTTTTGACACCGGCGAATAACTTTTCTGTTTGGCAATATCGGAGGCAGTCATGAACAAGCGTGTTTCCAACCGGGTCGCAGCCATCCAGATGGTCAGCGGTCATGACATTGACGCCAATCTGCGCGAAGCGGAACAGCTGCTGGCCCGGGCTGCCGAGCAGGGCGCCTCGGTCGCCGTACTGCCTGAGAATTTTGCGGTTCTGGCCACCAGTCAGATGATTGATCGTGGTCGCCAGGAGGCGGGGGCCGAGCCTGTCATAAGAACCTTCCTGGCCGAACAGGCCCGGAAACTGGGGCTCTGGATCGTTGGCGGATCGATGCCCGTGGCCAAACGACCGGACGGCTCAGATCTGGAGGATCGGGTCAGGGCAACCTGCATTGTCTTTGATGACCAGGGTGAGGAAGTTGCCCGTTACGACAAGATTCACCTGTTTGATGCCATGGTGGAAGACGCCCATGGTCAATACCGTGAATCGGACACCTTCGAGCCCGGCGAACAGATAGTGACCGTGGATACGCCCGCGGGCAAGCTGGGGTTGGCGATCTGCTACGATCTTCGCTTTCCGGAGCTGTTCAGGCTGCTGCGTGAGCAGGATGTCGACTGGATTTGCCTTCCGAGCGCTTTCACCTGGCAGACCGGTGATGCCCACTGGTACCCCCTGATCCGGGCCCGCGCGATCGAGAACCAGGTATGGTTAGTGGCACCTGGCCAGGGTGGCCAGAACAGCGAGCGCCGTCGCACCTATGGCCACAGCCTGATCTGTGATCCCTGGGGGCGGATCGTGACGGAAATGGGGGAAGGCCCGGGCCTGGTCACCGCCGAACTGGACGCCGATCAGGTAGCCAATCTGCGCGCCCGGATGCCGGTGTGGGAGCACCGCCGGCTCAAAGGTTGAACCAACGGCTCACATGGCCTCGGCGTCATCGATGCACTCCCTGAGATAACGGAACAGTTTCCGGGCCTGGCCGGTGTTCTTCTGTTTTTCGACGTCTTTTCGGGCGTTTCGAGCAAGGTTTCGCAGGTGCTGCATATCGGCAGTGGGGCAGTAGCTGAAGAACTCGCCAACAACGGAATCGCCTTCGGCAATCATCCGGTCCCGCCAGCGTTCCGCCAGGTGGTGTCTGCGGGTGTGTTCTTCGCTACCGGCATCGAAGGCGTCGATGGCTTTCGCCAGGGCTTCAGGATCATCTTCCTGTCGGATGACCTTACCGATGTATTGCAGGTGCCGTCGTTTGGCCTCGTTCTGGCGGATACGGCGGGATTCCTCGATCGCGGCGCGGAGGGTCTCGCTGATTGGCAAGGTTTCCAGCTGATCGTTGCTCAGGTCCAGCATCCGCTTGCCCAGATCCTGCAGGGCATGCATTTCCCGTTTCAGCTGGGATTTGCTGGGGCCGTCGTATTCCGGCGCGTCGTTGTCTTGATGGTCTTTCATAAATCCGAGATCCGCTTAAGCGTAGAAAATCGTCGCGAGGCCAAGAAAGGCCATGAACCCGACTACATCGGTCACAGTCGTGAGAATCACGCTGCCTGCCAGGGCCGGATCAATATTGCGAGATTTGAGAAACAGTGGCAGAACCGTGCCAACCAGCGCTGCGGCGACAAGATTGATCACCAGCGCGGCAGCAATGATCGCGCCGATCATCACATCCTGGAACCAGAGCATGGCTGCACCCGCCACCACGGCGGCCCAGAGCAGGCCGTTCAGTATCCCTGACAGAAATTCCCGGTTCAGCAGCCAGCCTACGTTGGCGCCGCTGATCTGCCCCACGGCCATACCGCGAATCACCAGTGTAAGCGTCTGACTACCAGCAATGCCGCCCATACTGGCAACAATTGGCATCAGCACTGCGAGCGCCACCACTTTGGCGATCGTGTCTTCAAATAGCCCGATGACGGCGGAGGCGGTCAGTGCCGTAATCAGGTTGATGCCCAGCCAGACGGCACGGCGACGGGTGGTTTTCCACACCGGCGCAAAGGTGTCCTCGTCTTCGTCCAGACCCGCCATACTCATCAGTGAGTGGTCCGCATCCTCCCGGATAACGTCAACCACGTCATCGATGGTGATCCGACCCAGCAGGCGGCCCTCCTCGTTTACCACCGGCGCCGAGATCAGGTCGTAGCGTTCAAACAATGTCGCTACCTTGGTGTCGGAGAGGCTCACGGGAATGGGCTCGATGTCGGTATCCATGACTTCCCGCACGGTGGAGGCGGGGTTGGAGACCAGCATTTTCGTGATGGGCAGCATGCCAATGAAATCGTCCCGGCGGCTGACCACGATCAGGCTGTCGGTCATGGGTGGCAGGGTGCGGTGCCTGCGAAGGTAGCGGAGCACAACATCGATACTGATGTCCGGGCGCACCGTAATGGTGTCCGTGTTCATCAGACCGCCGGCGGTGTCCTCCGGATAGGAGAGAACTTCCTCCACCCGTTGCCGGTCCTGCTCGTCCATGGTCTCCAGGACTTCCTGGATGACCGTATCCGGCAGCTGCTGCAGCAGGTCGGCCAGGTCGTCTGACTCGAAATCCTCGATGATGTCCGCCAGTTCCTGAGCGTTCAGCTGGCTCAGGAAGTAGCCTCGGATATCATCACTGAGATACTGGAGAACCTCGCCTTCGAGGTCTTTGTCCACCAGGTTCCACAGCAGGGCCCGCTGCCGGGGCGGTGAGGACTCCAGCAAATGGGCAATATCACTGGGGCTCAGGCCACCGTTCAGGATGCGGGCAACCTGCTTCAGTGCGCCACTGTCCAGCGCTTCGCTCAGGGAACGAAGACGCTGGCGGGCCTGGCTTTTTTCCAGAATATCGGTCATGTGTTTATTTTACTCACCCTCACCGAAATAGTCGTTAATCAGTTCCACCAATGCTTCGATGGCCTGTTCCTCATCCGGTCCGTCGGCAATGAGCTCCACATCGGTTCCTTTGCTGGCGGCCAGCATCATCACCTGCATGATGTTCTTCGCGTCCACATCCCGGCCTTTGCCGCTGATACGCACGCTGCTGTCGTATTCCGATGCCGTGTTGACCAGCTTCGCAGTGGCGCGCGCATGCAGGCCCAGTTTGTTGATGATGGTAATGGGGCGGCGAATCATGGCTTGATCAGATCTCTTCCCGGGTCTGCAGGTGTGGCAGCTCGGTGTGCCGCACTTGCACATTGCTGTACCGTTGCCGGAAGTACTCACCCAACTGCTCGCACACATACACCGACCGGTGCTGGCCGCCGGTACAGCCAATGGAAATGGTCATATAGCTGCGGTTACTGTCTGCAAAGGAGGGCAGCCAGGTATCCAGAAATGATTTCAGGTCCTCGATCATCTTCCGGCTTGCCGGTTCTTTTTCCAGAAACTCGATAACCGGCTGATCCGTCCCGACATACTTGCGGAGGCTGGTATCCCAGTAGGGGTTGGGCAGGCAGCGGACATCGAAAACGTAGTCGGAATCCAGCGGCACGCCGTGTTTGAAGCCGAATGACTGAAACAGGAGAGCCAGTTCCTGATCTTTTCGACCGACCACGCGCTGCTTGACCATGTCCCGCAGCTCGTACATGGACATGCCGGTGGTATTTACGTAAAGATCGGAAAGCTTGGAGAGGGGCTCCAGCAGTTTCTTCTCGCTGGTAATGGCTTCCCGGAGAGAGGTCCTGTCGTCACTCAACGGATGCTTTCTGCGGGTGGCGTGAAAACGCTGCAGAAGCGACTGCTCGTCGGCGTCCAGGAAGATGATTTCAACGGTAACCCCGGTTTCCTGGAGGCGCCGGTAGATCTCCTCGAAATTGGCCAGCTCGCCGGAAAGGTTCCGCGCATCGATACTGACGGCCATCTTGCCCAGTCGACCAGGCCTGGTCTGGCTGGCGGCTTCCCGTGTGAGGGGGAAGAGCAGGCCAATAGGAAGATTGTCGATGCAATAAAACCCGAGGTCCTCCAGCACATGAAGTGCGGTACTCTTGCCCGAACCGGACCTGCCACTGACGATAATCAGCTTCATGACCACCTTACCTCCACTGCAGTGAATATCAGCCGCCTGAGGCGGTCATGCGCTGGTACAGCGTGCTGGCGTCCTCGGATTGCCGGAGGCGATCACAGAACGACCGCTCATTGAACTTTTCAGCCAGTTGGCTGAGCAGCTCCAGGTGTTCGCTCGTTGCTTCCTTCGGGACGATCAGGGCGAAAATCAGATCCACCGGCTGATTGTCGATAGCATCGAATTCGACGCTTTCTTCCAGCGTCATCAGCACGCCCACCACGTGATCAAGTCCTTCCAGACGGCAGTGGGGAATGGCGATTCCCTGGCCAATGCCGGTGCTGCCCAGGCGCTCGCGGGAAATCAGGTTGTTGAAGAGCTGGGTCTCGCTGAGCGTGTTGTCCTGATGGTTTATCTGCTCGGCAATAAACTCCAGGGCCCGTTTCTTGCTGGACGCAGCTACCCTGCAGAGGGTGAGCTCCGGAGCAAGAATGTTCTCTATGGTCAGGGATGTGTCGCTCATGGATCGACTGCGTTTCCGTTAAAAAAAAGGCTGCGACACGTTACTCATGTCGCAGCTCGATTAGATGAATTGCATGAAAACAGTCAGTTAGCGAGAGCCGTTTCCGTGCATCCGGTCTACATTCTTTTCCTTGTGCTTGAGGATCTGACGGTCAAGCTTGTCGATCAGGGCATCGATGGCTGCGTACATATCCTCATTTTCTGCCTTTGCGTGAATCTCACCACCAACCACGTGCAGCGTGGCTTCCGCAATCTGGCGCACCTTCTCCACTTCCAGGGTTACCTGGCAGTTGCTGATGTGGTCAAAGTGACGCTCGAGCTTCTGGAACTTCTCTGAAACATAATCCTTCAGTGCGGGAGTAAGTTCTACGTGATGGCCTGAAATATTGAGTTGCATAGGCGTCTCCTGTTGTCATCGTTCCGGCTCCCGGGAGCCGGTCTGGGTGCTGGCGCATTGTGCGCCGGCAAATAGTACGTTGCGCCCGGACCCCGGGGTGTTCAGACCAGCCGCTTGCGTTCGTTCGAAGGCGGAATGTGCATGGCCTCCCGGTACTTGGCAACGGTGCGTCGCGCAACCTTGATTCCCTGTTCTCCTAGCATGGCTGCAATTTTACTGTCGCTCAACGGCTTTTTGGGCGTTTCCGCGGCAATCAGCTTTTTGATCATCGCGCGGATCGCCGTGGAAGAACATTCACCGCCTTCGTCAGTGCTGACATGGCTGGAGAAGAAATATTTCAGCTCGAAAATTCCCCGGGGGGTGTGCATGTATTTCTGGGTGGTTACCCGTGAAATGGTCGATTCATGCATCTCTACCGCCTGGGCGATGTCTGAAAGAATCAACGGTTTCATGGCTTCTTCACCGTGATCCAGGAATCCCTGCTGGTGCTCGACAATACGGGTCGCCACTTTCAGCAGGGTTTCATTGCGGCTCTGCAGGCTCTTGATAAACCATTTCGCCTCCTGCAACTGATCCCGCAGGTAGGTGTTGTCGGCACTGCTGTCCGCACGCCTTATAAGAGAAGCATAGCTGGCATTGACCCGGATGCGCGGTGCAATTTCAGGATTCAGCTCAACACGCCAGCGGCCATTGTGTTTGCGAACGATCACGTCCGGAATCACATAATCGGGTTCGGCCCGGTCAATGACATCGCCCGGCCGCGGATTCAGGCCGGTGATCAGCGCCAGGACATCCCGCAACTGGTCTTCTTTCAGGCGGCTGCGGCGCAGCAACTGGGCGTAATCGCGGTTGCCCAGCAGGTTGATGTAATGGGTAATTACAAGGCGTGCCTGGGCCAGCCAGGGTGTTTCCGGCGGCAGCTGGTTGAGCTGGATCAGCAGGCATTCCTGTAGGTCCCGGGCAAACACGCCGGGCGGATCAAAGTGTTGCAGGCGGTGAAGCACGGCTTCCACTTCATCCAGTTCAAGGGGGTCTTCATCGTTCTCATCCAGCAGTCCGGCGTGGATTTCCTCCAGCGGGCTGGTGATATAGCCCCGTTCGTCCACTGCATCCATCAGGGCATGGGCAATGGCCTGGTCCCGTTCACTGAGGTGCGTCAGATTGAGCTGCCATTCCAGGTGATCCTGAAGCGTTTCGGTCGGGGAATTACGGGTTTCGAAATCGTGATCGTTTTCGTCGTCGTTGCGGGCTGCCGGCGCTGGTGCGGACTGGTAGATGTCGTCCCAGGCGGTATCAACCGGCAGATCGTCCGGAATGTTGTCAGGAATCTCGTTCTCCGAGGACCAGTCCGGGCCGTTCTCGGATTCATCCCAGTCGCTGGCCGGTTCCGGGGCAGCTTCAGCGGCGGACTCGGTGGCGTTGGCCTCGCGCTCGTCGTTTTCGCTGGCTGCGTCGGTCTGGTCATCGTCCTCGGAGGTCTCCAGCATGGGGTTGGATTCCAGTGCCTGCTGGATTTCCTGCTGGAGGTCGAGAGTGGAGAGCTGGAGAAGCCGGATCGCCTGTTGCAGCTGGGGCGTCATGGTCAGGCTTTGACCCAGCTTTAACTGTAAGGAGGCTTTCATAACCATGGTTCAGGATCCGTCACTCATCAGCGCGTTGTGTCATAAGTCGTGAAAAAATCTTTATATGCCGGTTACTTGCCGTGATTTTAATTTACCCTAGCAAGTTCTTTGCCGAGTTTACTTGCTACAGATCATCAAAACAATCAGCCATTGGGTGTCAGAGTCTGAATTCGTCGCCGAGATAGACTTCCTTGACCTGCTGGTTGGCCAGGATGGCGTCGGCATTGCCGGAGGCGATGATGTGGCCGCCGGAAACAATGTAGGCATTCTCGCAGATGTCCAGGGTCTCACGCACGTTGTGGTCGGTGATCAAAACGCCAATGCCTTTGTCCCGAAGGTGCCGGATGATGTGTTTGATGTCACTGACGGATATGGGGTCCACACCGGCGAAGGGTTCATCCAGCAGGATAAAAGCCGGCTCCATGGCCAGTGCCCGGGCAATCTCCACCCGTCGGCGTTCACCGCCGGACAATGCCATGCCAACACTGTCCCGGATATGGGTGATGTGGAATTCTTCCAATAACCCCTCGAGCTTCTTCTCCCGCTCTGCCTTGCCCAGCCCCGGCCGGGTTTCGAGGATGGCCATGATGTTGTCGCGTACGGACAGTTTGCGGAAGACCGAGGCTTCCTGGGGCAGGTAACCGATGCCCTGGCGGGCCCGACCATGCATGGGCAGGGGGGTGATATCCCGGCTGTCGATCGTGATCCGCCCGCGATCAGCGGGGACGAGCCCAACGATCATATAGAAGCAGGTGGTTTTCCCGGCACCGTTGGGACCAAGCAGCCCGACAATTTCCCCACTGCGGATTTCCAGGGAAACGTCGATCACCACTTTTTTCTGTTTGTAACTCTTTGCCAGGTTACTGGCTCTCAGAACTGCCATCGGATCCCTGTCTGTCTGTACTGCGTGGCTGAATCACCATCTCTACCCGGCCGCTGCCCTCGCCGGTGTCTGCGCCGCCCTCAGCGGTGACAACCCGGCCGACGGTATCATAATGAATGACATCACCCCGGAACAGGTTGCCATTCTGCTCGATGACTGCTTCCCGTTCAAAGGTCAGCTGGCTGTCGGTGGCAGACCAGGTAATGTTCAGGGCACGGGCATCGGTTTCGCCTTCCCCCTCGCGCGCCGGTTGACGGTATATAGCGGGCGTACCAGAGGCTTCGATCCGGCTCAGGCCGTCCTCGGTCCGGTACAGGACGACCCGCTCGGCAGTCAGGCGGGTATTGCCCTGCTCAAGTTCCACAGCGCCGGTGTAGGTGGCAATGCCCTGGCCGTCATCCAGGCGGGCGGTATCTGCGGTGACCTTGATAGGAGTGTCAGAATCAAGGTCAAATGCAGCCGCCGGGCCGATCATCACGACCGTTAGCAGGGCAGCCATCAGGCGCCGGTATCGGTTAGTTTCCGGTTTCATAGAGTCCTTCCACCTGGGAGTTCAGTTCCAGAATTCGTTCGTCTATCCACGCTTTCATGCCCGTGGCCCGGGTTATGCCGGTAACATCACGTATTTCTACGGGCGCGTCTGTATATACCATGCCCCGGTCGTTATCCAGGGTCAGGCTTGATGTTGTCAGGACGGCGTCCCGTTCGCCAATCGTGCGCTGAACCCGGACATTGTCCGTCAGGTACACCAGATTCTGGTTTTGCAGCAAGCTGCCATTGTCGGCCTCGACAATCCACGGCAGGGCCTCCTGGTCCCCGTACAGCTCGGCCCGGGGAGATTCCATGGTGGCCAGGTTGCCTTCCTCGAACTGCTCAATTCGGGGGCTGGAAAACCGGATCTTGAGATTGCCCGCTTCATCGAAGGAGGTGTACTGACCATTCACCACGAAACCGTCTGGTTCGGCGTCTCCCCGTAGGGCCGCTGCCTCGTCATCAATCACAGGGGGTTCATCGCTGCGCCAGAGCAGGAATACGGCTGCCACCACGGTAGCAGCCAGTGCCAGTGCTCGCAGCCAGGGTCTGTCCAGCAGCCAGTTCATGCCTCGGGCTCCAGATAGGGGGCAAGTGCTGCGTCAAGCCTGCCATGGGCCGTCAGCAGCAAGTCGCAGGCTTCGCGGACCGCCCCTTCGCCGCCCCGGGCAATGGTGCAGTAGTCGGCATGCTGCTGCACCAGCCAGTAACCGTTGGGCACGGTGATGCCCAGTCCGGCGAACCTCAGTGCCGGGAGATCTGGCAGATCGTCCCCCATGTATGCGATGGCCTCGGGGCTGATATCCATGGTGCTGACCAGTTCCTGAAGGGCTACCTTCTTGTCCTCTCGCCCCTGCATCAGGTGGGGAATGCCAAGATCCCGCATGCGCTTCTCGGTCAGGGGGGACTTTCGTCCGGTGATCACGGCCACGGTAATCCCGGCTGCCATCAGTTGTTTCAAACCCAGGCCATCCAGAATGTTAAAAGCCTTGAGCTCATCACCAGTGGCGCTGAAATAAAGTTTACCGTCGCTCATGATGCCGTCGACATCCAGTGCGATCAGGCGGATCTTTACGGCCTTTGCCAACAGCGAATCCGGCCATTGGTGCTTCATATCAAACAGCTCCTCATAGCCCCTAGATAACGCCGGCACGCAGCAGGTCGTGCATATTGATGGCGCCAATCAGACCACCCTGGTCGTCGGTAACGGGGAGGGCGTTGATCTTCATCTCCTCCATTATGTTCAGCGCTTCCGCCGCCAGATGATCGGCCTGGATCGTTTTACCATGCCGGGTCATGACCTCGTTGATGGGCGTATTGTGAATGTCCACCGATCGATCCAGAGTCCGTCGAAGGTCACCGTCCGTAAATATTCCGGTAAGAGTGCCTTTATCATTGACGACGGTGGTCATACCGAGACCCTTTCGGGACATCTCAAGAAGAGCACCGCTCAAGGGGGTATCCTCGTTGACGACTGGAATCTGATCACCGCTGTGCATGATGTCGGAGACCCTGAGCAGCAGCCGACGCCCGAGGCTGCCGCCGGGGTGAGAGATAGCGAAATCCTCGGCACTGAAGCCCCGGGCCTCAAGGAGTGCAACGGCGAGGGCATCGCCCATCACCAGGGTGGCCGTTGTGGAGGAGGTGGGCGCCAAACCCAGTGGGCAGGCTTCCACCATAACGCTGACGTCCAGATTGGCGACGGCTTCCCGGGCCAGTGTGGAGCTGGCATTGCCGGTCATGCTGATCAGCGGAGCGCCCATGCGTTTGATCAACGGCAGAATGGTGACCACCTCGCTGGTGTTGCCGCTGTTGGAAATGGCGATGACCACATCCTGGGAGGTGATCATACCCATGTCACCGTGGCTTGCCTCGCCCGGGTGCACGAAAAACGATGGCGTTCCAGTGCTGGCCAGGGTGGCGGCAATTTTGTTGCCAATGTGGCCGGATTTTCCCATGCCGGTCACAACCACGCGGCCCTTGCAGTTCATGATAACTTCGCAGGCCCGCGTGAACTGGTCGTCGATTCGGCCTTCAAGGGCATCAATGGCGTCGCGCTCAATGCGGATGGCGCGGATGGCAGAAGATCGGAAATCGCTGGGAGTCTGTTCGGTCATCGGGCTTTGGGCCTGGCTGTCGGGACGTTGTAAATGTTGGGCAGAGTATACCATTTTCACCCGGCAACGATGCCCGGTTACCGAAAGTTCAGTCAAACTGATCATTGCTATCAGTACATTTTGGGCACTTTGGATTGAGCTTGCGCGCTCCTTGGCATAATGTAGCCCCTCTTTGAAAGGTAAGGACTATGAATTCACCGGCTTACATATCGCTCAAGGACGTCGTGTTCTCCCGCTCAGGGCGCCGTATCTTCGACGGTGTCAGCCTGGACATCCCCCGCGGAAAAATCACCGCCATCATGGGGCCCAGCGGAACCGGGAAAACCACGCTGCTTCGCCTTATTGGCGGCCAGCTCAGGCCGGATTCGGGCAGTGTTGTGGTGGACGGCCATGAAGTGCCGAAGCTCAAGCGCAAAGCCCTCTACAGCCTTCGGGAAAAGATGGGCATGCTGTTCCAGAGTGGGGCGCTGTTCACCGATCTGAGCGTGTTCGAGAACGTGGCCTTCCCGTTGCGGGTGCACACAAAGCTGCCGGAAGACATGATTCGTGATGTCGTGCTAATGAAGCTTGAAGCCGTCGGATTGCGAGGCGCACGCCAACTGATGCCGTCGGAACTGTCCGGAGGTATGACCCGCCGGGTTGCTCTTGCCCGAAGTATTGCCCTGGATCCCGAGCTGATCATGTACGACGAGCCGTTCGCCGGCCAGGACCCGATTGCCATGGGCGTTCTGGTAAAGCTGATCCGCGATCTGAACAGCTCCATGGGGCTGACCAGCGTTCTGGTTTCCCACGATGTGCCCGAATCCCTGAGCATTTGCCATTACGCCTGCATCATCTCGGACGGCAAGGTGATCGGGGAGGGCACGCCTGAAGAGCTCCGGGCGCATCCTTCCGGGAAGGTCCAGCAGTTTCTCCAGGGGCAGCCGGATGGCCCGGTGCCGTTTCACTATCCGGCCGAGGGCGCCGCCCAGGACTTTGGGTTGTCCGGGGGTGTGTCTTGATTGGCAGAATTGCGGCATTCGGGCGGCTCGGTCTTGATATCGTCTCGTCATTCGGCCGTTCAGGCCGTTTCCTTGCAGGCGTTCTGGGCGGTGTGCCCAGGCCGGCGACCGGTTTCCCCCTTCTGGTGAAGCAGCTGTACGCCGTTGGCGTTCTGTCCCTGGCCATTATCGTGGTTTCTGGCCTGTTTATTGGCATGGTGCTGGGGCTGCAGGGGTATACAATTCTGAGTGATTACGGTTCCGAGGCCGCTATCGGCCAGATGATTGCCCTGACCCTGGTGCGCGAACTCGGGCCGGTGGTAACCGCGTTGCTCTTCGCGGGCCGGGCCGGTTCGGCGCTGACAGCGGAAATAGGCCTGATGAAAGCCACCGAGCAGCTGTCTAGCATGGAAATGATGGGTGTGGACCCGCTTCGGCGCGTCATTGCGCCCCGCCTCTGGGCCGGGTTTATCGCCATGCCTGTGCTTGCGGTCATTTTCTCGGTGGTCGGCATCTGGGGCGGTATGCTGGTGGGTGTAGACTGGCTGGGCGTGTTCGAAGGCTCCTTCTGGGGCAATATGCAGTCGTCGGTGGATTTTGTTGATGATGTCCTGAACGGTGTCATCAAGAGCGTTGTTTTCGGCTTTGTCTGCGCCTGGATTGCGGTCTACCAGGGGTATGACTGTGTGCCGACATCGGCAGGGATCAGCTCGGCGACCACCAAGACCGTGGTGTACTCATCGCTGGCGGTGCTGGGGCTGGATTTCGTGCTGACCGCTGTCATGTTTGGCGATTTCTGAATCAACGATTAACGAGATAATACCGGAGCCTGAAATGGCGCAGAGAACCACTGAAATCATCGTTGGCCTGTTCATGATCGCAGGCTGTGCAGCTTTGCTGGTCCTGGCGCTTCAGGTGAGCGGGCTGTCGCCGAAATCGGCCGAGAGCACCTATACCATTTACGCCAATTTCAACGATACGGGCGGGCTCACGCCCCGCGGTCGGGTCTCGATGGCCGGGGTAACGGTTGGCACCATCGAATCCATCAGCCTGAACACGGAAACCTTCCAGGCTCGGGTCGAGATGTCGATTCATTCGGATGTGGACAATATCCCGTCGGACAGTTCCGCAGTTATACGTACATCCGGCCTGCTCGGCGAGCAGTACATTGATATATCGATTGGCGCCGAGATGGATTCGCTGAAAGAGGGCGATACCTTCTATTCGACACAGTCGGCCATGAACCTGGAACGGCTGATCAGCAACTTTGCATCGGGCCGTTGATTCGGGCCGGAAAGATCAAACAGGAGATCCTGATGTTTGCACTGAGACACCACATTCTGATCGGCCTCTTCATGGCCCTGGCTCTGGTCGCGCCGACCCAGGCGAGTGAAGCGGAGGAGCTTCGCAAGTATGTGGATGCCAACACCCAGCGGCTCGTGGACAAGCTGAACGAGGAGCGCGGACTCTATGAGCGGGATCCAGAGGCTTTTTATAAAAGCATGGATGAGGCTCTGACCGATTTTGTCGACTTCCGCCGCATCGCTGCCAGGGTGATGGGCCGTTACGCACGCCAAACGACGCCTGAGCAACGAGACGAGTTCGTGGCCAAGTTCAAGCGCAGTCTGTTTGACAGCTACGCCCAGGCGCTGGTTAATGCCGAGAATTTCGAGATCCAGGTCAAGGAGGCGACCATCAACCCCCAGAGTGACGATCGAGCCTCTGTGCAGATGGAAGTGATCAGTGCCTCCGGTAATCGCTACCCGGTGACCTATTCAATGTACAAGACGGCGGAAGGCAAGTGGCTGATGGAAAATGTCATTGTTGAGGGCGTCAACATAGGCCTGGCTTTCCGGGATCGATTCGGCCAGGAGATGGAAGAAAACCGCGGCCAGATCCAGGCGGTGATTGATGGGTGGAGCGACGCTGTTGAAAGTCTGAACCTCGATCAGGAAGTCAACCAATCATGACCAGCGGCTCGCCTGTGGTTCAGCTCCTGGACGGCGTGCTCGTCGTTACCGGTGAAGTGAACACAGACACCGTGGTCGGCTTGAGAAAGCAGGGTGAGAAGCTGATCCGTTTGGCTTCTGCCGATCTTGTCGTCGATCTCGATGGACTGGTGACGGCCCACAGTGCTGTTCTCTCAATGCTGCTCTGCTGGCAGCGCCTGGCGCATCAGGCGGGCGTTGCCCTTTCGTTTCGTGGCGTCAGCGGCCGTCTGGCCTCGCTGGCAGCCCTGAGCAATCTTGATGATCAGCTTGAGGGGTTTGGCCCGGAAGCCGTCCATCCCGCCCACTGATTATTCCGGTTTAGCTCCCTTTGTTGACCGGACGCTAAAGCTGACCCGAGCGCCGGAATTGGTTACAATCTCGCCCCTGATTTCAAAACACCCGAGGATTTTCTATGGATGCCGCCCAAGTCACCGAGCTGGTCAAAGAAGCGTTGCCCGGCTGTGAAGTTCAGGTACAGGTTGATGGTACCCATTACCTGGTCGTCGTGGTGGGTGACGTATTCGAAGGCCTGCCGACTATCAAGCGCCAGCAGTTGATCAACAAGGCGCTGTTCCAGCAGATCATGGATGGCTCGATTCACGCCCTTCATCCAAAAGCATTTACTCCGGCCGAATGGGCTGAGCGCCAGGGCTGAACGGTCCGGACAAAACAGGATATTTATTGTGGATAAACTTCTGATCAGAGGGCGCAAGCCTCTGGATGGTGAAATCCGGATTTCCGGTGCCAAGAACGCCGCACTGCCGATCCTCGCAGCAACTCTGCTGGCGGATGAGCCGGTAACCGTAGGCAATCTACCGCACCTGCACGACGTAACCACCATGATCGAGCTTCTGGGTCGCATGGGTGTTGAAGTGATCATTGATGAGAAGATGAGCGTGGAAATCCACGCCAACACCATCAAACACTTCCATGCCCCTTACGAGCTGGTGAAAACCATGCGGGCCTCCATTCTGGTGCTGGGTCCTCTGGTCGCTCACTTCGGCGAAGCAGAAGTATCCCTGCCCGGCGGTTGTGCGATCGGTAGTCGCCCGGTGAACCTGCACATCCATGGCCTGGAAATGATGGGCGCGGACATCAAGGTCGAGAATGGCTACATCAAGGCCAAGACCAACGGTCGTCTGAAAGGCGCGCACATTTTCCTGGATACGGTCACCGTAACCGGTACCGAGAATCTTATGATGGCGGCTGCCCTGGCCGACGGAAAAACCATCCTGGAAAACGCGGCCCGCGAGCCGGAGGTTGTTGACCTCGCCGAGTGTCTGATCGCCATGGGAGCGGACATCAAAGGTCACGGCACCGCCACCATCGAAATCAACGGTGTTGAGCGCCTGCACGGTTGCCATTACAACGTGCTGCCAGACCGTGTTGAAACCGGTACCTATCTCGTCGCTGCGGCTGCAACCGGCGGTAGGGTAAAACTGAAGGATACCCGGGAAGACCTGCTGGAAGCTGTTGTCCTCAAGCTCCAAGAGGCCGGCGCCCACATCAACACCGGCCCGGACTGGATTGAACTGGACATGAAGGGTAACCGCCCGAAAGCGGTTAGCCTGCGTACAGCGCCATATCCGGCCTTCCCGACCGACATGCAGGCCCAGTTCGCTGCAATGAACGCCGTGGCCGAAGGCACCGGTACCATTGTGGAAACCGTGTTTGAGAACCGGTTCATGCACCTTCAGGAACTGATCCGCATGGGTGCGGATATCACGCTTGAGGGCAATGCCGCGATCATCAAGGGCGTGGATCACCTAACCGGTGCGCCGGTTATGGCCACGGACCTTAGGGCCTCGGCAAGCCTTGTAATCGCTGGCCTTATGGCCGACGGCGATACCATCGTAGACCGCATCTATCACATAGACCGCGGGTACGAATGTATTGAAGAGAAACTGCAGTTGCTGGGTGCCACCATCCGCCGCCTGCCAGCGTAAAAGACATCTATCCAGACACTACGGGAAACCGGAAGAATCCATGACAGATTCCATAACCATCGCCTTGTCGAAGGGACGAATCCTGGAAGAAACCCTGCCGCTGTTGGCGGAAGCAGGAATCGAACTGATCGACGACGTCAAAAAGTCGCGCAAACTGGTGTTCCCGACCACGGACCCCAATGTTCGGGTTCTGATTATCCGGGCCACAGACGTGCCGACTTATGTTCAGTACGGCGGGGCGGACCTTGGTGTGACCGGCAAGGACGTGCTGATGGAGCATGGTGGGGAAGGGCTGTATGAGCCACTGGATCTGAACATTTCCCGGTGTCGCCTTATGACCGCCGGCCCAAAAGATCAGACTCCGCCATCCGGTCGTATCAAGGTGGCAACAAAATTTGTAAACCTGGCCCGCGGATATTACTCGGCTCAGGGGCGTCAGGCAGACATCATCAAGTTATACGGCGCCATGGAGCTGGCTCCAATTCTCGGGCTGGCCGACGAGATCGTCGACATTGTCGACACCGGCAACACGCTGAAGGCGAACGGCCTCGAGGCCCGGGAACTGATTGAGCACATCAGCAGCCGGCTGGTGGTCAATCGTGCCTCCATGAAGATGAAACACGAGCGTATTAACCCCATAATCGAAAAGATGTCCGCAGCTGTGGATAAACGCCGGACCTGATGTCAGTGCCGGCCAGAGTCAGTTAGTCGTTAATCCCATACAGGATTTGAGTTATGACCGCCAAGATCACCCGATTGAACGCTTCCCAAAGTGACTTTAATGATGCGTTGGCCAAACTTTTGGCCTGGGACGACAGCGTTGATCATCAGGTGAACGAGTCGGTGCGCCATATCCTGCATGAGGTGAAAACCCGGGGTGACCAGGCGGTTCTGGAATTTACCGAGAAATTCGATCGCCTGAAGGTTGGGTCCGTCGCCGAGTTGGAAATGGACCAAAGCCGTTTGCAGCAGGCCCTGGACGCGATTCCCCAGGACCAGCGGGTTGCCCTTGAAAAAGCGGCTGAGCGAATTCGCGACTACCACGAACGCCAGAACCAGAAGTCCTGGCAGTATGAGGACGAAGACGGAACCGTGCTTGGCCAGAAGGTAACGCCTCTGGACCGCGCGGGCTTGTACGTGCCCGGCGGCAAGGCTGCTTACCCTTCATCCGTGCTCATGAACGCTATTCCGGCAAAGGTCGCCGGCGTCAGCGAAGTGGTGATGGTCGTTCCAACGCCGGATGGTGTGGTGAATGACATGGTGTTGGCCTCGGCAGCGATTGCCGGCGTTGACCGCGTATTCACCGTTGGGGGCGCCCAGGCTGTTGGCGCGCTGGCCTACGGTACAGAAACCATTCCGGCCGTCGATAAAATCGTCGGCCCCGGTAATATCTTTGTTGCCACCGCCAAGCGTGAAGTGTTTGGCGTCGTCGGCATCGACATGATTGCCGGGCCCTCGGAAATTCTCGTGATCAGTGACGGAAAGACCGATCCCGACTGGATCGCCATGGATCTCTTCTCCCAGGCGGAACACGACGAACAGGCCCAGTCCATCCTGATCAGCCCGGATGCTGAATTCCTCGACGCTGTCGAAGCCAGTATCAACAACCTGCTTCCAACCATGGAACGTGCCGACATCATCCGCACCTCCATGACTGACCGCGCCGCGTTGATCCATGTCACCGACCTGAAACAAGCCGCCGAAGTCTCCAACCGCATCGCCCCGGAACACCTGGAGCTGTCGGTTGAAGACCCGGAGGCCATGCTCGATGACATTCGCCACGCCGGCGCCATCTTCATGGGCCGCTACACCGCCGAAGCCCTGGGTGACTACTGCGCCGGTCCGAACCACGTGCTTCCCACCAGCGGCACCGCACGGTTCTCTTCACCGCTGGGCGTCTACGACTTCCAGAAACGGTCTTCCATCATCGGCTTCAGCGCTGCCGGTGCTGACCGCATGGGACGTGTGGCCTCGGTTCTGGCCCGTGGCGAGGGCTTAACGGCACACGCCCGGTCGGCGGAATATCGTATTAAAGATTAAAAGACTTCACCCCCTATGTATGCAGGGCGGCGGGGAGGTCACTCTCCGAGAATGTCGGCGGCCATGGATGGCCGACGCCAAGCGCACATGGATGTGCTCGTAGCGGTTCTCGGAGAGTGACCTGCCTGTCGCCCGTCTGCACCAAATGGAGTGCATAATCGATGAGCAAATTCTGGAGCCCCCTGGTAAACGACCTGGTTCCATACGTCCCAGGCGAACAGCCAAAAATGGCCAACCTGGTGAAGCTGAACACCAACGAAAACCCCTTCGGCCCCTCACCAAAAGTCATCGAAGCCATCCAGGCCGAACTGAACGACGGCTTGCGCCTCTATCCCGATCCGGAAGGCGAAAGCCTGCGCGAGACCATTGCGGCTTACCACAAGATAAAGCCGGAACAGATCTTCCTCGGCAACGGCTCCGATGAAGTCCTGGCCCACATCTTCTTTGGCCTGTTCCAGCACGGCGAACCGATCCTGTTCCCGGACATCACCTACAGCTTCTATCCGGTTTACTGTGGCCTCTATAACATCGAGAGCAAAAAAGTACCGCTGACAGAAAGCTTTGAAATCAACCCGGAGGACTTCAAACAACCCAACGGCGGCGTGATTTTCCCGAATCCGAACGCGCCAACCGGTCGGTATCTTGAGCTGCAATATGTTGAAGAAATCCTGGCTGCCAACCCGGATCGTGTCGTCGTTGTGGATGAAGCCTACATCGATTTCGGCGGTGAGTCGGCGATCACCCTGGTCGACAAGTACCCGAACCTGTTGGTCTCACAGACGCTCTCCAAGGCCCGTTCACTGGCCGGTTTGCGAGTCGGTTTCGCCGTCGGCCATCCAGACCTGATCGAGGCCCTGAACCGGGTCAAGAACAGCTTCAACAGTTACCCGCTCGACCGCCTGGCCCTGGCCGGTGCGAAGGCGGCCTACGAGGATGAAGCCTGGTTCCGGAAGTGCTGCGATGGCGTGATCTCCGAGCGCGAGCGTGTAACTGCCGCCCTCGAGGAGTTGGGTTTTGAGGTGTTACCCTCAAAAGCAAACTTTATCTTTGCCCGTCATAAGGATCAGCCGGGTGAGGTTTTGGCCAAGAGCCTGAGAGATCAAGGCATTATCGTTCGGCACTTCAATAAGCCCCGAATTAGCGAATTTCTGCGAATCACTATTGGCACTGTTGAGCAGAATGATGCTTTGATTGAGGGGCTCCGGTCCCTCTAGCCTGCTAAGTTGGCGGGTAGAGTGAGGCAGACGCCCCTTCCCGGGAACCGCTACGAGCACATCCATGTGCGCTTGGCGTCGGCCATCCTTGGCCGCCGACATTCCCGGGAAGGGGCGTCTGCCTCACTCCTCGAGCTTCTCTGAAATAGTCCGGAGTGGAGTTTTTATGGCAAATCGAAGCGACATCCTTGAGAAAATCAACGAATGGCTCCAACCCGATAATTTCCAGGATTACTGTCCCAATGGCCTGCAAGTTGAAGGCACGCCTGAAATTAAAACCGTCATCTCTGGCGTAACGGCCTCAAAGGCTCTGATCGAAGCTGCGATCGAAGCAAACGCCGATATGATCCTGGTCCACCACGGTTACTTCTGGAAAGGCGAGGATCAGCGCATTCAGGGGATGAAACGAGAACGTTTGAAGCAACTCCTGGACAACGATATCAATCTTGTCGCCTACCACCTCCCGCTGGATGACCATCCCGAATACGGCAACAATCGTCAGCTTGCGAACATTCTCAACATCAAGAACCCGCGCCCGTTAGGTGGTTTGGTGTGGGAAGGCGAGCTGGAAGAAGCAATGTCTCCCGAGAAGTTCGGTCTTCACATTGCCAGACAGCTTCACCGTGAACCGCTCTGGGTGGGCGAAGGTCCGACTGCGATCAAGCGGGTAGGGTGGTGTACCGGTGCTGCACAGGGGTTTATTAACATTGCTCTGGATGCGGGGCTCGATGCCTATATCAGCGGTGAAATCTCCGAGCCGACGACGCACACGGCAAGGGAGTGTGGTATCCACTACTATGCGGCTGGTCATCACGCGACTGAGCGTTATGGTGTGCAAGCGCTCGGGAAAGCGTTAGCCGAGGAATTTGGGGTGAGTCACAAGTTTATTGATTGCGACAACCCTGTCTAATCAGGAATAGATGGTTAGATGAAGGCTTAGTGCGAATTGCACAGAGTCGACGGAGCGGGGTAGTCACCCCTTTCCGAGAATGTCGGCGGCCAAGGATGGCCGACGTCAAGCGCACATGGATGTGCTCGTAGCGGTTCTCGGAAAGGGGTGACTACCCCGGTCCCTCCCCGAACTTAGAAGTCTTATCGAGACTAAACTCCCAAGTTTCCGCTAGAGCAAAAAAAGAACTCAGGCCTGCTGAGCCTTATCACCCTTCTTGAGCCCAAAGTCCTCAGCAAGCGTGCCGGAATCCTTAGGATCTGTCTTGGGCGCATAGTCCCGCGGCGGCTCGGAAGCGTCCTCGCGAACCTCTTCCAGGCGCTTCTTGGAAGTCTCCTGCGCCAACTCCTCCATCCAGTCTTCGTCATTGCAAAGACGGTTGGCGCCGCGTGCCATATGCTGGTTCACGTCGCGGTAGGCATCGTTGAAGCGGCGCAGCAAATGGGCCGACTCCATGAAATGCTCGTTCACCTGGGCCTGGTAGCGGGTATATTCGCTTCTCAGTTCCTCAATCTGCTGTTCCGCCCGGCGCTGCCGAAGCGACGTTCCCTGCCCGGAACGGCCAACAAATACCCCGATGACAATGCCAACAACCAATGCGGCAATCGCTGCCAGAATCAGGTTTGTCATATGCTGTGTCGTCCTTTTACCTAGAAGTGAGCCAAGCCCCTGTTCGACGAGTATAACGCCCCAGGCTCCATCATCCCATGATTGTGGCCTGCGCCAATCGTCGTATTGCTGCCCAGGCGGCCAACGTGGCGAAAAATCGCCAAATGCGAGACAATATGGCGCCCAAATTTACGATCAACTTCCGGGAATACCTTGATGACAGCTGCGATGTCCTCCGAAACCAGTGCGACCATGACCCCTTGGCAACGTTACCAAAAGGATCTTGAACGCCCGGATTTCCAGAAGGACTCGGCCCAGGAAGATGCGGTCAAGCGCCTTCAGTCACTGTACGACAAACTTGTTGAAGCCGAAAGGGATCGTACCAAGCCCAAGGCCAAACTTTTCCGCAAGCTCAAAAAAGGCAAGGAAGAGCCGGTCAAGGGCCTGTATTTCTGGGGTGGGGTAGGCCGCGGCAAAACCTACCTCATGGACACTTTTTACGAGTCGCTGCCTTTTGATCGCAAGATGCGGGTTCACTTCCACCGTTTCATGCAGCGTGTCCACAGCGAACTCAAATCGCTCAAGGGCGAGAAAAACCCTTTGGAGCTGGTGTCCAGGAAGTTTGCCGATGAAACTCGCGTTATCTGCTTCGACGAGTTTTTCGTGTCCGACATTGGCGATGCAATGATCCTCGCCACACTAATGGACGGTTTATTCAGTCGCGGCGTAACCCTGGTGTGTACCTCCAACATCGTCCCGGATGGTCTCTACAAGGATGGTCTCCAGCGCGCCCGGTTCCTGCCCGCTATTGAACTCGTCAAAAAGCACACCGATGTGGTCAACGTTGATGGCGGAGTAGACTACCGGTTGCGGACTCTCGAGCAGGCGGAACTGTTCCACTCGCCTCTTGATGAAGATGCAGATGTCAGCCTGCGAAAAAGTTTCGATGCTTTGGCGGTTGAGGCCGGTAAACACAGCAAATCCATGGAAATCAACGGCCGTAAAATTCCCGCCCAGGCGCACGCAGACGACGTAGTCTGGTTCGATTTCAAAGACGTCTGCGACGGCCCACGAAGCCAGAACGATTACATCGAGATGGCCAGGCAGTTCCACGCCATCATCGTCAGCAACGTGCCCGTTCTGGGCAAAGAAAAAGACGATCAGGCGCGCCGGTTCATTAACATGATTGACGAATTTTACGACCGCAACGTTAAAGTCATCATCTCGGCGGCGGCACCTATCACAGAGCTTTACACCGGCGGCCGCCTCGGCTTCGAATTCGAGCGCACCGAATCTCGACTGCTGGAAATGCAGTCCCGGGAATACCTCGAAGCACCGCACAAACCATAAAAAAGAAAACAGCCCTGCGTAGGTCGGATCAGCACAGCGCAATCCGACAAGAACCTGCCAGACAACCAACAGAGAGATTCAGAAATGAGCACAGACAACGTCGTTATCGTAAGCGGGGTTCGTACCCCCATGGGTGGATTCCAGGGTAGCCTGGCCAGTGTCAGCGCAACCGATCTTGGAGCGATCACCATCGCCGAGGCCGTAAAACGCGCCGGTCTGAAGCCTGCGGATGTGCAGGAAGTCATCATGGGCAACGTCCTGCCTGCCGGCCTAAAACAGGGCCCGGCCCGCCAGGCTATGCGCAAGGCCGGCCTGCCGGATCACACTGGAGCTACCACCATCAATAAGCTCTGCGGCTCCGGCATGAAAGCCGCCATGTTCGCCCACGATCTGATCAAAGCCGGCAGCAACGACATCATGGTTGCCGGTGGTATGGAAAGCATGTCGAACGCTCCCTACATCCTGCAGGGCGTTCGCAGCGGCTACCGCATGGGCCCGGGTCAGGCACCCCAGGATCATATGTTCCTGGACGGCCTCGAAGACGCCGAAACTGGTCGCCTGATGGGCGCCTTTGCCCAGGAAATGGCGGACAAGAAAGGCTACACCCGGGAAGAAATGGATGAATACGCCATCACCTCCCTCACTCGGGCCAAAAAAGCCATTGAGGAAGGCCTGCTGAAAGACGAGATCATTCCGGTAACCGTGAAAAGCCGAAAAGGCGAAGTGATTGTCGAGGACGACGAGCAACCCCACAACGCCAACATCGACAAGATCCCGAGCCTCCGCCCGGCATTCGCCAAAGATGGCACCGTCACAGCGGCGAATGCCTCTTCGATCTCAGATGGCGCGTCTGCGTTGCTCCTGATGCGCGAGTCCGAGGCTGAAAAACGCGGCCTCAAACCCCTGGCGCGAATCGTCGGTCACAGCACCCAGTCCCAGCATCCTGCCGAGTTTACCTGCGCGCCGGTTGGCGCTATCGAAACCCTATTCGGCAAAACCGGTTGGAGCAAAGACGACGTCGACCTCTTCGAGATCAACGAAGCCTTCGCCATGGTCGCCATGATGCCGATCCGCGAACTCGGCCTCGACCCCGAAAAAGTCAACATCCACGGCGGCGCCTGCGCCCAGGGTCACCCCGTCGGTTCCACCGGCTCCCGCCTGCTGGTCACCCTCATGTATGCTCTTCAGCGTTACGGCAAAAAGAAGGGCATTGCAGCTCTTTGCATTGGTGGCGGCGAGGCTACGGCCATGGCTATTGAGATGCTTTAAGCAGGAATCCTGTATAGCTCTTTTGCTTCGGTTGTTGGACAAGGGGCGGTCGTCTTTCTGAAACACGCCGTAAATACGTCCCTGTAGGCTTGACGGCAGCATCCATGCTGCCGACAGTTTCAGAAAGACGACCGCCCCTTGCCCCTGACAATACGAGAAGGCTTTTCGAGGCACTGGTGCCGAAGCTTCCTTTTGTCGTGAATCTGGTGACATCTGAGTCGCAGATTACATCGGAACTATGGGCGCTGACGTCGGGGTGAGCCTTCCGGGAATGTAGAGGGCCATGGATGGCCCGAAACAAGCGCACATGGATGTGCTCGTAGCGGTTCCCGGAAGGCTCACCCCGGCGGCAGTGCTTGCTCCCAAGTTTAAAGCGAAAAAAACCACCAAAACCAAAGTGGTTGCATCTAATTTTGTTGTCTATAGTGATTCTGTGCGACGAAACCCGGCGGCAAACGGCGTTTACAGGGGGATGATAGCAAAATCATACTTTTGACTGATCAAAGCGCCCGAAGGCGTTAGCTATAGTGCCAACATCACGAGCACTGTGCATGAAGCCTCCAATACATCGTGAACACCAATAATCAGAGCAGCGACTCAGAACAACAATGGAGTAGCCTTCCAATGACAAGAAAAACACATCAATGGCAGCGTTGGACCAAATTACCGCTGGCCGTGGCAGTTGCAGCCGGGATGTCCGGTCACGCAGCCGCCTATTCGTTTTATGTGGGTGATGTGGAAGCCCAGTTCAACACCACGCTGTCTGCGGGTGCAGGTTGGCGGGTCGAGGATAGAGATAAGCGTCTGATCGCGCAGGGTAACCTTGGCCCCGAGTATGCCCCAGGTGGCTCCCTTGCCAATATTGGTTCCTCTACGAACAACTATGACGACGGCAACCTCAACTTCGAGAGTGGCGATACTTACTCCAAGATCGTCAAGGGTAACAGTGAACTTTACCTGAACTACTACGTTGACAACCCCTACCTTACACGCGTGGGCGGCCTGCTTCGTGGGCGTTACTGGTATGACTTCGAGTTGAAAGACGAGAACCGCGCCGTTGATTTTGTCGGCCAGCAGCGTGAGCTGAATCCAGACGCGAAAGATAATGCTTCCGGTGGTGAAATCCTCGACGCCTACATTTTCTCTGACTGGTATTTCGGTAATGTTCCGGTCAGCCTTCGCTACGGCAAGCAGGTTGTGAGCTGGGGCGAGAGCACCTTTATCCCGGGCGGCATCAACGTCATCAACCCGGTGGATGTTCCCGCCTTCCGGGCGCCGGGCTCTGAACTGAAAGACGCGCTTCTCCCGGTCGAGATGTTCTACATGTCTGCGGGTATCACAGAGAACGTCACCGTTGAGACCTTCGTACAGGCAGACTGGGAGCCGGTTCGTCCGGACGACTGTGGTACCTTCTTCTCCACCAACGATTTCGCAGCTGATGGTTGCGGCCCGGTACTTCTCGCTGGCCAGCTACCGGATTCCCAGGCCTTTGCACAGGGCTTCATCGCGCCTCGGATTGGAGACCAGGAAGCGGATTCCAAAGACCAGTTTGGTGTGGCCGTGCGCTGGTATGTACCTGAGCTGAATGACTCAGAGCTGGGTTTCTACTACATCAAGTACAACAGTCGTCTGCCATACGTCAGTGGTCTGGTGAACAACCCATCCAGCCCGACTTCGACGCAGCAGAACGATCCGAGCCTGCCGTTCTCCAGCTTCCCGAGCTACTTCATCGAGTACCCGGAGAACATCAACCTGTACGGCATCAGCATCAACACCACCACACCCGGTGGCTGGTCGCTGGGCGCTGAATACAGCTTCCGCGACAACGTGCCTTTGCAGTGGAACGCTTTTGAATTGATCTTTGGTGGCTTGCAGCAGCGTGATCCAGCAGGTGACCCACTTAGTAAGCTGGAAGCGCAGCGTCTTGCAGAAAATCCGGGTGCAAACCTGGCCGGCAAGCCGGTTGCAGGTTACGATCGCTTTAATGTGTCTCAGGCTCAATTCACACTGATCAAGTTCTTCGATCAGGTAATGGGCGCCAGCCGCCTGTCGCTGATTACGGAGTTCGGTGCAACTTACGTGCATGACCTGCCGGAATACGATGAGGCTCGTTACGGTCGGTCAGGCACGTTCGGTATTGGTACTCTCCCCTTCGGCCCGATCGACATCTGTTCCGACGGTGGTGCAAATATCAACGTCAATTATTGTAACAACGAAGGCTTCACAACCGACTTCTCGTGGGGTTACCGTACCCGTCTGGTTTGGGATTACCTGGACGCCGTGGCCGGTGTTAACCTGTCACCGCAGCTGGCCTGGAGCCACGATGTTGAGGGCTACGGCCCGCAGCCGGGCGGTGCTTTCAACGAAGGCAGCAAGGCCATCGGTCTGTCTCTGCAGGCGGTGTACCAGAACAAGATTACCGGCAACATCGGTTACACAAACTTTTTCGGCGGCAAGCCGTATAACGAGTTGACTGACCGTGATTTCGTGAGTGCTAGCGTTTCATACTCATTCTGAACCCGGAAAGAATTCGTTGAACGAGGGAATTTAAATGAAACTTAACAAGAAACTACTGGCCACAGGCGTCCTGGCAGCGAGCATGTTTGCCGGCCAGGCCTGGGGTGCGGTTTCTGCTGAAGAAGCGGCCAAGCTGGGTAACTCGCTGACACCGATGGGTGCAGAAAAAGCCGGTAACGGTGGCGCCATTCCTGCCTGGACCGGTGGTCTGACAACGCCGCCTCCCGGCTACAACAATGACGGCATCTATGTGAATCCGTTCGCGGATGAGCAGCCCAAGTTCACCATCGATCAGAGTAACGTCGAGCAGTACAAAGACAATCTGTCCCCGGGCCAGGTTGCGATGATCGAGCGCTACGATGACTACTTCATGCCGGTGTATGAAACCCATCGTACGGCTGCTTATCCTGAAGAGGTCATGGAGCAGACCGTTGAAAACGCGACCACGGTTGAGCTGATCAAGGACGGTAACGGTCTGGGGAACTATCAGTCTGCCACCCCGTTCCCGATTCCCCAGAATGGTCTGGAGGCAATCTGGAACCACATTACCCGTTACAGAGGTGGTTCTGTACAGCGTACCGTTGGTCAGGTGACGCCGACTGAAGGTGGTGAATTCTCTGTTGTGAAATTCCAGGACGAGCTTACCTGGCGTACCTACCTCTCGGATTACAATCCGGACGAGGATGCGAACGTTCTATTTTACTTCAAGCAGGCCATTACCGCTCCGGCACGTCTCGCCGGTAACGTACTGCTGGTACACGAGACCATCGACCAGGTTGCCGAGCCTCGCCGTGCGTGGGTTTACAACGCCGGTCAGCGTCGGGTTCGTCGGGCGCCTCAGGTAGCGTATGACGGACCGGGTACCGCGTCTGACGGTATGCGTACTTCGGATAACTTCGACATGTTCAACGGTGCTCCGGATCGCTACAACTGGGAGCTGGTTGGCAAGAAGGAAATGTACATTCCGTACAACTCCTACAAGCTGACCGATCGCAGTCTGAGCTATGACCAGATTATTCAGGCTGGTCATATCAATCAGGATTACACTCGCTACGAGCTGCACCGTGTATGGCATGTTCGCGCAACCCTGAAAGAAGGGGCCCGCCACATCTATGCCCAGCGTGACTTCTACATTGATGAGGACTCCTGGCAGGCATCTGTCATTGATCACTACGACGGCCGTGGCGAACTCTGGCGTGTTGCAGAAGCCCACAATATGCAGTTCTATGATCAGAAAGTGCCCTGGTACGCCATTGAGACGCTGTACGACCTGCTCTCTGGCCGCTACCTCGCGCTTGGTCTGACCAACGAGGAAGAGAACCCGTATGAGTTTGGCGTTGAGCGCCGCTCCAGGGATTACACGCCGGCCGCACTGCGCCGCGCCGGTACCCGGTAAGGGTTCTGAAGAAGACCAAAAAACGGCGGGCCTCATGGCCCGCCGTTTTTTTTACACCCTGGAAAACCCTTTCACGTCAAAATTTTGCAGCCCACCCCTCAATTGGTTTAACCTTCTTATCATACTAAAGGCGTACCCGATGTCGGTCGCCATTGAAAAGTCAGTGCAAGATCCACTTTTCCGGCGGTGCAAGGCAGTGCGAGCCGGAGCTAAATGGGGCAGTGCGTGAAACCATTCAATGATGGCTGTGCAGCCAACGACGAATTCCAGTCAGCGAACAGTGGTCTTCAACGGGGCGAGTTAATCAGGGACCTGCTCAGACAACGGGTTCATATTCCCCCGGTTCCGTCCGATTCAATGGTTCGGCCAAAGCTTGATACCAGGATTTCCGAAGCACTGACTTCCAGAGGTGTTCTTTTTCTGGAGGCGCCCTGTGGTTACGGCAAATCCCACGCTGTGGTCAGCGGCCTCGTCAGCGCTCAAATGGCTGCCGATCAAGTCCGCTGGATTACGCTGAACTCCCAGGATAATGCACCATCCCGCTTCCTGACCTTGCTTGCCATTGCCCTGGATCTGCCTGAAACCCCGGAGCAGGGGCTCCAGAGCGGCGCCACCTTCTCGGATACCCTTTCGATGATGCAGGTCGCTTTGGCGCGTGAGGGTTCCGGCCAGCCACGGGTCCTGGTGCTGGACAACCTCCAGAATCTCAGCAATCCCGCCGTAGTGGACCTGCTTCAACAGCTGGTGATGGAATTTCCGAGTGGTTCGTCCATCGTTCTTATCTCCCGTAAGGCGCTACCTTTCGAAACGCACAGCCTCGAGCTGGAAAACCGTTTCACCCGCATCGGGTCTGAAACGCTTGAGTTTTCCCGTTCAGAAACCTTCGAGTTTTTCCGGTCCGCCACGACGAAGAGCGAACTCACCAGCGTTGCTGTCGATAACCTCTACTATATGACCGAGGGCTGGGCGACGCCTTTGGCGCTGTATCGTCGGGAGGTTGCTCAGAATATCGAGCGCAAACCCATTCAGGAAACACCGAGCGTTGAAAGGTTTTTGAAGGAGTCGGTGCTTGGCAATCTGACCCCGGGGCAGATGCGGTCCATGCGGGGTATTGCAGAACTTGAACTGTGCTCCGATGAACTGTTCCTGGCGCTTGAGCGACTCCTGCCTGAAGCTGGCTTTGTTCCCTCTCAGGCTGCCGAGCGGGGGCTGCCCCTGAAGCCGATGCCGGGCCGTGGTCGCTGGTTCCGTGTAAACCCGTTGTTGCAGGAATGGCTGAAGTCGCCCGTAATGGCCGGTTATTCGGAGCGGATGCTGCAGGCGAGCCGATGGTTTGGCGTGCGCGACCAGTTCCCGGAAGCATTGAAATACGCGCTACTGTCTGGAGATGCCGAGGAAGTCATCCGCATAGCCGCTGAGGGATCAGAGGCTTTGCTGTTGGGTCAGGATACCGCATCGCTCCTGCGCCTTCGAAAGAGTCTGCCGGCCCAGCTCCTGGAACGAAGCGTGCGTCTCAGAATTGTCTATAGCTGGGTTCATGCAATTGGCGGCCAGTTCCGCCAGGCTCGAGCGCTGATTGATGGTCTGGCTGTGACCGACCGACAGGAGCAGGCTGCACGGATTCGTGCCTTGAAAGCGTTTATCCTGCGGGGCGAGGGCAGTGTTGGGCCGGCTTTGGACATGGCTGATGAGGCCCTGGCTGACGGGGAACTCAGTACTCAGGGCCAGCTTGTCACGCAGATGGTCCGTTCCAGTGCATTGTGCGCCGCGGGTCGATTCCCGGAGGCCCGGGAAGCAAACCGGGCTGCGTCGAGACTGGCAAGAGAAGCGGGCGATTCCGGTTCGGAAGCACTGGCGGTTTATGCCCATGCCCGGATCGAACTGGGCAAAGGCGCCCTGAAACATGCAGAGCAATTGTTGCGCACCGGTCTCGATACCGCCATGCAGGAGCTTTCGCGTCCCGCCCGGATTGGCGAAACCCGCCTGCAACTGAATCTGGTGCTTGTGCTTTGGCATCAGGGCCGTGAAGCGGAAGCAGATCGCCTGTTGGTCACCTGTGGGCGTCATGCTGAACAGACCAGAGATCTTGGACTGCTGCTCGCGATGACCATTCGTGTCTTGATGTGTCGGGCCCAGGGTCGACTTGAGGATGCGTTTGTCTGGATTGGTCGGGCCGAGCGTACCATGCATTCCTGGCAAGTCGACGAATCACTGTTCGTACCTGTTCTCGAGGCCCTGAAAGCCAACTGCTGGTTGTCGCAGAATCAGATCGACAGTGCCGATCAGGCGGTTCGAAAGCTTGCTCCTTACCGGGAAGCGGGCTGCGTACCGGAGCTTTTCCCCATGATGCCGGGCTTGCTGGACTGCCTTCAGGTTCGGGTCGACCTGGCCCGCGGTGATCTGATAAAAGCCCGGGAAACACTCCAGGGTATCCGTGAACGATATGAGGGAGCCATTCCATGGGGCGTAGAGCTCCACATGCGCTTGCTTGAGGCTGTGATCGTTCTGGATGAAAAGGGACCGGTGGTTGCCCTGAAGATTCTGTCTACCGTCGTCAATGAGGCTGCTGCAGAGCATTTCATCAGTCCTTTCCGGGAGCTCAGGAACGAATTGCAGGAGCTAATGACGAAGGGCTTTGGTCAGCTTCCCGAGAGTGCGTTTAAAGAGGCGCTGGGCGAGGTGTTCGAGCTGCGTGAGGTCGCGGGTACCCTGGACACCCTGGCGGAGCCCATCAGTGAGCGGGAGCAGGGCGTGCTTGAGCTGATTGCAAAAGGGCTTTCAAACCAGGAAATAGCTGACAAGCTGCATATTTCCCTGCACACGGTGAAAACCCACGCGCGTCGAATCAATGCCAAGCTGGAAGTGAAATCCCGAACCCAGGCTATTGTCCGGGCCCGGGAGCTTGGGCTGCTTTAAGCTCATCGATTCGCGCATCTTTTTCGGCCCAAATCTGGCTCACCCAGCGCTGGAACGCAATCCGGGTCTCCCGGTTGTTTTCGTAATCCATTCCCAGAAACTCGCCTGGAATTTCCCGCGTCCGAACGTCAATAATAATCCTTCGGATTCGCCCGCAAAGGTAATCCCAAAAGCCGGCCCTGCCGTCGGGATACACGATCGTGACATCCAGCATGGTGTGAATCATGTCGCCCATCGCGTCCAGTACAAAAGCCGTTCCGCCTGCTCTCGGTTTCAAGAGGTGCTTGTAGGGTGAATTCTGGCGATCATGCTTCTCGGGCGTAAAACGGGTGCCTTCCATGAAGTTGAAGATCGTCACCGGCGTGTAGCGAAACTTCTCGCAGGCAGCCTGGGTGGCCGCTACATCCTTTCCCTTGAGCTCAGGGCGTTTGGCAATCTGTTCCTTGGTGTGGCGATGCATGAACGGAAAATCCAGCGCCCACCAGGCAACCCCCAGAAACGGCACCCAGATCAGCTGTTTCTTCAGGAAGAACTTCAGCAGGGGAATCCGGCTGTTCAGTACGTACTGAATGGCGGGAATGTCGGCCCAGCTCTGATGGTTGCAGGTGACAAAATACCAGTGCTTCCGGCTGAGATTTTCCACGCCCCGCACATCCCAGTCGACCTTGTGCAGAAGTTCCATCAGCAGATTGTTGAAGCCAATCCAGACCCACGCGATGGTGTTGAGGATCACCGTGCAGCCCTTTCGTACGGCGGTAATGGGCAGAACGAGTTTAAGCAGGGCGACTGCGAGGAGAAACGGAATCAGCACCAACGTGTTACACAGGATGAGCAGGGCCGCCAAAGTCCCCTTCAGCGGCGCGGGGAGAAAATCGAGCATGGGGTAGGGTCTCTAACCTTCAGCCGGGTTGGTTTTCAGTGATGATTGGCGGGGTAGCAAACCGGTTTCCGCTTCGGTAGAGGCCAGCTGTTCAAGGCTGCCAGGTTCGAGGTTTCTAACCACGCTGCGGAAATCGTCGTCGTAAAACTCCAGGTTGTTGTAGTGAATCATTGCCCGGATCTCTTCAATGTATTCTTCTCCGCGCTCGGAGTAGCCAAGCAGTCCCTCTGCGAGCTCCAGGCCTGAGAGAGGGGCATTATCACGGCGGTCTTCGAGCCGGACGTCTCGCAACAACTGATAGGTCGGGTGGCGATTCAGGTTCTGTATGTACGCACGAACCGAGCGGTAGGGTGAGGAGAACTTGGCCACCTCATGGCTCGCGCCCTCTGCTCGGCCGCGGGGAACAAGTCCGCAGCCTTTCGAAAAGCACCACTGGCCAAAAAGGTTATTACCTTTCGTGGCAAACCGGGACGTGCCCCAGGCGGATTCGTTGGCGGCCTGTGCCAGGATCAGAGACGGAGGAATTACATCGAGACGCTTGCGTAGCAGGGCAAACTGCTCGTCGCTGCCGGGCTCGGCATCCACTCTTAATCGCTCGGACTGTTGGGCCAGCCAATCATACTCCTTGCTGGTCAATGTCTCCTTCGCAGCGAGGCTATCCAGGTAGTCGCGCTCAATCAGAATCCGTGAGTTGGCCAGAACAATCCGTGGGTAGAGAAACGAGAAGAAAGCGGCCTTTTTCTCTGTGGTGTCCCGATACTGAGAAAAATCCGGCAAGTCGTCGTTGGCCCAACTTGGTAGCGGAGGTAGAGAAGACAGTGCGGGTTCGGAGCCTGTGTTATCGGAGTTGATCCGGTCAATACTGGCCTGTGGCGTATAAAAGCCACCGCCGATCGCAAATGCAATCAGGGGGAGCATCAGTATGACGGCCCGTTTACCCGCAGACATAAAACCTCTCGTTTCAATCGATATAGCAATGATTATAACAGGTTATACGAGAGCGTTTGCCAGTTGGGTTTTGTCGGATGCCACTGCCGTCAGGGCAGTCGTGTTGCAACCAGCAAACCGATCTGTTCCTCACCACCCCCTGTGGATCGGAAACGCAAATAGAACTGGTCCTGACTGGCGGTGTGAAAACCCTCAAGTACAAGGTTGCCTGAGGTGAACTCTACCCTCCCGTCGCCCAGTTGGCTGAGCGCCAGGTCGATGTCCGCCAGGCTCTCCAGCGCAGGTTCTGTCACGGTCTCGTCATCAACGGAATGGGTGCTGGTCAGCGAAGTCGGCGAGAGTGTTGCCGAGCTTGAGGATTCGATGGTCAGCAGGGCATTGTCAAAATGTCGGAGGCGGTTCGTCTGCGATGTCAGGGCCAGGGCCACGCCCTGAAGCCTGAACTGTCCCGTAGCCGGTGCGGTGTTCGCGGTTTGTTCCGCGGCAATCAGGATACCGTCGCCTAGCGGACTATCGTCCAGGTTGAATGCCATCAGGGTGCCATCCGGGGTGCTGGCACCGACACCAATATCTGGCTGCTGGAAATCACCGGAAGCGGTGGTTATGTCCAGGTTCAGTCGTCCGATATCCACATCCCCGTTGCTGAGCCGCGAGGTTCGGTTGCTCAGGGTCCAGGATTCTGCTCGGGTACCGCTGGAGTCCGTCGAGACAGTGCCTGAACTGTCTCGTTGTAATGACGTAAAGCTCTGGGATTGGTTAACTGTACCGCCAGAAATCTGCCATTGGCCAACGCCTGTTTCGATGGTGAGAGGCGTTGTCTCGTCGCTGAATCGGGTTCCAAGATACAGCATGTTGTAGTCGCGGCCATTCAGACTGTCGGCGTCGAATCCCTCCTTTCTGAGGAGGTTGACCTCAAGAACCGACAGATACTGATCCTCCAGAGTACCCAGCCGCCGCAACTGGTCGCCGTCTGCTTCCAGCTCGATCGCTTTGCCAGCGCTGAAATAGCCGCTGATCACCCGGTCGGGCCCAGTGGTTTCATCCTCAGGCGCGCTTGTGAAGGCGTCCAGATAGTAGGGATTGCGAGTCCAGCCAATAATTTTCGAGCTGCCCCGGCCGGTAATGCTCTGATACAGGGCCCGGCCTGCCAGCAGGCGGGTGTCTTCCAACAGCGTGGCTGCTCCGGGGGATGAAGAATGAGTGTTCCGTTCCCAGTATTCAGAGCCCCGCACGAAGAAGTCGTTTCCCGCCTGGTGAATCAGAGCCTCGCGATCGTATGGAATATCGTTGGCCAGAGAGGTCACTCGGATGTTGAAGGCATCAAAGCTGGTCAGGGTGAGAGCCGGATAGACATAGCCGGTGCCATTATCATCGGTCAGCACCTCTTCCTGGGCCGTTCGAACACCCCATTGTCCGGACCCGCTCAGGGTAGACTCGAGAAAAGTCTGCCCCAACTCGATGCCGAGGAATACTGAATTGTAGTCTGCTGAACTGGCGCTGATTTTTCCCGAGGACGTCTCATCGAGCACCGCGTAGTCGGCCATGGCGCTCACGTAACGGGCAAAGTCTCCCCGATTTTCCAGAATATGCAGGGCACCGCCGAGGCCAACATTGGAAGGAATCTCAATTTCAAAGTCGTGGACCTGATCGGCGAGGGTCGACCACACATACTTGTTCAGGCATAGCTCGCCGCCTTCATCGGCAACGCAATCCATAATGGTCTGGAACTCGCCGGCGGTGTAGCTGCTGAGCGTATTGCGCACCAGGTACTCGGAGAAGGGATTCACCTTCACATCCCGGTCAGCATCGGCGGCCAGGGCACGCATGCGGGTGTTGCCGTAACTGGCATCGATAATCACATCCGGACCCAGGGGCAGGCCATTGGTGAATTCGATAATGGTGAAGCCTTCGCTGTCGGTGCGCGTGGAAATCGCGGGTTCATCAAGCACAGACAGGGCCTGATTGGTGTAGTAAACACTCACCCTGTCCGGCGGTACGATTCTCAGGTTACGGCGGGTAGGCTCGCCCTCGCTGGTGACACCACCCGGTACCTCCATGGTTACCCGGACTTCGTTGCTGGCGAGGCCCCCGGTGTTGGTGGAATCGCCGGTGTTGCCGGAGCTGAAATCGTCCACCGGGTTCTTGTTGCCTGCGAAGTCATTGGGCTGACTAGCCGCCCCCTCAATGGCATCGTCACCGCCACCACATCCGGCGGTGAGTAATAGAGTCGAAGAGAGCAATAAACCGAGTGTGAATCGCATGCCTGGCTATCCGTGCAGAAAATACAGGCAAACAGTCTAACAGTGGGATTCTCGGGAAAGCGTGAGGAAAAGCACGAAAGGGTTATGGAGGGAACACGAAACGGGCCCCACCGGGCCCGTTTCAGAAAAGGCAGGAATCAGAAGAAAATCTTCATGCCCGCCATAACGCCTTCATCGAGATTGACGTCTCGTGAGGAGTTCTCGATATCGGTGTTCAGATAGCGATAGCCGGCGAAAATCTCGGCGTTGCGGATAACCCGATAGCTACCACGCAGCTCAAGGCTGGTCATATCATCGGAATCGCCAAACGAGAGAATGCTGGGGGCGTAGTGCAGGCCACCGGTGAACGACAGGCCAGGGACATCCGGGATATTGACGGTCGCAAAACCGCCAAGACCGACAGCACCGCCATCGGCGCGGCTTTGATCCCAATAGATACCCCTCATGCCGATGCCGGCTGTGGTGGGCAGGTTGCCGATTGCCGTGCGGCCCTGGGCATGGAAATCAACGTTGAAAATATCGCGGCCACCTTCGCGGTAGGTGTAACCGGTGCCAAGCTGGATATCGTTGTTGGTGCCGAAGAAGTTTACCTGGCCCTTCACCGAGTCGTTTGTAAGGCTAAGATCCACGTCACCTGCGAAGGCAGGCGCGGCAGCCAGTGAGAGAACCATCAGGGAAATCCGGGACGCTTTCATAGTTGTGCACCTTCGTTACGTTTTTAGCAGAATTGGCGGTATGTTAACGGGACGCACCGGACCACTCAACTTAAATGCCAGTAAGTCCCCGTTAACTTTCATTTTTCGCAGATCAGTGCCGGGTGGTCTCGCCGCCCTGGTCCAGATCTTCTGGTGATGCGTTCTCAGCGGGTACCCGGTATTCCTCGTTGGCCCAGGCCCCCAGATCGATCAGTTTGCAACGCTCGGAGCAGAAAGGGCGCCAGGGATTGGTCTCGGTCCATTCCACGGACTTTTTACAGGTTGGGCATTCAACGTTCATGGTTGCCTTCGGGTATCGGAAACGTGTCTGGATGTCTGTGCCTGTAGTTCGGTAAGCCGGTCTCAGGAGGCAGCAGACGCCTGACAATATTGTTCCAGTACTGCCCGCAGCATTTCAATATTGACAGGCTTGGCAACAAACGAATCCATACCGCATCGGCGGCAGCGTTCCTCGTCTTCTTCCATGGCACTGGCGGTCAGCGCGACCACCGGGATGCGCACGCGGTTGTGGGTTTTCTCCCATTCCCGCAGGCGTCGGGTGGCTTCAAAGCCATCCACACGGGGCATCACACAATCCATGAACACCAGATCGAACGGGTGCCACTGCCAGAGGCTGGCCGCGGCCTCGCCATCGTTGGCGGTCATCACGTCGCAACCGAGTTTCTCCAGCAGTCGACGGGTCAGGGTGCGGTTCACAGGGTTGTCTTCCACCAACAACACCTTCATTCGGCCGCAGGGAAGCTCCCGGCGCCGGGCGGTATCGGTGGTGGCCTGAAGCGAGAATCGGGTCAGGAAGCGCCGTTCTTCTTTGGCTGCATCGGCAAACAACTGGTTTAGGATGGGGGTCAGGCAGGACTCTCGCAGAGATTTGCTCAGGAAGGCATCTGCACCGGCCTGGCGAAAATGTTCAGCGTCGCCCCGTTGCGGGTTGGACGACAGGATCAGCAGGCGCATATCTGACCAGAGCGGGTTGCTACGGATCTGCCGGCACAGCAGGTCGCTGTCCATATCCGGCACAAAGCCATCCAGAATGATCGCGTCGAACGGCTGCTGGCCATCGAACGCCGTGCGCAGGGACGTTAGTGCTTCGCCGGCGGACTTCACCGCCTCAATGTGCACCTCGTGCCGGGACAGCATTTCCAGTGTGATCTTGCGGGACAGCTCATAGGAATCCACAACCAGAATCCTGCGATTCTTCACCATCCGGGTGTCCGGCCGAACCCGGGCGGCGTTCTCCGGGGCCACGGGCAGAGTCAGTTCCATCCAGAAGGTCGAGCCCTCACCGGGGCGGCTTTCGAGATCCATCGACCCGTCCATCAGGCCCACCAGTTGACGGCAGATGGTGAGGCCAAGGCCTGCACCGGGCAGTTGACGCTGGAACTGTTGGCCAAGCTGCACGTAGGGCTCGTAAACCAGGGGAACATCTTCCGGGTTGATGCCCACGCCGGTGTCTTCCACGGCAATGCGAAGGCGAGCCTTGTCATCCCGACGGCCCAACACCTCGATACTGATCAGCACATGGCCGGAATCGGTAAACTTGATGGCGTTGGACGTAAGGTTCAACAATATCTGGCGAATGCGAACCGGGTCGCCTTTCAGCGCCCAAGGCAGATTTTCGTCGATCCGAAGTTCCAGTGCGAGGCCTTTCTCCCGGGCGCGAGAGCCAAGCATGTGCACCAGATCATTGAGGGTTTCCCGAAGGTCAAAGGGGATGTCTTCAAGTACCAGTTTGCCCGCTTCCATGCTGGAGATATCCAGCAGGTCGTTGATGATGGCCGAGAGGCTTTCCGAGGCGCTCAACAGGGTCAGCACGTATTCCCGCTGCTCCTGATCCAGCGGCGTATCGGTAAGCAGGTTGGCGTAGCCCAGCACCGACTGCAGCGGAATGCGCAGTTCGTGGCTGACATTCGCGAGGAACTGGTTCTTGGCGTGGTTGGCGCGAACTGCCTCGTCCCGTTCACCCTGGGACTGGATCGTGGTTTGGCGCAGAGAGCGGGTGTCCTCTAGGATCTGCAGGCGCATCTTGTTAAGGGCCTGCTCCAGCTCCGAGAGTTCATCTGGTGTTTTTCGGGGTTTGCGCTTGAGCTCCAGCGGGTCTACCAGCGCGTCGAGATTCAGCCGGGCGGCGTAATCGGCCATAGATTCCAGATGCCGGGTCAGCGTTAAACGAACGATCACCAGCAAGCCCAGGGTGCCCAGCATGACAACAATGGATTGAAACAAAAGGTTCAGGAACGCGCGGTTACGCAGGTCTGTGTAGATCTGGTCGATGGATGAGGTGACGGTGAGCGTGCCAACGTTTTCAGGACTGCGGTTGTTGGAGCGGTCGAAAACCAGTGGAAAGGTTTGCGATATGACCCGGCCCTCAGGGTAAGTACCGGTGCTGAAGGTTTCGCCGGTGCTGGTCACCACCCGCCCGTACTGGACAGCGGGCACTGCTTTCATATCATCCAGGCTGTTGGCCACCTCGCTGAAATTCATCAGCCAGATGTTGTTGCTCATGCTTCCGGAAACCAACTCCGCGGCCCGTGTCTGGTCATTCAGCAGATCGTTCTTGCGCCGCTCGAATTCTCCGATCAGCTGAACGCCCGTTGCCACCAGAGACAGAAAAAGGCTGAACAGCAATACGTAGGCGAGCAACCTTGCCGCCAGTGGTCGTATTCCCAATCGTTTGAAGAACCGCTTTGAAGGCAAGGCACATATTCCCTGTGTCGACTACAAAATCACCAAAAGCAGTTTAACAGACCGTCAGCACTTCGACACGTTTCCGTGAATGATCATTCACGAATCGGAATCGCACGTTCAAATCGTACAGATGCGCACCGTAAATGCGCTCTTCTTCCCGTCCTCTGCGAAAGGAGGGGCGTGGATCGTAAGCCACCACATCCTCGATCAGCGGCCGCAGTTCCGGATACTCTTCGGGTGACAGCTTGCCAATCTGGGCCTCCGCTTCCGGCAGAAAAACCACGTCGAGTTTTTCCGTGGGTGGCGAGTCTGCCCAGCCCAATGTCGCTTCAGGAACTGAATCGGCGAATGGCAGGTAGGGTTTGATATCCAGTATAGGTGTGCCCTCGATGAGGTCATGATCACTGATGCGGAGAATGAGCTGTCCATCTTTGCGCACCAATCCCTCATTGCGAACGACCGAAAGGCCGAGGCTGTTTGGGCGAAACGGAGACCGGCTGGCAAACACACCCATCTTGCGATTGCCGCCCAGCCGGGGAGGGCGCACCACGGGCCGCCAGTCTGCCCGCACCGCCTCGTGAAACTGAAAGGTCAGCCAAAGGTGGCTGGCGGTCTCCAGCCCACGGAAGGCATCTTCCCGGTCAAACGGTGGCTGGATAATCAGCTCGGCCCGGGCATGCCGGGTCAACCCCGGCTGGCGAGGCACCCCGAACTTGTCCTGAAAGCATGAGCGGGTAATGGCGATAGGCGTGAGAGTAAGGGCCTCGGTCGCGGGTTTCGAGGGGTGTCTTGGCATTACAAACGATCATCCTCAATGATACCGGAGAAAAACATTTCCACCCGAAACACCACAGAAGCACGGTCTTTAAAGCTCTCCTCCCGGGGGAATTCCAGTGCTGGAATCAGCTCCGCATAGAGCCAGTTGCTGTGTAGACGGTAGCGGAACGTGAGATCCCCGAACGCTGATGTGGTGCGCCAGGAAGGTTTGCTTTCCCCAAGTACGCCCAGCCGGGGAGTTACAATCAAGCGGTTATTCATGCGCTTACGCATGCTGAATATCTGAGCCGAAACAAATTCCTTGTCGTTGTGCACCCACTCCAGTTCTGACGACGAGCGAAAATACCAGTCATTGCCCACCGGGCGCCCAACGCCAATCCAGGTTCGCTCGCCCCAGCCGTCTTGATGAAAGTAATAAAACCGCTGCTGAGCGTTCAGAATCCACTTGTCGTCCAGCCGCCAACGTTTCTCAGCCGTTGCCCGCCAGAACGCGTCTGGAGGAAGTCGCAGGCGCACACCCACGTCGTTGGAAAAGTTGATGGCGTCACCAATCTGGGTCAGGTAACGCAGTGCACCTGTGGCTTCCGTATCGGAACGCTCGGGCTCCGTAAGCTGCCGGTCCCGCTGGCGCTCCCCGAGAGGAATCAGGTCTTCGCTCTCGCTCTCGATCACCAGGCGCAGTTTCCGACGAGTGGTGGGGATATCCAGCCGGAACCGAGCCTCAGGCTCAAATTGTGCCGGATCGCCGTACTCGGATTCTGTCGCAAAGCCAATGCGCAGGTAGCTCTCGTTGTTGGGAAGGCTCTGGGCGCTGCCCGATAAGGTACGGTCTGCCCATTGGCCAACCGACTGGATCTTCTGCCCGTGAAGACGCTCCTGCCGCAGCACCCAGTTGCTGAATTTGAGCCAGTAGGAATCCCGGGGATCGGCCCAGTATTCGTCCGGCTCAAACGTATAGAACCCGATCGGGAGCTGACCCGGCGAGAGAATCTCAGCCACGGAACGCTCCCGAACCTCAAACACCGGCTCAATGCTGTAGCTTGGAGAAGAGACCGTCAGAGAAAGTACAGCCGCGAGGGCTGCAATACGATAGCGGGAAAACCAGTCAGCCAAAGTCCACCAGCAACCTTTCATGCAGCTCCCGCACCTGACGCGTTACTTCATCCAGAGGGCGATCATTATCAATCACCTCATCCGCCCGCGCTAGCCGATCTTCACGCGACATTTGAGCCGCAATGATCCGCTCAACCTGCTCCCGGGAATTGGTATCCCGGGCCATGGTGCGTTCCAGTTGGACGGCCTTGGGCACGTCGATCACGATAATGCGGTCAACCAGCTCGTGCTGGTCGGTCTCGAGAAGGAGAGGGGAGACCAGAAGCACGTAGGGAAGCTGGTAGTTTTCCGGGTTCAACTGCCGAATCAATTCCTCGCGGATGATTGGATGCAGCAGCGACTCCAGCCAAACACGCTCTTCCTGCTTCTCAAAGACAATCCCACGAAGCTGCGCCCGATCCAAAGCACCCTCAGAAGTGAGGATGGTCTTCCCAAAATGCTCTGAAATCCGTTCCAGTGCAGGCGTTCCCGGCTCAACCACCTCACGGGCAACATCATCGGCGTCCACCCAGTGCACGCCGTGCTCACCAAACAAGCGAGTCACAGTGGATTTTCCGGACCCAATTCCGCCGGTGAGGCCAACAATCTTCATGAATCAGACTCCCAGGAATCCGTACCAGAATGCCTGAATCTCACTGCCAAACCACAAACAAATCAACCCTGCCGTGGCGAGGTAGGGCCCAAACGGAATCGGAACTTCCCGCCCATGCTTCTTGAACACCATCAGGCTGATACCGACAACGGCACCTACAACCGAGGAAAGCAGAATCACCGCTGGCAACAACTGCCACCCCAGCCAGGCGCCGAGTGCGGCAAGCAGTTTGAAGTCTCCGTGGCCCATGCCCTCCTTGCCGGTTACCAGCTTGAAGAGCCAGTAAACAGACCACAAGGAGAGATAACCTGCCACGGCACCCCAAAAGGCACTGTTGAAGTCCGTCAGCACGCCAAAATAATTCAACACCAGGCCCAGCCACATCAGGGGCAGCGTAATGCTGTCTGGTAGGAGCTGGGTGTCGAAATCGATAACGGTCAGGGCCACCAGAGCCCACACCAGCAACAAGGCCCAGAGAGCGGATTCGTTCGGCCCGATGACTGCAATGGTCACCACCGAGAAAATCGCCGTTAGCGCCTCAATGATTGGATAACGTGGCGAGATAGGCGCCTTGCAAGATGCGCATTTGCCCCGAAGAACCAGCCAGCTTACTACAGGGATGTTCTCCCAGGCGCGAATGCCATGGCCGCAAGAAGGGCAGGTGGAGGCCGGTTTGGACAGGGTGATCCGCTCTTCATCCTTTCGCTGTGTTTCAGGCAGCTCAAGGAATTCCTCGCACTGGCAGCGCCAGTCCTGGTGCATCATTTTCGGCAGCCTGAGAATGACAACGTTCAGGAAGCTGCCGATGCAGAGAGAGACTAGGGTGACGGAAAGAAAGAGAAGCCAGGGAGTGGCGAGAAAGGCGTCCAGAGTAATCATCAATTATCCGAAAATCAGGCAGGCGAACTCGGGGTTAGAAAAACGCTTTCTTCTGACCCCAACTTAAAGCGTGAACTTGGGGTCAGATGAAAGCCTTCATCTGACCCCTTTTTCAGGTCGTTAACCAACAACTTGACCCATCTGGAAGATCGGCAGATACATTGCAATGATCAAGCCACCAACCAGAACACCCAGAACCGCCATAATCATTGGTTCCATCAGGGCTGTGAGGTTATCGACCATGTCGTCGACCACTGCTTCATAATGCTCCGCCACCTTGGCCAGCATCTCGTCCAGGTTACCGGATTCTTCACCGATGGCTGTGAGCTGTACAGCCATCACCGGGAATACGTCTTGTTGGCGCATTGAGGCCTGGAGCTGAGTACCGCTGGATACGTCGTTTTTGATGCGGTCAATCGCATCGCGGTAAACGGCATTACCGGTTGCACCCGCGACCGAGTCAAGCGCGTCCACCAGAGGAACACCGGCCGCGAAGGTAGTTGAAAGCACGCGCCCGAATTTCGCAACGGCGGATTTGTCCAGAATCTCTCCTACTACAGGGAGCTTAAGAACATATTTGTCGACAAAATCCGAAAACTTTGGGGATCGGCGTTTGGCTTCTTTAAAAAGAAATATAAAACCCACAATACCTAGTAACACTACAAACCACCAGCTTTGTAACCATTCGGATAGCTCCACCACCATTTGGGTGAATACAGGCAGTTCTGCGCCGAATCCTTGGAAAAGACTTTCGAACTGGGGAACAACCTTCACCAGTAGAATTGATGTAACGATAATTGCAACGACAATAACCGCGATGGGGTAAGTCATTGCCTTTTTTACTTTCTTTTTAAGATTTTCTGTCTTTTCCAGATACGTCGCAATTCGATCTAACATTGCTTCAAGCGCGCCGGCCTTCTCACCGGAATCCACAAGATTGCAGTAAAGATCGTCAAAATATTTCGGATGCTTGCGAAGTGAGCCTGCGAAGCTGGTACCAGACGAAATATCATTCCGGATCCCCATGACCAGCTCTTGAAGACCTTTGTTTTCAAGTCCATCAGCAACAATGTCAAAGCTTTGAACTAACGGCACGCCAGCTTTCATCATCGTAGCAAGCTGACGAGTCAGCATGGCAATATCAAAGGGCGTGATTTTCTTGCTGCCACCGAAAAGAGGCTTTGGCTTCTTCTTGACCTTATCCGGAATAATGCCTTGCTTGCGAAGTTGGGCCTTAACCAGTGCAAGGTTGGAGCCTGTTAGCTCGCCCTTGGACTTATTGCCCTTTCGGTCTTTACCTTCCCAAACGTACGATTCCAGCTTCTGTGCTTTCTCTGCCATGCTTAATCCTTCGTCACGCGGTTGGCTTCCTCAAGGCTTGTTACGCCCTCAATCACTTTCATAAGTGCTGATTGGCGCAAGTTACGGAAGCCCTCGGCCTGAGCCTGCTTTGCAATTTTGATGGAACTGGCTTCTTCCATAATCATGTTGGCCAGCTCGTCGGTAATCTTGACCACCTCGTAAATCCCGACGCGGCCTTTATATCCTCCATTGCATTTATCACAGCCCTTGGGGCGGTACAACGTGAAGCCTGTATCAATTTGTTCCTGTGTGAACCCCTCCTCCAAAAGCACTTCCTTCGGGACCTCGAAGGGCTCTTTGCATGCGCTGCACAGTCGCCGTCCCAGTCGCTGTGCAATAATCAAGCTTACGGATGTGGCGATGTTGAACGAGGGCACCCCCATGTTCATCATCCGCGTGAGCGTTTCGGCGGCACTGTTGGTGTGTAGGGTTGAAAGAACCAGGTGGCCGGTTTGCGCTGCCTTTATAGCTATATTGGCTGTCTCAAGATCGCGAATCTCACCCACCATGATCACATCCGGGTCCTGACGCAGGAAAGCTCTCAGGGCTTCCGCAAAGCCAAGCCCGACCCGAGTGTTAACGTTCACCTGGTTAATACCTTCCAGGTTGATTTCCGCCGGGTCTTCCGCCGTGGAAATATTGATGCCCGGTGTGTTCAGGATGTTCAGGCCAGTGTACAGGGATACAGTTTTACCAGATCCGGTAGGCCCCGTTACCAGAATCATACCCTGTGGTTGAGCAAGGGCGTCCATGTAAAGTTTTTTCTGGTCTTCCTCGTAACCAAGCACATCAATGCCCAGTTTCGCCTGGCTCGGATCCAGAATCCGAAGCACAATCTTTTCGCCCCATAAGGTAGGGAGCGTGTTAACCCGAAAATCAATGGCCTTGGTTTTGGAGAGCTTCATCTTGATCCGGCCATCCTGAGGCACCCGCCTCTCGGAAATATCGAGCTGCGCCATAATTTTCACACGGGCGGATATCTTCGGGGCCAGTTTTATAGAGGGGCGCGAAACTTCTTTCAGGATACCGTCCGTGCGGTAGCGAACGCGATAGATCTTTTCATAAGGTTCAAAGTGGATGTCGGACGCTCCGCCCCGAATCGCATCAAGGAGCATCTTGTTCACATACTTGACGATTGGAGCGTCGTCGACCTCACTGGCCGAGACAGCGCCTTCATCTTCCGGCTCCCCACCTTCGGTTTCTACACCTTCAAGATCGGCATCCTCGAGATCACCCATCGAGGTGTCCTGGGACTCGAGGTACTTGTCGATGGCTTCTCTAAGCTTGGCATCGTCTACCAACACCGCATCTGTGCTTAGTCCAGTATTGAACTTGATCTCGTCCAAGGCCTGGATGTTGGTTGGGTCTGAAACAGCAATGAACAGCCGATTCCCGCGCTTGTAGAGAGGAAGGGCGTTGTGCTTCCGGACAAGTTTTTCGTCTACCACCTTTTCCGGCATCATCTCTGGCATAAAGGCCGAAAGGTCTAGAACAGAGACGCCAAACTCCATCGCCGCGGAAAAAGCCAGCTTGGAGCTGTCAGCGAGATTGTTCTGGGTGAGGTAGGTAATTAAGGGGATTCGGTTCTGGGATGCTTGTAAAAAAGCATCTTTTGCAGTTGCCTCGTCGAGAAGCCCGTCATCCACAAAGCGTCTGGCGAGTCCAGTGAGCGTGATATTACTGTTGTTAGTAGACATAAATTAAATCAGGAACGCAGCCTAAGTTGCTGAAACGGGTGTTTTGTTGATTGCAATGAGTTTAGATGGCCAGCCGCGATTTGGAAAGGACTCAAACTATATGCGACCCATTACAGTTGGTGAAAAAGCCCTTTCGGTTTGGCAGTGCATTGCCAGTGCGTTTGGTCCATCTGTACATGTCGACCTGACAAAAATTGTCACTGACTGACAGGGGCAGGCAGTCGTTCCCTCGGTCACCTGAATTCCTAAATACAGAGGGCGTTCGTTAGGTATTTGTTTTAAATGAGGAAATATTTATTTTCGCACCGATCAAGAAATTGGCATAGTGAATGCAAAACCCCTAACAGGCTCACAAAGCCGGTCACGGGGAGCGTCTCCGCCGGGCCCGGGCCAGAAAGAGTTGATCAACGTCAAACACAGAGGTCGAAAATGAAGAATATTCAAATCAATCACGCTCAGAAGGGTTTCACCCTGATCGAACTGATGATCGTTGTCGCGATCATCGGTATCTTGGCTGCAATCGCTATTCCCCAATACCAGGATTACACCGCTCGAACCCAGGTTAATCGCTCCTACAGCGAGATTTCTGCGCTGCGAACTGCTGTCGAAGAGAACCTCACCCGTGGCAATGTGAGCTTTACTTGGGAAGACCTTGGCTTTGTACAGTCTAACCTGACCAACGCAGTGACCGTGACTGACTCAATCGACTTCTCCGGCGGTGACGGCACTTTGATCGTCACTCTGGGCGGCAACGCTGGTGCAGGCATTCAGGGCGCGACCATCGAATTGGATCGCGAAACCAACGGCACGTGGACATGTTACGTGGACGGCTCTGGCGCAAGCGATTGGAAGTCTAACTACGTACCTGCCGGTTGTCAGGAAGGCGCTGCTCCGTAACAAGCGCTTACCACTAGCTTGACTTTAGAGCGCCCACCTTATTAGGTGGGCGTTTTATTTCACCGAGAGAAAATCATGAGATCCTTTCCAATACTGCTTGCTATAAGTTTTGGCTTGCCGTTGAATCTTTACCCCTTAAGTGATTTCCCCAAAGACTTTCTTGGCATTGTGGTTTTTTCCATTTTCTCTTTAGCAATTATATGGAAGTATGCTCCAAAAATTTATAGCTCGACCGGTGTTTTTGCGATACTGCTGCTGTGTCTAAGCTTTTTGCTAACAGCATTTCAGGGCGAAGAGTCACTAGCAGGGCCGTATTTTCAAGCCTACCTCATTTTTTTCTTCGCGATCCTGCTCATATTAGTTGCGGTGCCAACTCTCATCGAAAATACCAACAGGGAGATGGTCTCTTTAATCCTTATTAAAGGTATTTTTTATAGCGGCGTTATCGTCTCCTTTGTGGCGCTGCTTCGCTATTATGGGATTTTAAAGCTCTTTCTCCCATGGGTGGCTTTGGATGGAGATAGGTTGGCGGGGCCTTGGGGGCAGGCTAATCTTACAGCGTTGATTCTTGCTCTATCGGTTTTGACTGCCATCTACTATTTGCAAACTATTAGTGGCTTCCGAAAAGTCGGTGTCTATCTCCTTGTTATTCTCTTTTTGTTCTGTGCTGTTCTCACAGGTAGTAGATCCTGGTATTTGTTCCTCATTGTTGGATTTTTGGTGCCCGCTTTTTATTACGTGAAAGCGGGATATTCAAACTTATCCAAGAGGCCTCAAATTTCTTCTTATTTAAAAAAATATGTAACTATTCTATTGATTTTTGCTTTTGTTAAGATCGTTGCGCCCACCGTTGACGATTCAATTGGTCAAAGAATGAAGGAACTCGGTCTTCTTGAGCGCGCATCAGCCGGTGCAATGCTTGCGGCCAGAGCAAACCTTGCCAGCCCCGAGAGGTTTTCCGAATGGCAGAAGTCTCTTCAAAACCTGGAATATATGGATAGCCTCGCTTTTGGGCACGGATTAGGGCGTTATGGCAACTTCAGTTTCAGTGTTGAAGCAGAGAAGAATCCTGTAGCGAGTAGTAATAACTTGTGGTCGCATCCCCATAACCTTCTCATTCTGGCTTTGATTGAATGGGGTTTGGTAGGCCTCTTGGCTTTAATATTTGTGCTGGTATATATCGCTTATCATTTCGTGAAGTCAGAATACTCCCTCACTAATACGTTGATGTTTTCCATAGCGGGCATTGTTTTGGCCCAGAATATGGTTGAATTTTCATTTTGGTATTTTCCTTTCCTTGCGATCTTCGTGTTCTGTGTTTCGACCTTCCTTCCGAGAATTCACTTGGGTGTAAAAGATCGTTGGCTGCCTCGGCTAGTGTGTGGACTATTCTTTATAGTTTTTCTTCCCACTGGATTGCGCTCTGCCATCGATTATTATTCTTTAGTGAGCATATTTAACTCCAGCGAGATGAACTCCAATGAAGCTCATTCGCTCGAATTGATAAAGTTGAGCCCATTAATTGGGCATGCTGCCTATAAGGTGGATATTGTGAAGAGTCGGCCGAGCTTCGCATCCGCTGAGCGCGAATTCTCGGAAATTTCCGGTCTGATGGATCTCAGGCCTGAACCCGTTTTCGTGATGAGGCATGCTGTTTTATCAAGCGTTGTTTTAGATGAAGATTCATCTTGTGATCTATTGAGGGTCACTGCTCGGGAGTTCCCATTCACTCTCGATACGGCATTGGATGATTTGGGCTACCTTGCTGAAGCAGGGGCTGATATCGATGTGACCTTTTTCAGTTTTTGTCTGCTGCAGGGAATGGCTGAAAGGGAGAGTGACTAAGCAGATTGATTTTTTCAGGTTGGACTGGTGTCAAATTGTGTCGTGGATTGAAGGCTGGCCCTATTCTTGCTGGGTTCTAATTAGTGTCTTAAAGAGAAGTTGAGGGTGATGTTTCCGATGGCCACAAAAAATCGCGGATTTACGTTAATAGAGTTAATGATTGTTGTCGCGATCATCGGGATTTTAGCGTCATTAGCACTGCCGCTGTATCAGGATTACATTCTCAAAACCCAGATTAATCGTGCCGTTTCAGAGCTTGCAGCTTACAAAGCTCCGTTTGAGGCTCAGGTCTCAAACGGATCTGGTGTTACAAACGAGGATTTGGGTTATGTTGTGTCGAATATTACTTCCGGGTCTGGAGCTGTAAACATTGGAACCCTGAACGGTGACGGTTCTGGGCACATTCAAGTGACAATGGGTGGCAATGCTCATCCCCGTTTGTCAGGAGTTGTTCTCCGGTTCGAGCGTGATACCTCAGGTAGATGGCAGTGCGTAATAGATTCGAGCTCCGCTTCGGGGTTGGATAAGGTTTTTGGTTTGGCAGACTGTGCTGTGATCTGAGCTTTAGGACTTGAGACTTTTTATACCTGAACCTCCTCGAACAGCTCGGGCACCTCAACGTCCCAACCAAACTTGTCACGAATTCTTTTTCGCATGACGTCGCTCGCTACCATCTCCCCGTGAGTGACGTACACTTTTTCAGGCTTGAGCGAGCCTTGCTCCAGCCAAGCCAAAATCTCATTGTAATCACCATGGGCGGAGAGCGAGTCAAGGTTATGAATTTCGGCCTTTACAGGCCAGTACTCACCATGAATCTTTACCGATTCTGCACCATTGACCAGTGCATCCCCACGAGTCCCCGGAGCCTGGAAACCTGCAAACACGACGCTGTTACGAGGATTGGGTAGCAAGGTTTTCAAATGGTGAAGAACGCGACCACCACTGGCCATCCCGCTGGCAGAGATAATCACGCATGGGTAACGCACGGCGTCCAGCTCAATGGACTCTTCAACTTTGCGCACGAACTCGGTTTTCTCATCAATCAATTCGCACTGAGCGGCATTGAGCTTGTGCTCCTTGTGGTGTTTGCAGAATATTTCAGTAGCCTTAATGGCCATTGGGCTGTTCAGGAACACGGGCAGTTTCGGAATCTTCCCGTCCCCCATAATCTTATGAATGACATAAAGCAGCATCTGTGCCCGGCCAACGGCAAACGCTGGTAAAAGCACAATGCCCCCGCGGCCGGCGGTTCTGGTAATGATGTCTGCCAGCTCTGCTTCCGGATCTGTCTCGCCGTGGGCGCGATCTCCATAGGTCGATTCGCACACCAGCACATCAGCTTTCTGCAGCGGCTCCGGTGGTCGCATGATGATGTCGTTCTGCCGCCCCACGTCTCCACTGAACACAACCGTTCTGCCAGCGCACTTGTGATGAACATGCACGCAGGAAGAACCCAGAATATGCCCTGCCGGGGTAAAGGTTACCTGGAATCCTTTCACCGGCTCGAACGTCTCGTGGTAGTGCAGGGACTCAAAGTGCTTGAGGGCTTCCCAGGCATCTTTCTCGGTGAATAGCGGTTCCGGTTTTTCGTGTTTGGAGAACTTTTTGCGAAACGCGTATTTCGCATCCTCCTCCTGTAAAAAGCCCGCATCTGGCAACAGAACCTTGCACAGTTCATGGGTGGCTTTGGTGCAATAGACCTTGCCCTTAAAGCCGTTTTTCAAGAGGGCTGGCAGGTACCCGGAGTGGTCAATATGCGCGTGGGTAAGCACTACTGCATCAATGGTGGATGGGTCCACCGGAAACTTCGCCCAGTTGCGCCGGCGCAGGGTTTTCACGCCCTGGTACATGCCACAATCCACCAATACCCGATGTTTCTCATCGGAAAGCAGGTATCGGGAGCCCGTGACTGTGCCTGTGCCGCCGAGGAAGCGAAGTTTCATAGAGCCATCCTTCTCGTTCTTTATTGAGGGAGTGTTACTATTGCCTATGATAGTTCATAAAGTTTTGATCTGAAGCAGGAAGCGAATCACATGCATTACAGCTCCATCCTCCGGGACGTGATAAAAGTGGCCGATGAGGCCAGTGAGAAAGTGCTGCATATTTACCAGTCTGACTTCAAAGTGAGCTACAAGGCCGACGCTTCGCCAATTACCGCCGCAGACACTGCTGCCCACGACATCATCACCCATGGCCTTAGAAGCATCAGCCGGGATATCCCGATCCTTTCGGAAGAGGGCAGCGATATCCCCTGGGAAGAGCGCAAACACTGGCGTCGCTTTTGGCTGGTGGATCCTGTCGACGGCACAAAGGATTTCACCCAGCGCACCGGCGAGTTCACGGTAAATATCGCCATGATCGAAGATGGTCAGCCGGTGATGGGTGTTGTCATGGCACCTGCCCTGAAAGAGGCATTCTGGGGAGTTGTGGGAGAAGGGGCGCACATGCGGGACCGAACTGGCAGGGTTCATCACATCCGTGTAGCAGAGCCTAAACCTCTGAAACGGGTTGTCGCCAGCAAAAACCACCTGAACGAGGAAACCCGGGCATTTATCGAGGCATTGGGTGAACATGAGCTGGTGCAGGCGGGCAGCTCCCTCAAGTTATGCCGAATCGCCGAGGGGCATGCGGATATATACCCTCGTCTGGGCCCAACCTCCGAGTGGGATACCGGTGCAGCGCAAGCCGTGCTGATGGCTGCTGGCGGCAAAGTGCAGACATTGGATGGGAAACCGCTTAAATATGGTAAACAGAATGTGTTAAATCCGTATTTTGTTGCATCGGGAAGCTGGTACAGTCTCCAGCCATGACCTGGTATGCACTTCAACACAAGCCCGCTCAGGGCGATCGCGCTCTTCAACACCTTCAGAATCAGGATATTGCCTGCTTTTACCCAAAAATTAGTGTCGAGAAAATCAAGGGCGGAAAGCGCTCGACGAAATTGGAACCGTTGTTTCCCGGCTATTTGTTTGTAAACCTGGAGCGGAGTGACCCGATGTGGGCGAAGCTCCGCTCTACCCGGGGAGTCCTTCGCATTGTGGGCTTTGCCAACAAGCCCGCACCCATTGGCGATGCTGTAATTCAGCATATAAAAGAGAGCCTCGACTCGGTGGCCGAGTTGGGTGGTATCAAGCCAGGGCAGGCTGTGCAGCTGAATGAAGGGCCTTTTGAGGGCATCAATGCCATTTTCCAGTCCTACGATGGCGAGGCGCGTGCAATCGTGCTGATAAGCTTTATGCAAAAGCAACAAATGGTAAGGGTTCCTGTCTCTGCTTTAAAAAGCTGAAATGATCTAGAAATATCAGCTTCCTGCCCGCTGCGGCGGCTGGCAATAATTGCATCTTCAACTCTTTAACAATTCTTTACGGCCTCAACCCCCTGAAATCAATGTGTCAGACTTTTTGTCACTTGCTTGTCACAGACGATGACGTAGAATCGTCACGCTTCTGAAATAGAACATTCATCTACCGACAAGGATACAGTTGGGATTCAGTTGTTCCCTTCCTTTTGCCTGTTTCCTGTCGCATTTCAGATCATTTTATTCTTTGACCTTAAAACACTGGGCCCTGGTCGGTGGGGCGGTAGCGTGCTTGAGAGATCCCAGCTTAAATGAATGATATGTCCAGACCGCAGATTCCCGGAGTTTCCCTGAACAGGGTTTCGCTGCAAAAAAGAACGCATGAGTTTCCTCTGGCGCCACAGGCGAGTGGCCGCGTTCAGTTTGCCTTTTGGGCACAATGGTCTGTGGCCACCCTCATTCAATGCAGTTTGCTCATCTGGCTTGCGGCTGGAAAAACGGGGAGCGATGTGGCTTCACACTATCGAATGCTGGCGGTAGTTTCTTCGTTACTCGCAATTCCTCTTTTCGCTGTCTTCCGCGCTTACAGCATCCGTAGTGGCTATCTGGTGGGTATCGCCAGGATTCTTGCCGCTTGGTCGACGCTGGTGGCCATGCTCGCATTCATCGCTTTCGTGACCAAAACAAGTGAGAGTTACTCGAGAGAAGTGGTTTTGCAGTGGGTTGCCGTTGGTTTCGGCCTTCAGGCATTGGCGTTCGTACCCTTGCATAAGGTCGTTCGCAGAATGGATAAGCGCCACCGCTTTGCGAATGCTTCTGTGATTATCGGTTGTGGTGACATTGCCCTTACTTTGGCAACCAAGCTGCGCCACGAACGGAAGGAAAATATGCTGGGGATGGTTTGCCTGGATGATGAGGAACCTCACAACGGTAACGCCGAAACACCCTATTATCCGACTTTGGGAACGGTCAGCCAGTTACGGTTCATTCTCCGGGACAACCGCGTCAGCCGCGTTTACATAGCGTTGCCCGCCAAGGAAACGGACCAGATTGAAGGCCTTTATATCGACCTTCTCGATGCCAGCGTTGATGTGGTCTGGGTGCCCGATTTTGCCAATCTCAAGCTGCTGAACCACAGTATCTACAACCTGGGTGGAATGCCGGCCATCAACCTGAATGAGAGCCCTCTCACCTCATACCCGGGCAGCGCCCTCCTGAAGTCCATTATGGACAGAACCTGTGCGCTACTTGGTATTCTCTTGCTCAGCCCACTTTTGTTGGGTGTTGCCATTGCGGTGAGAATCAGCTCGCCGGGCCCTGTGCTGTTCCGCCAGAAGCGCCACGGCTGGAACGGCAACATTATCGAAGTGCTGAAGTTCCGCTCAATGCGTATGCACGATGATCAGAAAGTAAAGCAGGCTACCAAGGACGATCCCCGGGTAACGCCGGTTGGAAGATTCCTGCGCCGCTCCTCAATTGATGAGCTGCCGCAGCTTTTCAATGTGTTAAAAGGGGATATGTCCCTCGTCGGCCCGAGGCCGCATGCTATTGCCCATAATGACTACTATTCCGATAAAATCATTGCCTACATGGCACGGCACCGCATCAAGCCGGGAATAACCGGGCTGGCACAGATAAGCGGGTACCGTGGAGAAACAGAGACCATCGACAAGATGCAGAAGCGGGTAGAGCTGGACCTTGATTACATCAACCACTGGAGCCTGTGGCTGGATATCAAGATTCTGATCAAAACGCCGTTGACGCTTATTTCTAAAGACATCTACTAACCAGACCTTCTTGGCTTGAACAGATGCGACGTGTAATAACAGTACTATCTGCGGGTGTGTTTCTGGCAGCCCCGTTGCAGGCTTTTGCTGCCCCCTGGCTTGGTCCCGGAGACGCGCGAGCCCGCCACTCCATCCAGAAACTGTCCGACCGTGGTCACCTCGATGCGTCCACAACCACCTGGCCAATCAATTGGGCAGATGTGGAGCAGGTGCTGGATGAAAGTAGTGACAGCTCGGTGGCCACTCAGCGCGCCTATCTGGGGTTTGAGAGAGAACAGCAGGCAGAAACTGGTTTTCGTGGAGAACTGAAGCTTGAGGGCGCAAACGATCCAGCCTTCCTTCGTGGCTTCCACGACCTGCCCCGGGAGAAAGGCCAGCTTTCCGCAACGCTTCAATGGCAAGGCCAAGCCTGGGCTGCAGGGATTTCACCTTCGGCAGTTGCTGATCCTGGCGACGGCAAAGAGTTCAGGCTTGATGGCTCTTACGTTGCCGCAACGGCAGGTAACTGGGTGCTCGGGGTCGGCGCTATCGACCGTTGGTGGGGCCCGGGCTGGCAATCCACCATGATTCTCTCTAACAACGCCAGGCCGATTCCAGCCGTATGGATTGACAGAAAGGTCAGCCTGGCCCCTGAATCTGATTTGCTTTCATGGATTGGCCCCTGGAAGCTAAATCTGTTTCTGGGGCAGCTTGAAGAAGAACGCGCCATTCCCGATACCAAAATGATAGGTATGAGGGTAACGTTTATACCCGCTGAGCGGCTCGAAATCGGGCTTTCCCGAATCATTATGTTTGGCGGGGAAGGAAGGCCAGAGGGGCTGTCTACGGTATGGGATGCCTTGATTGGCAAAGACAATATCGAAGTAGACGAGGGCGAGACTGGAGAAGACGATGCCAGTAACCAGATAGCGACGATTGATGCCCGGTACGGTTTCCCAGTGGGTGAACAAACCATGGGCCTATATGCCCAGATGATGGGTGAGGACGAGGCCGGCTATCTGCCCTCGCGGAAATCCTGGCTCTTTGGCGTAGATTGGACAACCCAAGTCCTTAGTTCCGATCAGCAATGGTTCGTCGAATTCACTAATACTTTGGCCGAGGACCTGATCGGCGACCCAAGGCCGAATTACGCATACGACCACTTTAATTACACCACCGGCTATCAGTACTACGGCAGGGCGGTTGGCTCTACTTTCGATGCAGACGCGGAAGCGCTATCGTTGGGTCTTCTGCATTTCCTGCCGGACGGCAGCAACCTGACAGCAACCTTCACCTACGCCAACCTCAATAAAGACGGAGGTAACCGCGTTAGCCAGCCCGACGACGCGGTGTTTTACAACGTACCGGATGGCGCTCAGAAAGTTGCGATAGCCAATCTCGGATACGGCAACGAAGTGCTCGGTGGTTGGCTGGATTTGAACCTTCAATTGACCGACAAAGAACTTCAACTTCTGGGCGGCGAAAAGGACCGTTGGTCCTTCTCCGCTTCCTGGAAGTACCGCTTCTAATTCAAATTCTACAGGCTTGGATTTAACCAGTGACGGCTAAAAAACTTCTTATTGCGATGCTCCTTGTGCTGCCTCTTGGCAGCTACGCGCAGTCGATTACTCCCGCTCAGATTGAACAGTTTAAAAGCCTGCCGAAAGCCCAGCAGGAGGCACTCGCCAGGCAATACGGTGTAGATCTTGATGCCCTGACCGGCAGAAATCAGGCTGCCAGCCGTCCGCAGCCTGTTCAGGTAGTGGAACCTGTCAGCCAGATTACCGATCAGGAAAGGGACAAAGCGGCCGATGATCGTGAAGAAGATGAAAAGGCGGCTAAAAAGAACAATGGTTTAAAGCCCTTTGGATATGACCTGTTCGCCGGTGACCCGAGTACCTTTGCCCCGGTCACTGAAATCCCCGTGCCAACGGATTACACCCTCGGACCGGGCGATGTGCTGCGTGTTCAGCTCTGGGGCAAGGAAAACCAGAATCTGGAGCTTCCTGTGAGCCGCGATGGCACTATCAGCTTCCCAGACTCAGGACCATTGAGTGTTGCCGGGCTAAGTTTTGATGAGGCCCGGGAACAAATCAGAACGCGTGTCTCTGAACAGTATATTGGAGTACAGGCGAGCATTTCTCTGGGCGAATTACGCAGTATGCGAGTGTTTGTATTGGGCGAGGCGCGCAATCCTGGCTCCTACACAGTCAGCTCACTTTCCACTATCACAAACGCCCTGTATGTTTCAGGTGGAATAAATAGAACAGGGTCATTGCGAAATGTTCAACACAAGCGCGACGGTAAACTGCTGGGCACGCTAGATTTGTACGATTTGCTCCTGCAAGGCGACAGCAGCAGCGATAACCGCTTGCAGCCAGGAGACGTCATCTTCATTCCGCCGGTTGGCAAACGCGTGGGGATCGAGGGTGAAGTCTACCGGCCGGCACTTTACGAGTTGGACGGTGAAGGGACACTTTCCGAATTGGTAAAGATGGCTGGCGGTCTTACCCCGCAGGCGTATCCACAACGCATCAACATTGAGCGTACCAACAAGGACTTCCTGCGTATCATCGCGGAGGCGGACTACACCAGCCAGAGCGGTCTTAAGGCAGCAATTCAGGCCGGTGACAGAGTAACTATTCCCTCAATTGCCGATATTACCGGCCAGTATGTGGAAGTTCAGGGGGCCGCGGCCCGAACCGGCAAGTTCGCCTGGATTCCGGGAATGCGCGTTAGCTCACTGATCAAAAATTTGGACGCAGATTTGCGCCCCATCGCCGATAAACAATATGCAGCGATTGTGCGCACAGACCCGCAAGACGACACGATTTCGGTATTGAATCTAAGGCTGAGAGACGCCGTGCAGAATCCGGGAAGCCAACATGACCTGAAATTGAAGGAAAAGGATCGGCTGTTGTTCTTCTCAGATGCAGGTAAAGATTCCCGTCTTACGACCAGTAGCGAAGAGGGCCCTGAAACTTACACCCGCGATAAGCTTTTTGAGACTGTTATACAGCGACTGAAAGCTCAGGCGAGCCCCGCAAACCCGCAACAAACCATCTCCATCAGTGGCCCCGTTCGTCACCCCGGAGAATACCCGCTGCCCGCATCACAACGGCTGGAAGACGCAATTTTTGTGGCCGGCGGCCTTAAGGACTCCGCTTCCCTGTACCAGGCTGAAGTTGCCCGCTACATAGTAGATGATAGTGGCGTGGGTCGGACCCGTATACTGAACGTGAATCTGGCGGATGCCATGGCGGGGCGAAGCAACATCGAACTACAAAGCCGGGATAGGGTATTGATCAAATCCATACCCGAGTTTGCAAAGACCCGCACCATCAGGCTTCAGGGTGAAGTGCGATATCCTGGGGAGTACACCTTCCGTGATGGCGAAACGCTCAGAGAGGTGCTTAAACGTGCCGGTGGTTTGACAGACAATGCTTTCCCTCGCGGTGCCGTGTTCACAAGAGAGAAACTTCGTCGGTTGGAAGCTCAGCGTCTGCGTGAAGCTGAGGAACGCCTGCAAGGCGATCTGTTAGGCGTTCAGTTGGAGGGTGACAGTTTCGGCCGCCAGACTAATCAGCGCATTCAGCAAGTGGAGGATTTGCTCGAGGACGTCCAGAATAGCCGGCCGATAGGTCGCATGGTGATTAATCTTGCATCAGTGGTGAATGATGAAGCCTACCAAGCCATCCGGCTTCAGGACGGTGACACACTTACAATACCTACAATCCCACAGTCTGTTTCCGTATTCGGAGAAGTTCAGTTTCCCACAAGCCATCTCCATCAGGCAGGCCTTACTGTGGATGACTACCTTGAGCGCTCCGGTGGTCCCACCCGCCAAGCTGATGAAGAGCGGGTCTACGTAGTTAAGGCTGATGGCTCTGTGATGCTTCCGGAGAGCAGCCGCTGGTTTGGAGGCAGGAGCCAGCAACTGGAGCCTGGCGATACCATCATTGTGCCTATCGACGTAGATCGCCTGAACCAGCTTGAACTCTGGACCAATGTAAGCCAGATCGTCTATCAGATTGCGCTGGGCGCAGCAGCAGTAGGTAATCTCTGATGAATGAGACAGTCTCGCAACAGACCTATTACCCGGATGACGAAATCGATCTTCGTGAGTTGTTTACCACTTTGTGGAGAGGTAAATGGATCATAGTCCTGACCACATTTGTCTTTGCCGCTGCTGGTGTTGGTTACGCACTCTACAAGCCCAATATTTACCAATCCAGCGTACTTGTTGCCCCGGCTCAGGAAGAGGGGAGTAGTCTAAGCGGGTTGGCCAGTCAGTTTGGAGGGCTGGCCAGTCTTGCCGGTATTAACCTTGGTGGTGGCGGCTCTAACCAGACCGTCATTGCCAAAGAGGTGCTTCAATCCCGGGCTTTCCTCACGAATTTTTTCCATCGCCATGATATCGAAATACCTTTGATGGCAGTGGAAGGCTGGAATAAGAAGAGTGACGAGTGGGTGTACGACCGGGATAAGTACAACCCCGACACAGGCGAGTGGCTTCTCGACAGCGATGGCGAAACCTACAAACCTACGGACTGGGACATGGTGGAAGCATTCAGAGAGGACCATTTCAGCGTCAGTGAAGCCAAAGATACAGGCATGATTACGGTCAGCGTAAAACACTATTCCCCGGTTATGGCGAAGCAGTGGGCTGAAAAGCTGATTCAGGACATCAATGAACACATGCGCAAGCAGGATGTCGAAGAGGCCGAGGCGCGAATCGCGTATCTAGAGCAAAAGCTGGACGAAACCAACATTGCGGGTATGCAACAGGTGTTCTACCAGTTGATCGAGAACGAGACTCGCACAGTCATGCTTGCCAATGCTCAGAAAGAGTATGTATTCAAAACGGTGGATCCGGCGGTTGTAGCCGAAGAAAAGGCAGAGCCCAAACGAGCGCTCATCTGCGTAATTGCAACGCTCCTGGGTGGTATGCTCGGTGTTTTCATTGTTTTTATAAGGGCATTCATCGGAAGCGGTCGGAACGCTAGCTCCGACACTGATGGTCACCCTGTTCAAGCTACTGAATGAATCAGGTTCTGATACGCCTAACCAACCTTGGACTCCGGGGTACCACGTTAGTCAGTAAGTTCTTGCTGATTTTCATGCTGGCGAGGTTTCTGGAACCGGCAGATTTGGGATTGTACGGTCTAATCACCGTCACAATCAGCTATGCCCTATACCTTGTGGGTTTTGATTTTTACATCTTCACAACACGGGAGATTCTGAAAGCGGCGCCTGAAAAGCGTGGTCAGCTGCTAAAGAGCCAGCTTGCACTGAGCTTGATTCTTTACGCGATATTTTTACCGCTTACGATGGGACTGTTTAGCCTAGGCTTGCTTCCCTGGTGGCTGCTCCCCTGGTTTCTAGCGTTGCTTGTTCTCGAACACATAACGCAAGAGCTGAACCGGATTCTGGTTGCCCTTCAAAGGCAACTGATCGCGAGCTGGGTGCTTTTTTTCAGGGCTGGTGCCTGGTGCGTGGCGGTAGTAGTTATCATGTACCTCAATGAATCCAGCCAACACCTGACAACCGTGCTGACTGGTTGGATTGCAGGTAGCAGCGTCGGATTACTTGTTGGGGTTGCAGTTCTCTGGAAGATACCGATGGGAGGCTGGCTCAAGGCTGTTGATTGGGGCTGGCTCAAAAAAGGCTTGAAGATTGCGCTCCCGATGTTGATTGCCACACTTGCCTTGCGTGGCATTTACACTGTAGACCGCTACTGGTTTGAAACCCTAGCAGGGCTTGATGTGCTGGGCGCATACGTACTTTTTATCGGAATGTGTATGGCTTTGCTTGGCTTCATGGATGCGGGAGTTTTCACCTTCCTTTATCCGGCCATGATTTCAGCTCACGCAAATGATAATGCGGCAGACTTTCGAAAGAAATTCCGACAACTAGCTTGGCAAACTGTGGTCTTGACTGGTCTTTTCTCTGCCTTTGCATGGCTGGCGGTCGGGCCCTTGCTGCAGTGGCTTGATAAACCGCTGTACCTTGAAAAAATCAATTTGTTCGGTTGGCTATTGCTTGCTAACGGGCTCTTTGTCGTGGGTATGATCCCTCATTATGGGTTGTATGCCAGAGGCAACGACAAGCCACTGATCATATCGCACATCGCGGGCCTGCTGGTGTTTTTGGCCAGCACAGCATTTTTTGCGCCTGTTTTTGCAGAATTGGCAGTTCCCTTCGGCCTGATCTCAGCCTTCGTTTTCATAATGGCCTGGAAAACCCTGCAGTTCTACCGATTAACACCCGCTAACTGGCGGTGATACCATTCATCCTTACAGTAAAACCCAGAGAAAGTGACTATGCTCGAAAACTCCACCATCCTCGTTACCGGCGGCACCGGCTCCTTTGGCCATAAATTCATTCCGATGACTTTGGAAAAGTACAACCCGAAGAAAATCATCGTTTTTTCTCGGGATGAAATGAAACAGTGGGAAATGGCCAAACTGTTTCAGGGTGATGATCGTCTGCGATTCTTTATCGGCGATGTACGTGACAGAGACCGTCTCTACCGTGCGCTGGATGGAGTGGATTACGTGGTTCACGCTGCGGCTACCAAAATTGTACCCACAGCGGAATACAACCCGTTCGAATGTGTGAAAACCAACATTCATGGTGCTATGAACCTGATCGATGCAGCTATCGATAAAGGCATCAAAGGGGTGGTTGCTCTGTCTACCGACAAGGCCAGCAGCCCCATCAATCTGTATGGGGCCACCAAACTGGCTTCCGATAAGCTGTTTGTGGCAGGCAACTCATACGCCGGTGGCCATCAAACGAAGTTCTCGGTGGTCCGCTACGGCAACGTTATGGGTTCCCGCGGCTCAGTGATTCCGTTCTTTATGTCCATCAAGGATAAAGGCGTACTGCCCATCACCGATCCGCGGATGACTCGCTTCATGATCAGCCTGGAGCAGGGCGTCGAGCTGGTGTGGCACGCGTTTGAAGACATGGTTGGTGGTGAAATCTACGTTAAGAAGATCCCATCCATGAAAGTGACGGACCTGGCCCGTGTTGTTGCGCCAGAGGCTAAGCAAGAAGTGGTCGGCATTCGCCCGGGCGAAAAATTGCATGAGCAGATGATCGGCGCAGAGGATTCCTACTTCACGTACGAATATCCGGAACACTTCAAGATTCTGCCGAACATCAATAATTGGGGAACAAGTCAGGAGCGAATCAAGGATGGCAAGCTCGTTCCTGAGGGCTTTGTTTATTCCAGCGACAACAACACCGAATGGATGGCTGATGAAGAGCTGGAGTCTTGGATCGACCGCCATTACAACGAGATTGGCAAAATCTGATCATGATTCCCTACGGTAAGCAGGATATTAACCAGGCAGACATCGATGCGGTTCTGGGGGTCTTGAAGTCAGATTTCCTGACTCAAGGGCCCATGGTGCCAAAGTTTGAGGAGATCGTTGCCAATCACGTGGGTGCCAACCACGCCCTGGCCGTGAATAGTGCCACGTCTGCTTTGCATATTGCCTGCCTCGCCCTCGGGTTGGGGCCGGGAGACTGGTTGTGGACAACACCGGTAACCTTCGTGGCCTCGGCCAACTGTGGGTTGTACTGCGGTGCGCAGGTTGATTTCGTTGATATCGATCCGAAAACCTACAACCTGTGCCCGTTGGCTTTGAGAGCAAAGCTGGAGCAAGCGAAGCATGAAAACAGGCTGCCCAAGGTGGTAGTAGCCGTGCATTTGTCCGGTCAGCCATGTGAAATGGAAGCCATTGCCGCTCTGGCAAAGGAATATGGTTTTAAAGTCATTGAAGATGCTTCCCACGCGATTGGCGGCAAGTATCAGGGCGAATTTATCGGCGACAGCCGCTACAGCGATATAACCGTATTCAGTTTTCACCCGGTGAAAATTGTTACCACGGCTGAAGGCGGTATGGCTGTCACCAACGACGATGGCCTGGCAGAAAAAATGAACCTCTTGCGTAGCCACGGCATCACCCGAGATCCGTCCTTAATGACTCAAGAGCCGGATGGGCCCTGGTATTATCAGCAGGTGGATCTGGGCTTCAACTACCGGATGACGGAACTGCAGGCAGCGCTCGGTGTAAGCCAGATGGAACGACTGGATGCTTTTGTGGCGCGCAGGCACGAGCTAGCGAGACGTTATGATCAGCTCCTGGCGGATCTGCCCATCGTCTTGCCCTGGCAGCACCCGGACAGCTATTCCGGCCTGCACCTTTACGTTATTCGCCTGAAGCTGGACAGCATTGCCAGAAGTCACAGGGAGGTATTTGAGTCGCTGCGCGAGCAAGGCATCGGCGTCAACCTGCACTATATTCCTGTACATACACAGCCTTTCTATAAGGCTATGGGATTTCAGCCAGAGGATTTCCCACAGTCTATGGCCTATTACCGTGAGGCAATCAGCCTGCCGATGTTCCAGGGCCTGACGGAAGGTCAGCAGGACGAAGTGGTTGCGGCGCTCCGCAAGGTGCTGGTGGGGGAATAATTATGAGCACAGTAGCTATCATCCCCGCTCGGGGCGGCAGCAAGCGCATTCCCCGAAAAAATATCAAAGAGTTCTGTGGCAAACCGATGATCGCGTGGTCTATCGAGGCTGCCCGCGAAAGTGGTTGTTTTGACCGTATTGTCGTGTCCACGGATGACGCAGAAATCGCCGAGGTTGCCAGGCAATTCGGCGCCGAAATCCCCTTTATGCGCCCGTCCAGTCTATCGGATGATTACACTGGAACCATACCCGTTATCCGCCATGCTGTTGAATGGCTGAGTGACAATGGCAGCGCGGTATCCGAGGCATGCTGCCTTTATGCGACCGCTCCCTTTGTCTACCCGGAGGATTTGAAACGGGGCCAGCAAATGCTGCAGAGCGAAGCCTGTAGCTATGCCTTCTCGGTAACCAGTTACGCCTTTCCGATTCAGAGAGCTATTCGCATCACGAGCGAGGGGCGCGTGGCGATGTTTAGCCCCGAACACTTCCAGACTCGATCCCAGGATCTCGAGGAAGCATGGCACGATGCGGGTCAGTTCTATTGGGGCACTGCTAGAGCCTGGAAAGACGAAAAGCCCATCTTCTCCGAAGAAGCTGCGCCAGTAACGTTGCCGAGGCACCGGGTTCAGGATATTGATACGCCTGATGATTGGGCGCGTGCAGAGTGGCTATTCAGGGCTATGAAGGAGCAGGGCGCCGACTGATGCGCATCGCCTTCCGAGCAGACGCTTCCATTCAAATTGGTACCGGCCACGTGATGCGGTGTCTTACACTGGCAGAGGCACTGCGCAGTCAGGGGCATGAGTGCACCTTTATCTGCCGGGACCATCCGGGAAACCTTGGGGCACTGATCGCAGAACGCGGGTTTCAGCTCAGTCTTCTGAGCCAGGCAGACCTGGCTGAGTGGAGCATAGAAAGCGAGAGCGATACTGCGCTGGCGCACGCAGACTGGCTCGGGGTGCCTTGGCAACAGGATGCTGAACAAACTCTTGAGGCCCTTAACGGCCCCATTATCGATTGGCTGGTAGTGGATCATTACGCTCTCGATGCGCGCTGGGAACGAAGGGTTTCCAAACGGGTAGGAGAGGTAATGGTTATCGATGACATCGCTGACAGGCCGCACGAATGTAAGCTTTTGTTAGACCAGAATCTCGGCAGAGAGGCCCAAGACTACGACGGGCTGTTGCCAGAAGCTTGTATCCGCCTTGTTGGGCCCCGCTACGCGCTTTTACGGCCTGAGTTTGCCGAGCTTCGGGAGCGTAGTCTCGAGCGTAGACGCACGCCAGAGCTAAAACGCATTCTGATTACGTTGGGCGGTGTCGATCAGGATAACGTGACAGGTCAGGTGTTGGACGTGTTATCGAAAAGCCAATTGTCACCGGAAACCGAACTGGATGTAGTGATGGGAGCATCAGCGCCCGCGCTGGATGAAGTTCGCCAGCAAGCACAGGTGTTGCCTTTCCGGGTATCGGTGAGTGTGGGCGTAACGGACATGGCAGAACGCATGTGTCTTGCGGACTTTTGTATTGGCGCTACGGGCAGTACCACTTGGGAGCGATGTTGTCTGGGGGTACCAACAATGACGATGGTATTGGCTGAAAACCAGAAGCACGCCGCAGAAGCTATCGCCCGGCACGGAGCTGCAGTGGTAATACAGAACCAAAGTGATCTGGAAGCTGCTCTCCAAAAACTATTGACGAATGAGCAATTCGCCGAGAATTTATCGGCTATGAGCAATGCAGGTGCTTCCCTGGTGGATGGGCTGGGGTGTTTGCGAGTAATCAATCATCTAAAAACCGAGCAATAGGGGCGTAAGACAATGACTGAACTGCCGGCCCAATTTGGCGCTCTCAGGCCGATACATGAAGCCGAACTGGAGCTAATGCTTTCGTGGCGTAATGAGCCCACCGTTCGAGAGAACATGTATACAACTCACGAAATAACACTGGAGGAACATCGGGCGTGGTGGGCGAAGGTTCAGGCGTCTGACACCCAGCGATATTTCATGTACGAGCAAAATGGACAACCGCTGGGCGTTGTGGGCTTCACTGGAATTGACCAGTCTAACGTCAATTCATTCTGGGCGTTTTACGCTTCACCCTCAGCGCCGAGGGGTACGGGTAGTCGAATGGAATTGCTAGCGTTGAATCATGCGTTCGATGAGCTCAAGCTTCATAAGCTTTGCTGCGAAGTTCTTGCCTTCAACACGCCGGTCATCAAGCTTCATGAAAAGTTCGGATTCAAAGTGGAAGGTATTCTGAGAGATCAATACAAGCGGGGCGACCAGTACGTTGATATTTACCGACTTGGAATGATGGCAGAAGAGTGGGCAGATCAACGCCCAAAAATGCAAGAGAAACTTATTCGTATGGTAGGGGGCTGACTATGACTCAGGAAATTCGCATTGCTGGCCGTAAGATTGGGCGAAATCATCCTCCTTATATAATTGCCGAACTATCTGCAAATCATAATGGTAAGCTTGAAACAGCGAAGCGTATTATTGAGGAAGCAAAAAAAGCAGGCGCAGATGCCGTAAAACTTCAAACTTATCGGCCCGATACAATCACTCTTGATTCTGATGCAGAGGAGTTTCGGATCAAGGGCGGACTCTGGGATGGCCGAACACTGTACGAGCTATACGAAGAGGCCCATATGCCATGGGAGTGGCACAAGCCCCTGTTCGAACATGCACGCCAGCTGGGTATTCCGATTTTTAGCTCACCCTTTGATAATACCGCTGTGGATTTGCTTGAAGATCTGAACGCACCGGCCTATAAGATAGCCTCGTTCGAAGCGGTCGACCTGCCGCTGATCCGTTACGTTGCCTCCACTGGAAAACCCATGATTATTTCAACCGGTATGGCCGATGCGGAAGAGATCGCAGAAGCGATTGCTGCAGCGCGCGATGGCGGTTGCCAGCAGTTGGCGATATTGCATTGTGTGAGTGGATATCCGGCACCTGCAGAAGATTACAACCTGCGAACAATTCCGGACATGATTGAGCGCTTCGGCCTGATTACCGGACTGTCCGACCACACTATTGATAATACAACGGCCATCGCAAGTGTTGTTCTGGGTGCTTCTCTGATTGAAAAGCATTTTACACTGGACAGGAATGGTGGTGGCCCTGATGACAGTTTTTCACTAGAGCCGGCAGACTTGGCGGCGCTTTGTCGAGATAGCAAAACTGCATGGAAGGCATTGGGAAGTGTTGATTATGGCCAAAAATCCAGTGAACAAGGAAATGTTCAATTTCGGCGTTCTTTGTACTTTGTGAAAGATATGGTGCCTGGAGAGCTAATCACGAAAGATTGCATACGTAGCGTTAGACCCGGGTATGGTTTGCCACCTAAATATACAGAATGGGTTTTAGGCAAGTCAGTCAAACGATCCGTTCCCAGAAATACACCGGTTCTCGAGAGTGTTCTGTCGATTCAAGAATAGTATGCTTGATGACAAAAGGGGGCCTTGAAAAGCCCAGCATTACATTAAATGAGTAGTGGCTGAAAAGTTTTCACTTATTATCGCCTGTATTTTGACTATACTAAATATTTGCTATTGATTTAAGTATGATAATCTATTTAAGAGCGTCGCTTGGGTTTGGGCTCTTTTAAATGGCCTCCCTACCATTCTAGCGTTGAAATTAAAAGCGATTCGATTTTAAAGGAAAATATCTGGCTATTTTAAAATCCATCTGTGATTGAAGGGTTCTGAATTTTGACGCTTTTGGGGAAACTATAAGCTCCATAGAGGCGTAATAAATTTTCAATTTATTTGAATGGGATTTAATTGAAAACTATTAATCTAGTTGTGGGGTTTACACCTTATCACGCATTATTTTCGGAATCGTTTTTGGCCGACCTAAGAGGCGAGACATATTGTTTTTTTACAAAAAGCTACCCAAATATTCCTTTGGGTAGTAAAGTAAAATTCTTCCGGTGTGGTAAGAGTCTGTTGGTTTCTTATATTTTTTATGCGCTTTCTTTGAGAGTCTGGTTTTTTAAAAATTATGATATAAGGCTTTTTTGTCCCCACCCATGTCACTTCGCGTCAAATTTTCCTTTTTTTAGCGGTAAGTGTAGCTCTGTGACAATATATGAAGACGGTGTCGCCAATTATTATGATGCAGTGAAACCCGTTTGGAGTTTGTCGTTATCCAAAAAAATTTTAAGTTTCATCACGTTTTTGCCTTTCAGAGAGTATTCCGGCCACGTCACTGGTTGTGATGAGCGAAATGTCGATGTTTGCTATGTTAGCAGGCCAAGCTTAATAGTTGGTGCCAAGAAATTTGGTGAAATTGTTAAGAAAGAATTAAAAGTGACATCAAGAAGTAGGTCGAGAAAAAAGAATAAAATTCTTTTTTTAGATCAACCTACTGAACTCAGCGATGAAGAAAAGCACTTGCTTCTAAAAAAGGTTGTCACGATGCTTGGTGATCGCGTGACGGTGTATTACAAGCCTCATCATGAAAGCAGCTCTAAGTATGAGTTTATGGAGGCTTTGCCAGTGGGGTATGTCGATATGGCCGCAGAAGAATTAGTGGCGATAAGCGATTATGCAACTGTAATAAGTTTTAATAGCTCTGCTCTAATAAATATTCAAGAGATTTATGACGATATTAGCTGTTACTACATAGAGACAGTTGATAAAAAAATAAAAGTCGATGGTGTGCTCGTGAGCGTTTATGATTTTTTGGCCAAGAATGGCGTTAAATCAATTTTAAGTTCGGGTTTGGTTAATGCTTCCTGAGCTAACTCTTTTTATTGTCTTTGTATTCGGTTATTTCGTCTATCGGAAAGTTGGAATTTTTGATTTTTATAATCCAGCCGTAATATTTTTCTATGCTCACTTCCTTATGTTGGGCGTTGGAGGGTTTTACAGGACGCTATACCAGGACGTCGTGCCAATTGGCGACAATATAATATATATTGTTTCTTTTTCCTTACTTTCATTTTTATTCGGTGTTTTAGTTTCCCAGTTAGTCGTCTGGGGGCGGTCCCGAGGAACGAGTCGTTTGTCCGTAATAGTCCAGCCGATGGCAGCCTCAAGGTCGCCAGTGATGCTTTTATTGACGTTTGCTCTCCCCATAATGTTCTTTTTGATATTCACAATGAAGGTCGGAGGCTTTCTTTGGTTAATGGATGATATGGACAGCATGCGGGTGGAGTTAAGGCGTGGTTTGGGACCAATCGTTCTGTTAGGTATTGCTTCGTGTTTCGTTTGTTCTATTTTGCTTATTCACACATTGCGACCGAATCTTTTTATTGCATTTTCTTTAATAGCGATTTTTTCCGTAATTGCAGGGTCATATGGTAATCGGGCTCCTGCAGGGTTCGTTTTATTGTCCTCCTTTTATTATTATTATACTACTATTAGGCGGCCTCCGAATGTGTGGATTTTGTTAATTGCTTTTCTGGTGTTCTTTGCTTTCCTTATGGCCTTGAATATTGTGAGGCAGGATCTCGATTTTACTTGGTATATGGTATTTGCCCAAGTGCTTTGGCGGCCGTTCGTGAATTTTCAAAACCTTGATCTTCTACATCAAGCAGTCGTTGAATACGGGGAGCTTCAATACGGTTATGGTTTCTTAAGAGATCTTTTTGTCTTGATTCCTGGTTATAGCGGAAACAATGCTGAGTGGATTAAGGACTATTTAGGTCTAGAGTTCTCTGGGGGCGGTGTTACGATTACCTATATTGGCGACTTGCTTATCAATTTTTCTTTATGGCCAGTCTTTGCATTTGTATTTTTTCTAGGTTTCATATTTAATATTTCTTACTATTTTATGTTGGTTTTAGGGGTAAGCCGGTGTGTAATGCTGATTGTTTCGTTTTCCTCGATGGCAGTGATCAGCTCCGGTTTTGTTCCACCAATTATTAATGTGTTGGTTCCATTTTTGATGGTTTACTTTTTTTTGTTTTTTTTGAGATTGTTTTTAAATCAAATAAGCTAGTTTGAAGGCGTATAACTCGCATGAAAAATATTTTCATTCTTGGTATTCGAGGGATTCCAGCGCGTCATGGTGGATTTGAAACCTTTGCTGAAAAGTTATCTATCTATCTCTCTGGGAGTGGCTGGAGTGTCACTGTTTATTGTCAGGAAGCTGGGAGCGGAAGAATTTATCAGTCGATGTGGCGGGGGATAAAGCTGGTTCATATTCCAGTTGCTCACGACGGGGCTTTGGGGACGATAATTTTCGATTGGAAGGCGACTTGTCATGCTTTAGGTCAGAGGGGATTGTTCCTTACGTTGGGGTATAATACTGCCAGTTTTAATTTGATGCAGAGAATAAAGGGTCAGATTAATATATTTAATATGGATGGGATCGAATGGCAGCGGGAAAAGTGGGGCATGATGGCCAGGACTTGGTTCTGGCTTAATGAGCGTTTTGGCTGTTGGTTTGGCAATCATTTGATTGCCGATCACCCGAAGATCAAGGAGCATCTCTCAACTCGTGTGAAGGCTGAAAAAATAACGATGATTCCATATGGCGGCGATGAGGTTTGTAATGCTGATGCATCGCTGCTGGATGAGTATAATTTAGCTCCGGGTCAGTTTTCAGTAATAATTGCGCGCCCTGAGCCAGAAAATTCATTTCTGCAGATGGTTCGATCTTTCAGCCGTAAGCAGAGGAACCACAAACTTGTGGTTCTCGGGAACTTTGATGTTGAAAAAAATAGTTATCATCGCTCAGTTATAGATTCCGCCTCCGGTGAAGTTATTTTCCCAGGCGCAATCTATGATACAGCCACAGTTCAATCCCTGCGCTTTTACGCTCGTTTTTATTTTCATGGTCATAGAGTAGGCGGCACTAATCCATCCCTCGTTGAGGCGTTGGGAGCGGGTTGCGCGGTAATTGCTCACGATAACCACTTCAATAGGTGGGTAGCAGGACCTGATGCTGCTTACTTTAGGGATGAGGCGGACTTCTGTGAAATTCTCGATAGGCTGATTCCAGCTGAAGACATCACGCTAAAGATGAGGGCTGCGAGTCGCACTAGGTTCAAAGATCGTTTTACTTGGGAGCAGGTTCTGGGAGAGTACGAAGAACTTTTAACCCACTGGTATCCAACTAAATAAGTTAACTATTATTTATGTCTAATCGTATTCTGGTCACAGGTGGCGCGGGCTTTATTGGTTCGGCCTTGGTTCGATATATTGTTAAGACCACTGATTACAATGTGGCTAATTTCGATAAACTTACCTATGCAGGAAACTTGGATTCCCTTGAGAGGGTGTCTGGGTCGCTTTGTTACTCCTTTTTTCAGGAAGATATTGCGAATGCCTCGGCATTGGATCGCGTGTTCTCTGAGTTTCAGCCAACCCACATTATGCATCTGGCGGCGGAAAGTCATGTTGATCGCTCGATCGATGGCCCATCAGACTTCATCCAGACCAATATCGTCGGGACTTATACGCTGTTAGAAGTAGTTCGTCGGTATTGGCTAAGTCTGGGTAAATCAGACCAATCGGTGTTCCGGTTTCACCATATTTCGACAGATGAAGTTTATGGAGACCTGGAGAATACTTCCGACCTGTTCACCGAAACAACGGCCTATGCGCCGAGTTCGCCCTATTCGGCGTCCAAAGCCAGTTCCGATCATCTGGTGCGCGCGTGGCACCGAACTTACGGTTTACCTGTTGTGATCACGAACTGCTCCAATAATTATGGTCCTTATCATTTCCCTGAGAAACTGATTCCACACATGATTTTGAACGCCTTATCGGGCAAACCTTTGCCGGTATATGGCGATGGCTCTCAGATTCGTGATTGGCTGTATGTCGAAGATCATGCGCGTGCGTTGCTGCGCGTGGCTACCGAGGGCCGGGTAGGAGAGACCTACAATATTGGTGGCCACAACGAGAAAACAAATCTCGAAGTGGTGGAAACCATATGTGATCTTTTGCAGGAAATGTCTCCACCGGGTACCTATCCGCACCTGAGATGGCAGCCTGCTTCTACGGTGGCCCACTACCGAGAGTTAATTACGTTTGTTAAGGACAGGCCCGGACACGACGTCCGGTATGCGATTGACGCCAGTAAAATCGAACGAGAGTTGGGTTGGTTACCCCAAGAGTCTTTTGACACGGGAATTCGTAAGACGGTCCAGTGGTATCTGGATAATCCGGAGTGGTGGCAGCGAGTGTTGAGCGGGGAGTATCAACTGGATCGTTTGGGAGAAAACGCATGAAGGGTATTATTCTTGCTGGTGGTTCTGGCACGCGGCTTCATCCTATCACTCGTGGTGTCTCCAAACAGTTGCTGCCGGTCTACGATAAGCCGATGATTTATTACCCCCTGTCGGTTCTGATGTTGGCCGGAATTAGAGAAATACTAGTAATTTCCACCCCGGAGGATCTGCCCAGCTTTTCCAAATTGCTTGGGGATGGATCCGACTTTGGTATTAAGCTGAGCTACGCACCACAACCTTCACCGGATGGCCTTGCTCAGGCTTTTATCATTGGCGAAGAGTTTATTGGCGATGATAGTGTGTGCTTGATTTTGGGGGATAACATTTTCCATGGATACGGTTTCAGTCAGATGCTACGTGAGGCAGTCAGTCGCGAAACCGGGGCCACGGTGTTTGGTTATCATGTGACTGATCCCGAGCGTTTTGGGGTTGTGGAGTTTGATAGTAAAGGTAAGGCACTGTCGATTGAAGAAAAGCCTGAAGATCCGAAGTCCCATTACGCCGTGACAGGGTTGTATTTCTTCGACAATGACGTGGTGAGCATTGCAAAACAAATTCAGCCTTCAAAGCGTGGCGAACTTGAGATAACCGATGTAAATAAAGCCTACCTCAAGCGTGGCGATTTGAATGTGAGTTTGCTTGGACGAGGGTTCGCCTGGTTGGACACCGGAACACACGACTCGCTCATTGAGGCGGGCCATTTCGTTCAAACGGTCGAGCATCGCCAGGGATTAAAAATTGCCTGTCTTGAGGAAATTGCCTTCCGGAACGGTTGGGTAACCCAGGATTGGCTTGCCGAAAAGGGTCAGCAGCTCGCCAAGACCGGTTACGGGCAGTATTTAATGAGATTGGCTGAGGAGCAGGTATGAAGGTTGTTCCGACAACCCTTAAGGATTGTGTGGTGATTGAGCCTCGGGTGTTTGGAGACCATAGAGGCTTTTTTCTGGAAACGTTTCAAGCGGAAAGGTACGCAAGTGAGGCCAACATTTGCTTGCAGTTTGTGCAGGATAACCATTCTCGGTCCGGCCAGGGCGTGTTACGAGGTCTGCACTTTCAGATCGAAAAGCCTCAAGGGAAGCTGGTACGCGTTGTGAGTGGCGAAGTCTTCGATGTTGCTGTGGATCTAAGGCGAGATTCGCCAACCTTCGGTCGGTGGGAGGGTGTTTACTTGAGTGGAGATAATAAACGCCAGTTCTGGGTACCTCCCGGCTTCGCTCATGGCTTTGTTGTCGTCAGTGACATGGCCGACTTTGAATACAAATGCACAGATTATTATGACCCCTCAGACGAAGGCTCGATTGCCTGGGATGACCCGGACTTGGGAATTGATTGGCCGGATGGGCTCAATATCAAATTGTCGGATAAGGACGCTTCAGCGCCGAGCTTCAGGGAGTTCTCTGGCTTATGAGGGTGATGGTTACGGGGGCCAGTGGTCAGCTAGGCAAGTGCCTGCAAGACGTTCTTGCCGGATCGGGTCATGAAGTGATTGCGGTAGGCCACAAGGAACTTGATATTACTGATCGGGCCGCAGTGGACCGGTTCGTGGACGTTAAAAAACCCGACATAATAATCAATGCTGCAGCTTACACTGCCGTAGATCGAGCTGAGGAAGAAGCCGAGTTGGCTTTTAAGGTGAACGCTCAAGCTGTTGGCAATCTGGCGGATGCTTCAAACGCTGCTGGCGCTATTTTGATCCATGTTTCAACAGATTACGTTTTCGACGGTTCATCAAGAACGCCCTATAAAGAGACGGATTCAGTCAACCCGATGGGAACTTACGGTGAGAGTAAGTTAGCAGGAGAAAGAGAGGCTGGGCGGGCGCAAAGACACATTATCGTGCGTACGGCCTGGGTTTTCAGCGAATATGGAAACAATTTCTTAAAGACAATGGTTAAGCTGGGGCGTGAGCGCGAGAGCCTCTCGATTGTGGATGATCAGATTGGCACACCCACCTACGCTGGCGACCTCGCATCTGCCCTGGTTTCGCTGGGATTGGATCAATCCGCAAATGGCGTTTACCACTTTAGCGGTGGCGACCCCTGCAGCTGGTATGAGTTCGCTTCGGCAATCTTTGCCACCTGCGCTGAAATCTCAAATGAATTCGCCGAGCCTGCGATTTTCGCAATTCCGTCCTCTGAATACCCAACACCTGCGAGAAGGCCGGAGTATTCTGTATTGGATGGTAGCTTTCTCGCAACCAGGGCGGGGATTATGGCAGTAAATTGGCGAGTCTGTTTAAAAGATGTATGCACGAAAGTACTGGCGGAGCTGGATGTGAGTAAGGCGTAGCTGGCAGTAAGGTCGCAAGGCAATGTGGGTTTCTTCTGCTTACAGGTTACTGGATGGTTACTGAAAAAGTCGAACTCTTGGCGTAAACTTACGCCAATCTCCAGTCAGACGGGCTTTCGCACGGAGTGTGGGCCCGTTTTTTATTTTGCGGTGAAGCAATAAGGGCTGGTCAGTAAGTTTTTGGCCTAATGACTGCTTTGGCTGGAGTTGAAATCAGCCTTTATGACCAGGTGAATCAAACCAGGGTATTGTTTTCTAATATGGCAATTCGTTCGAACCACGCATGGTTTTTCTTGCCGGTAGCTCTGGTGACGTTTGCGTTTGCGTATTCAGCCGTGGTTTTCGAGAGCTTTTTCTGGGGCTATCTGGGGCTTATGTTGGTCTGGTGCCTCATCTTCTCTCTCGGTTTCGGGGTTGTTATTTCAATGTTTCCCGCCCGCCATGCCCCTTCACAAGCCGTTATATCTGAGGTGGACTTCAAGTGGGACGCGCTCATCTTGTTATTGGGTGCCCTGGCGATTTTGGCGCTTTTTTATGATCGGTACGTTCTGCGTGGCATAGATTATTTCTCCGTTGGTTCTGCAAGAGCCAGGGAGCTTTTAAATGAAGGAGAATTTGATAGCTCATTCTTCAGTGTTTTCGGGAACTTTTTCCTCTACTGTTACCTGTTTCCTTTGATCCGTTCAGTCCTTTTCTGGGAAGAGCGGGGAAGCTGGGCTAATCTTTTGGTGGTTGTGTTGGGGGCAGTGCAGCTTGGTGCTATCTCCTACATTTCAGGTGGCAGAACGGCCATTCTCATCACTCTTTCACTTTGCGCTGGTGCATTGGTGGTTCGCACTATGCTCGGCAAACCCTTCAAGCCGGCTTTTTTTACGGTTGGGCGTCTGTTCTTTTTATTGGTCAGTGTAATTGCTGCTTTTGGTTTTATTTTCTGGCTTCGCAGCAAGACGTTTGGCACTGGAGACTCGTTCGCCTATTTTCTGAATATCTGTAAACACTTGACGGGCGGTATGGCGCTGAGCTGTGATTTTGGCGTCGAATCGGGCCCGTTGAAAGACGTGATAAATTATCTGAATCTTGTGATCCTGTATGGAATTCACGGTACCTGGCTGACGGAAGAAATTGTTCAATTCGGCTGGCAGGGTGGATGGATAACACCACAAGGTCTATTCTCTCTGGTTTTTTCACGCTTTGGAGTAGAGGCTCCCCCCAGTGCTTTCAGTGGGTTTTGGGTGCCCGGTCCTGCGGCACTATTGAATGATGCAGGTTTTTTCGGGGTCCTCGGTATCGGATTCGGTTTGGGTGCAGTTGCGGGTTATTTGGTTGGCCAGCTCGAGCGATCTTCCAAACTGTTCGTCGCCTATGTCCTCGTTTTTGGGGTGTCGTTCTGGTTTCTATCTTTCCTGATCGTTCCAACTAACATTCCTGGTTTCGTGATATCGGTTTGGCTTGGCCTCTTTCTAGCTGGTGCCAGCCTTATTCTTACTCTAATGAGAAAGTTCATTCAAAAAAGGCTTTCATGAAGATAGGGCTTACAAATTTATTTTCATTCCGACCTCATGTTGAGCACCTTGAGTTCCTGGCTCAGCTTCTGGAGGGTGACGGCCACGAGGTTGTCTTTCTCACCTGTGATTCGGCAGTAGATACCTGTTATATCCGTGAGCTTCGGGGGCGTTCAAGATTGCGGGAGTGTGCTCAATGCATCGTTGGCGGCGTTCGCAGTTACCGATCAGATGGCGTTACGGCAATCAATAAAAACCATTCCGGGCTTTCTGAATCGGATCTGGAAACGCTTGCTCTTTCGAGCTCTGCAACATTGACGCGAACCGAATCAGAACGTGAATGGGACGAACCGAGTGTTCGTGAAATACGAAAACGGCTTGCAGGCCCAATAAGCCAGGCCTACCAAAGTGCTCGAAACTGGATCGTCGAGGAAGGTATAGAGGGGGTGATCTGTTTTAATGGTCGTATGGATCTTCCTCGGGCTGTTACCTATGCCTGTGAACAGCTTGATATACCGTATATCACCCACGAAAGAACCTGGTTCGGGGATGGTATTCAGCTGGTACCCAATGGAAATTGCCTCTCTCTGAAAGCTCTTGGCGAGCTGGTCAGAGAATTTGACGATAAGCCTCTGACTGCTTCGCAGGCGGCATACGCTGGCAAGCTGATCGGTGATCGGTTCCTGCAGCGCAACTCTCTTGAGTGGCGGCTTTACAACAAGAATCCGGAACCGGCGCCTTGGCCACTACAGGCGCCGGGTAAGCGCGTGCTGGTGTTGCCCAGCAGCAAGAACGAGTTCGCTGGCCATGATGAGTGGCGTACGGAATGGGCGGACAACACGGAAGCTCTGGATGACTTCTTCGAGGCTTTCAATATTGATGCTTCTCAAGTTGTGCTTCGCTGTCATCCAAACTGGGCGGAGACAATTGGCAGTGTGCAAGGCAACCGGTCGCTGAACCTCTACACCGAATGGGCCGGCCGGCAGGGCATTCACTGTATTCGCAGTGAGGAGAAAGCAAACACCTACGATCTTATTCAGCAGGCAGATATTGTTGTACTCAACGGTGGCAGTTCGGCGGTGGAAGCGGGAGCCTGCGGTAAGCAGGTGGTATGCCTGGGACCATCGACCTATCAGGAGGCTGGTTTCGTGCATGTGTTTCGGTCCCGAGAGGAATTGCATGATGGCAGGGGGGAGTTGAACCTTGATCCGGAGCTGGTTAAGCGCAAAACCCTGCGCTTTCTGTATGTCCGCTCGCACCGGTTCCCGCAGTTTGTTCCCTATGTCAAAGCCGTAGAAACTACAAAATATCGCTATTTTAAAGGGGCCAGCGCTGAGGTATTGATTCGAATGCTGAGTGAAGGGCGAATCCGTCCGGACGACCCTGAATTTTCTGAAACTGAACGCACCGAAGACGGTGTGTTGGCAGCACTGGAACGTGCAGATTGGGCAAAGTTGGCCGATTATCAGCGGCCGCTGGAGGTTGGTGTTCCTTTTGAAATAAACAGACGAGCCGGCCTGAAATGGATTGATGGTTTCAGGGCGAAATTTGCTAGAGGAGATCGGGCCGGATGAATCATGGCGAACCCAGGGTGTCCATCGTAATGCCCGCCTATAATGCCAGCCAGTATATTGAAGCGACAATCGCCTCAGTGCTCAGGCAGACCGAACCGGATTGGGAGCTGATCGTTGTTGATGATTGCTCAACGGACGATACCCGGGACAAAGTCAGCGCCTTCGCTGAATCGGATTCCCGCATCCGGCTTATAGCCCTTGAGAAGAATTTTGGCGGCCCTGCAGGCCCACGGAATGTGGGCATTCGGTCAGCGCGGGCGGATCTGGTAGCGTTCCTTGATTCTGATGATATCTGGCATCCGGATAAGTTGAGGGTCCAGCTTGCGGCTGTCGGTGATGTATCGAACGCGTTTGTTTGCAGTGGCATGGTGGATTTTTCAGACGAGAGTACTCTTCGGTTTGAGCCAATAGGCAGCGTGAAGAGCGACAGGATTACCTATTGGCGGCAGTCGGTCAGGGCTCAGATTCCTACTTCCAGTGTGCTTGCTTCAAAAGCACTGTTGCTGAAGACACCTTTTTGGGAAGATCCTGCTTATAAGGCGGTAGAGGATTATCATTGTTGGCTTCGCATTCTCCAGTTGGTCGACCATTGTGAGAAACTGAAAGCGCCGCTGCTGTGCTACAGGAAAAGCGAGGGGCAGATTTCCGGCTCCAAACTCATGATGATGAAGAAGGTGTTGAGGGTGCACAGGGATTTTCCCGGGCGGTCTCTGTTTACGGCCTACGTTTACACACTTACCCATGTTTTGGGTGGGTTTTATTTCAGATTTTTGAAGAAAGGTATGTGATATGCGAGTTCTGGTAACCGGAGGAGCCGGCTTTCTTGGTTCCCACCTCTGTGAGCGTTTGCTCTCCGAAGGGCATGACGTTTTGTGTGTTGATAACTTCTTCACCGGCCGAAAACGCAATATCGCGCATCTGATGCACAATCCCTATTTCGAAGTGATGCGACACGATGTCACTTTTCCGCTCTACGTAGAGGTTGACCAGATCTATAACCTTGCCTGCCCGGCTTCTCCTGTTCATTACCAGCATGATCCGGTTCAGACCACCAAGACCAGTGTTCATGGTGCGATTAACATGCTGGGGTTGGCGAAGCGCCTGGGAGCGCGCATATTCCAGGCGTCGACTAGTGAGGTTTATGGCGATCCCGAGGTTCATCCTCAACCGGAGAGTTATTGGGGCAAGGTAAATCCGATTGGTATACGGTCCTGCTACGACGAGGGGAAGCGGTGCGCTGAAACGTTGTTTTTTGACTACTATCGCCAGCACAACCTGTCAATCAAGGTTGCCAGAATATTCAATACCTACGGCCCACGTATGCATCCGAATGATGGGCGGGTAGTTAGTAATTTTGTTGTTCAGGCTCTCAGGGGCGAAGACATTACCATTTACGGTGAGGGGCAGCAGACCAGGAGTTTTTGCTATTCCGACGATCTCATCGAAGGGTTTGTCCGGCTGATGAACTCACCGGAGGAACTGATCGGCCCGGTTAATCTCGGGAATCCCAATGAGTTTACCATTCGGGAGTTGGCAGAGGCGGTCATTGAACTGACAGGGTCCAGCTCCAGCTTGATCTTCAAGCCGTTGCCTGAAGATGACCCAAAGCAAAGGCAACCGGATATCTCATTGGCGAAAAGCCAACTTGATTGGCAGCCGAGCGTGGAGCTAAAAGAAGGTTTGGTCAAAACCATTTCTTACTTTGATGAACTTCTGAAAACTTCGGACATTGATTAGTCCATGGCCGGCGGGACAAAAATACTGGTTACTGGAGCTTCAGGCTTTATCGGTTCTGAGCTTTGCAAGGTTCTTGTAGAGCGAGGGTATCTGGTGACAGCTCTGGTTCGCTCCCAGCAGGCATTTCCCATGGCTGGCGTCCAATACCTTGTTCAGGACCTGGAAAGCCAGTTTCATGTGTCGTTGCTGGCAGACAATTTTTATGCAGTCGTTCACCTTGCCGGCAAGGCTCATGGCAAAGGCGGCCCCGGCGAGCAGACTTCAGAGGCGTTCGAAAAAAGCAATGTTGCTCCAACAAGGCGTCTCGCTGAAGCTGCGGTTGTTGGCGGGATTCGTCGCTTCATCTACCTGAGTTCGATAGGCGTTCATGGCGATCGCACACTGGGTACGCCAATTTCGGAGCAAAGCAGCGAAAGCCCCCATGCAGATTACGCGCGGTCAAAGCTTCAGGGAGAAACAGTTTTGAGGGAAAACCTGGTCGGAACATCAACCGCGTTCTCTATTATCCGTCCTACATTGGTTTATGGACAGAACGCACCAGGTAATTTTGGCCGGCTTGTCGAAATCTGCCGTCGGGGTGTGCCGTTGCCCTTCCAGTATGCCAATAATCGGCGAAGCTTGGTTTCACTGGAAAGTCTTGTCCGTTTAATCATTTTATGCATCGAACGACCGGAGGCTGAGAATCAGGTTTTTGTGGCGGCGGATAAAAGTCCGGTTTCCACCCGTGACATAATCCGGAGTCTTCGTCGCGGAATGGGTAGGAGAGCCAGCCTTTTACCGGTGCCTTCAGGGCTTCTTCGGCGGGGGCTTGCAGTTACCGGTCGGTCGTCTGTTTACCAACAGCTGTTCGGCGATCTCGAAGTGGATTCAAACAAAGCTGTCAACCTCCTTGGTTGGAAGCGGGAGGCCGATACTTTGGGGCGGTTGCAGCTAATCGGGCGAAAGGCGGAGTAATGCTGATTCGCATATTGGATATTGTTTTTTCCGCTGCAGGGCTGGTTTTGGGGTTGCCTGTGATGGTCGTTCTTTTTGCGGTTGGGCTGTTTGATACTGGTTCTCCACTTTTTGTTCAGGAGCGCGTTGGCCGCAACCGCAAACCATTCAAGCTCGTGAAGTTCCGGACGATGAAAAAATCAGCCGCCTCTGTAGCCACGCACCTGGCAAATGCTTCAGAGATAACCCGGTTTGGCCGTTTTTTACGGAAGACCAAGCTGGATGAATTACCGCAGTTGTGGAACGTTTTAAAAGGCGAAATGAGCCTTGTCGGGCCGCGCCCCTGCTTGTTTAATCAGGACGAACTTATTCAGGCGCGGGAGAAGCGTGGGGTGTTTTTGGCAAGGCCAGGAATTACCGGATTAGGGCAGGTCACTGACATAGATATGTCGACTCCGGAACTGCTTGCTGAAACGGACAGGAAGATGATCGAGCAGATGTCGGTTCGTTCCTACTTTCAGTACATTCTGCAGACTGTCACCGGAAAAGGTTCGGGCGATCGTGTCAGGGAGTGAATTTGATGCTTGAGGCTTTTTTTGCGTTGCCAAGGGTATACAAAAGGATTCTGTCGGTTGCCTCCGACATATTTGCCTTGACGTTTTCAATCTGGGCAGCCTACGCCCTCAGGCTGGAACAGCAATACTGGCTTCCTGACCAGAAGCAGGCGTTAGTGGCTGTCGTAACCGTTCTTTTTACGATTGCTTTTTTTATTAAGCTGGGCTTGTATCGGGCGGTAATTCGTTATTTGTCGGATAAAGCTTTTATAACAATCGTGTATGGGGTGTTTGCCTCCTGTCTGACTTTTATCGTTCTTGGTTATTTATTCCAGGCATTTGTACCTCGCTCCGTGCCGGTTATTTATGGTGCTTTGGCGTTTGTGTTCGTGAGTGGCAGTCGCCTGGGGGTCCGGATGCTTGTGAACCGGCCCTGGGAGAAAGAGAAGGAATCAGTGGCAATAGTGGGTGCTGGTGAGACAGCCATGCAGCTGGCATCTGCGCTGGCGCAGGGAACTGAATACAGGCCGACGGTATTCATCACGTTCGAGAGCAAGAACCACAAAACGACGGTGAACGGCTTGCCAGTAGTGAGCCTGCAGCATACCGCCAAGAGTATCAAGAAGTATGGTATTCGGAGAATTCTACTGGCCTTGGATGCGGATTCTACGGTTGATCGCAAAGCATTGATAAGTGAGCTTGAAGCGCTTTCCGTACCAGTTCAGACAGTGCCTTCCATGTCAGAGTTGGTTGCGGGGCAGGCAAGAATCAATGATATCCGGGATCTTGAGCTTGAAGATCTGCTGGGGAGAGATCCGGTCCGTTCAGAACCGGAAGTTGTTGCAGCTAGCCTCCACGGAAAATCTGTAATGGTGACTGGTGCAGGTGGTTCTATCGGTTCGGAGTTGTGTCGACAGATTATTCGCCATAAACCAAAAAAGCTGGTGCTTTTCGAACAGAATGAGTACTCGCTTTATGCTATCGAACGGGAGTTGCAGGCGGTAAATGTGGTTGATGGCCTGGATATTTCCATCTACCCAATACTCGGAAGCGTAACCCATCGGCGCAGATGCGAAGTTATCATGAGAGCCTTTGCGGTAGAAACAGTTTACCACGCGGCGGCTTATAAGCATGTCCCACTGGTTGAGCACAACGTAATCGAGGGAGTTCAGAACAATGTTCTCGGCACCTGGCATGTTGCGGAGGCTGCCATTGGAGCAGGTGTCGATAGATTTGTGCTCATTTCCACTGATAAGGCTGTTCGCCCGACCAATATCATGGGCGCTTCAAAGCGTTTAGCTGAATTGGTGTTGCAAGGGTTGTCCGAGAGTCAGGATTCGACGGTTTTCTCAATGGTCCGGTTTGGTAATGTGTTGGGCTCCTCTGGATCCGTTGTTCCGCTGTTTCGCGATCAGATTCGAGATGGGGGACCTATTACCGTAACTCATCCGGATATTATTCGTTATTTCATGACGATCCCCGAGGCGAGTCAGTTGGTTTTGCAGGCTGGCAGTATGGGCAAGGGCGGCGAGGTATTCGTTCTAGACATGGGGGAGCCGGTAAGGATCGCTGATCTTGCCAGAAAAATGATCCATCTTATGGGGCTAGTGGAGCAAACGGACGATCAGCCCGATGGAGATATAAAGATTGTGTTTACAGGGCTCCGCCCAGGCGAGAAGCTTTTTGAAGAATTGCTTATCGGCAATAATCCCCATGGAACCGATCACCCGAGAATCATGATGGCCAGAGAAAGCTCAATGCCATGGGCCAATTTGAAAGCAGCTCTAAATAGGCTGGCCGATGCAAGTAAAAGATTCGACTGTGAGGAAGTAGTGAGCATTTTAAAAGAATGCCCGACTGATTATCAGCCGGTGGAAAGTCAATTGGTGGATTTGATTGCGACAGCTCCTGAGTTAGGGCAAACCGCTGAATCTCGCAGTAACGTTCGTAATATGCCTATCTGAGTTACGACACCGTCCGACAAGAAGGTTGGACTATGACAACAAGGACTGTTAATGATTAATCTGCAACACCACGGCGCCACCTCTGGCGTAACCGGCTCCTGCCACGAACTCACCGTTGGTCACGCGGCCGAAAAGAACGGCATCCTCATAGACTGCGGCCTGTTCCAGGGCCAGGACGAGGGCCGCGGTGCTTCCGCGTCTGATCTCTCCATTGATTTTCCCATCGATCATATCCGGGCCCTGGTGGTCACCCACGTGCATATCGACCACGTGGGGCGCATTCCCTATTTGCTGGCTGCGGGTTTCGATGGGCCCATTATTTGTTCCGAGCCTTCAGCCATTATGCTGCCGGAGATACTGGAGGATGCCCTGAAAATCGGTTTCACCCGCGACCGGCAACTGATTGATCGGGTTCTGGGGCTGATTCGTTCCCGCCTGGTGCCGGTGCCTTATGGTCAGTGGCATTCGGTGTTTGCTGAGGATGATTGCTCGCTGTCGGTTCGGCTGCAGAGGGCTGGGCATATTCTGGGCTCGGCCTATGTTGAGTGTGATGCACGTGCGGGCGAATCTGAAGAACGGGTTGTGTTCAGTGGCGACCTCGGCGCGCCCCATGCTCCGTTGCTGCCCGCGCCCCAATCCCCCGAGCGAGCAGATCGGCTGGTGATCGAGAGCACTTATGGAGACAAAGACCACGAGGACCGGGAAACGCGGCGTTACCGGTTGAAGGCGGTTCTGGAACATTCGCTGGAAGACGACGGCACGGTGTTGGTGCCGGCCTTCAGTATTGGGCGGACGCAGGAGTTGCTGTACGAGATTGAGGGCCTGATCAATGAGTTTGGTGGAGAGCTCTGGAGCAACCTGGAAATTGTTGTGGATTCGCCGCTGGCGGCTGAATTCACTCGAATCTATCGAGACCTGAAACCCTACTGGGATGCCGAAGCCACAGAATTGGTCCACCAGGGCCGGCATCCGCTCTCTTTTGAGCAACTCACGGTCATCAGTTCCCATGAAGACCACCTCAATGCGGTGGATTACCTGGCCCGCTCCCATCGCCCCTGTGTGGTTCTGGCCGGTTCCGGTATGTGCGCCGGTGGCCGTGTGGTGAATTATCTGAAGGCGATGCTGGGCGATAAACGGAACGACGTGCTGTTCGTGGGCTATCAGGCCGCCGGTACGCCAGGACGGGATATTCTGACTTATGGTGCCCGTGGAGGCTGGGTGGAGCTGGATGGTGACCGCTATGATATCCGGGCCCGCGTTCATCAGGTCGGTGGCTATTCTGCACATGCGGGGCAATCGGATCTTGTGGCGTTTGTATCAGGTATACCCGTACCGCCCCGTGAGATTCGAATTGTCCACGGTGATCCGGGCGCTAAACTGGCGTTGAAAAGGTGTTTTCAATCCCTGACGGGTACAGACATAATTATCCCATCTGAGTAGGGCGGATCGACGCCGGGTTTTGCTTCTGGGGAAAGGAATTCAAATGAAGAAAATTGCAGTTATTGGTCTGGGTTATGTGGGGCTGCCTCTCGCCGCGGCCTTTGGTGAAAAGCGGGAGATTATCGGTTTCGATATCAATAAAAAACGAATTGCCGAGCTGAAAGACGGTGTTGATTTCACCCGTGAGGTGTCCCGGGAAGAGTTGGCAGGGGCGTCGGGTTTATCTTTTACCGATAACCTTGAAGGCATTCGTGATTGCCAGATTTATATTGTCACGGTGCCTACCCCGATTGATGAATTCAAAACCCCGGATTTAACCCCTCTGGTAAAAGCCAGCGAAACCGTAGGCAAGGTTTTGAAGCAGGGCGATATTGTGATTTACGAATCCACGGTATATCCCGGAGCCACGGAAGAGGTTTGCGTGCCGGTACTGGAGAAAGTATCCGGCCTTGCGTTTAACAAGGATTTCTTTGCCGGTTACAGTCCTGAGCGAATCAATCCGGGTGATAAGGAGCATCGGGTAACCAGCATCATGAAAGTAACCTCTGGTTCCACTCCGGGAATTGCCGATGAAGTGGATGCACTCTATGCCAGTGTTATTACTGCGGGCACCCATAAAGCCAGTTCCATCAAAGTGGCCGAAGCGGCAAAGGTTATCGAAAACACCCAGCGTGATCTGAATATAGCGCTGATGAATGAGCTTTCGATGATTTTTTCTCGCCTGAAAATTGATACCCATGAAGTGCTTGCTGCAGCCGGCACGAAATGGAATTTCCTGCCATTCAAGCCCGGACTTGTTGGTGGGCACTGTATTGGTGTCGACCCTTACTATCTGACTCACAAGGCCCAGGCTATTGGTTATCACCCGGAGATTATTCTGTCTGGCCGGCGGGTAAACGACAATATGGGCCCGTATGCGGCGGCCGAGCTGGTTAAAGCAATGATTAAAACCGGGCATACCGTGGCATCGTCAAAAGTGTTGGTGATGGGGCTGACCTTCAAGGAAAACTGCCCGGATTTGCGGAACACTCGGGTGATTGATGTTATCCGTGAATTGCAGGATTTCGGCTGTTCCGTGGATGTGACAGACTGCTGGGCGGATAATACGGAAGCCGAGCATGAATATGGGATTTCACTGGTGGAGGCTCCGAAAGCCGGTGACTACGATGCGCTGTTTCTGGCTGTGCCTCATCGTGAATATGCCGCTAAATCGTCGAAAGAGTTGCGTGCTTATTTGAAAGATAATGGGGTTCTGTTTGATCTGAAGGGTGTTTTGCCGTTGGGCGAGGCGGATCTCAGATTGTAAGTACAATTTTCGTACAGCGTGTATTTTAAGAGTCGGTCAAGTTGATCGGCTTTTTTATTAAGGGCTCGTAAATAAATAATTTTGCCAGACTACATTTATTTTATTATTATTGTTCCTGACTTTTAGTCAACTCCACTTAAGTTTTTAAAACCCCTATTTGAATAAGGTTTTAATTCCATGGCAAAGATTAACGATTACTACCAGAAGAAACAGCTTATGGAAAAGCTTTCTGCAGAGCTGGAACAGCTTGAAAAAGACCAGGCTCTGAAAGGCGAACTTGAGTTTGAAAACAAGGTTCGCGCGTTGATGAAGGAGTATGACAAGTCACCGAAGGATGTTCTTCAGATTCTTTCTGCAATTGATCCCTCAGTGTCTGGCGCAAAGGCTGACACAACCGCTGGCAGCCGCCCGAAGCGCCCGATGAAGACTTACAAGAACCCGCACACCGGTGAAGTGGTCAAGACCCGTGGTGGCAATCATAAGACGCTGAATGAGTGGCGTCAGAAGCATGGTAAGGAAGCTGTGCAGAGCTGGCAGCAGGACTGATTCAGGCCTGCATTTGCTTCCCCCCTCTCCCCCGGCCCCTCTCCCGCAGGGGGAGAGGGGAGCTCAAAATCAAAGTTCTTCTTTAGCCCCTCTCCCCTGGCGGGAGAGGGGTTGGGGAGAGGGGGGAAATTAACCAACCACCACTCTGTTTCTTCCCCCTTCCTTGGCGGCATACAGCGCCTCATCCGCCTTCTGCATCCACTGCATATAGTTCTCAGGCTCTTCTGTTAACTGGGCTATGCCAATGCTGATGGTATAGCGGATCGGCGCCACGCTGGTTTCCACCACACTCTGTTCAATGCTTTCCCGTATCCGCTCGCAGATAATGCGCGCGCCCTCGGCGTCGGTTTCCGGCAGTATGATCCCGAATTCCTCTCCGCCGTAGCGGCCGGCGCTGTCGGACTGGCGGATGGCATTGCGGATGACCCTGGCGGTGTGTTTGATCACTTCGTCACCGGCCAGGTGGCCATGGGTGTCATTAACCGGCTTGAAGTGGTCGATATCAAACATCACCAGGCTGGTGGTGTGGCCATAGCGGCGGAAGCGTTCGAACTCCGCGTCCACCAGGTTTTCCCAGGTGCCCCGGTTGAGCAAGCCGGTCAGGCGGTCTGTCATGCTCAGTTTGGCCAGCTGTTCATTGGCCCGTTCCAGGGCCATTTTGCTGCTGGCAATGTCGGTAACGTCGTACACCATCAGGCACACTTTCTCGACTTCCCCATTTGTGCCGGAGAGCGGGCTGATGGTGAGGTTCTGGAACATGTACTCTTCAGTTCCGGTGATAGGGCGGGTATTGCGGAACTGGAACAGGTAAGGGCGTTGCTCCCACGATGTAAAGGCTTTGGTGTTGAGCAGGGCTACGGCATCTACTTTGCGGGTCAGCCAGGCTTGGGGGATATCCGGGAATACATCAAACAATACCTGGCCCTGGATCTTGCTGGCGGTGATGCCGCTGTGGTTTTCCATGAATCCGTTCCAGACTTCGACTTTGAAATCCAGGTCCAGCACCACCAGGCCCACTTCCACGGATTCCAGCATGTCCATCAGCCAGTGAAAGGAGTTGGCTTCAGATTCTTCTATGGCCATGAGTCAGTCCACCAGATATTGCAGGCGATCTTCGAGAAAAGGCACTGAATCTTCGGTAAGAAGAATCAGCATGTCGCATTCGATGTCCCGGTCTTCCAGGGCGTAGCAGATTTCGATACACAGCAGCTGTTCTTCACGGGCGCTGTGGTGTTCCAGCAACTCTGTAATTTGGCGGTGCTGCCCCAGCACCGTGGGGTGGCCAAGGCCGAGTTTCAGGTCGAGCTGGTCACCAATGCCTTTGAGGAAGGCTCCGAAGAGTATGCTGGACATATCCATCAGCACTTCTACGTTCACCGCTTCACCCTCAAGGGTGTCGTAGTGAAGCATTTCCGCCATTTCCCGGAAGCTGGCGTCTGCGAACAGCAGAAGAGCTTCTCCGGCGATGCCGGCCCCGGTGAAGCCCTGGCACACGGCAGAATAGGTGTCGCTGTCGCTGACCGAGGAAATGGCCATGTGCAGTTCGGAGTTGGCGAGGAAGGCCACCTTGGGAATGGGTTGCTTCACAAACACCTTCAGCAGGCGGGCCAGCAGATCGGAGGACCGCCCCATGGCCACGTTGGAGATTTCCTGCAGGTAGTCGTTCAGGGAAACGGAAATCTCCGGGCTGGCGCTGCCTGTATTCTTAAGGGTGGCATCCCGCAGTGCGGCGTCTTCGAGGTCTCCTGGGCGGTAGATCCCGTAATCCATCAGCAGGCTGAGCAGGAGGGAGGTCTCGGTGGGCTTTTTGATGAAATCGATGGCGCCGAGTTTTTTCACCCGCTCCCGGGCTTCGGGCTGGATATCGCCGGAAACCACGATGGTCATGACCGGCAGGTCTTCCTCGCGGATCTGCTCCAGTACCTGATAGCCGTCCATTTCCGGCATGTTCAGATCCAGGAACATCAGCTCTGCCTCATGCCTCCGCAATTTCTCAAGGGCTTCCACGCCGTCTTTTGCGTAACTGACATCCCCCCGCAGCCCCTCCGGCAGGGCCCGGGCCATTTGTTTTCTGGCAAGGGCGGAGTCGTCGCAGATCAGTATGCGGGTGGTCATTGAGGAAGCCGTTGAGGGTTGATCATAAGGGGCGAAAGTATATCAGTAGTGGTTGTTATGTACACGTTTGCTACAGCGTTCGTAACCGTAGGTAAGGTGTTGTAAGCATATTAAACCAAAGGTTTTGTGACTGTATTCAAACTTGGCCGAGTATTACTGAATTGTAAACGGCGATTGTGAACCTGCTCACTCTATTGGCCGGTCTGCCTTGTTTATAGTGTGTCGTCGGCACATAAAATAATAATGGTTTTTCAGAGACGCAATTATATGAGACAGCAGGCGTATGGATACGCTGCCGTCACCCTGTTCTGCCTGGGTATTGCGCCCGTTGCCCAGGCCGAGCTGAAGCCCATTTCAGACGAAACAATGGGTGAGGTGACCGGGCAGGGGTTTATTCAGATTGAAAACATACCGGGAGATCCCCACCAGTTCACGCGGATGACGCTGAGCATGGACGTGGAAACCCGGATGAATGTGGACGATGTGAAAGCGGGTGAGATCGACGGCGGAGTGGACTTCGCGGCGCAGCACGTGGCCCTGGGGCACATTGCCCGTAATGACGGCGTTCAGTATAACGGTCGCGCCTACAATGCCGGTGACACGGTGCCTTTTGAAGCGTTCCAGCCCTATATCGAGCTGGCGGAAGATCCCTCCGAGGGCAGGCTCTCCGGATTCCGCATGGGGTTCGGGCAGGCGAGGGGATCTGTCTCTTCACTGACCAGCAGTTTCAGTGGCGATATCGGGCTTAAGCTTGTTGATGATAGCGGTACCGAATTTGACGCCACCTTATTCGACCAGAATTCCCAGGCCACCAACTATCGGGCCAGTTACATTGGTATAAACGATGGTTCGGCCGATTGCGCTCAGGGCATCAACTGTGCGCCGCTGACCCAATTGCAGTCGCTGTTTGTGGGCCAGGAAAGCACGGATGGCACGACCGGCTTCACCAGCGACTTCTTTATCGGCTTCCAGCGAGAAGGTGTTGAGTGGCAAAGCCCGGATGGCACGAACGTAATCAATGCCGGCAAGGGCGTGTTTATCAATCTGCCCACGAGCATGAAGGTGGATATGAGCCAGCTGATCAACCAGGGCTTGCCGCGACTGCAGACCCACCGGGAGGATATGGGTACCCGGCTGTTCTAGATGCTAAACTCCCGCCAGTCCGAAATTTATTTGGCAGGAGTTTAGTCCCTTGATCCGCTCTTTTTACTGGCACGATTACGAAACCTTCGGTGTAGATCCGGTTCATGACAGGCCTTCCCAGTTTGCCGGTGTGCGGACGGACGCGGATCTGAACATCATCGAGGATCCGCTGGTGCTTTACTGCAAGCCGGCGGACGATTACCTGCCATCGCCCGAAGCCTGTCTGATTACCGGGATCACCCCGCAAAAGGCCCTGGAAGATGGCTTTCCAGAGGCAGAGTTCATCGCCCAGATTAATGAAGCCTTCAGTCAGCCCGGCACCTGTGTGGTTGGCTACAACAGCCTGCGCTTTGACGACGAAGTGACTCGGCACACCCTCTACCGCAACCTGCGCGATCCCTACGCACGAGAATGGCAGAACGGCAATTCCCGCTGGGATATCATCGATATGGTACGCCTGACCTACGCGCTGCGCCCCGAAGGTATCAACTGGCCCCGCAAGGAAGATGGCAGCCCCAGTTTCAAACTGGAGGAGCTGACCGTTGCCAACGGCATCGCTCACGAAGCAGCCCACGATGCCATGTCGGATGTTGAAGCGACCATTGCAGTGGCCAAGCTGATCAAGGAGAAACAGCCGAAGCTCTTCGATTTTGTTCTGCAGAACAAAGACAAACACTCGGCTCGGGCGATGCTGGACACGGCTGCCATGAAGCCGGTGTTCCATATATCCGCCAAGTACCCGGCCAGCCGTGGGTGCTGTGCACTGGTTGCTCCGGTGGCCGAGCATCCAACTAACAAGAACCTGGTGATTGTTTACGACCTGCGCGAGGACCCCAGCGAGCTGATCGCCGCCAGCGCTGAGCAGATTCGTGAGCGTGTGTTTACTTCCCAGGCGGAATTGGGGGTGGGCGTCAGTCGCTTTCCTCTGAAAGGCGTGCAATTGAACAAGTGCCCGGTGCTGGCGCCGGCGAATATGCTATCCACCCTTTCTCCGGAGCGCCTCGAAGAATTGGCCCTGGACGGGGATACGCTGCGAGCCAACCTGGCCATGCTGCGCAAGGCGCCGGATTTGCCCGCCAGAATTGCCGAGGCCTTCGACCAGCCCCACGAAAGCGAGCTGACAGACCCGGATGAACAGCTCTATGCAGGTGGCTTTATCAGCAAAACTGACCGCGAGAAGCTGAACTGGGTGCTGGAACAGCCGGTTGAAACGCTTGGCGAGCTGGAGGTGACCTTCGAAGACGATCGCCTGCAGGAGCTGCTCTTTCGCTATCGGGCGCGGAATTACCCGGGTAGCCTCATGGGCGAAGAGATGGAAAAGTGGGAGGAGTTTCGCAGCCAGAGATTAATGCACCCGAAGAAGGGTTGGCGGTCTCTGGAGGCTTTTGCTCAGGAACTACAGCGACTGGCGGCAGACCCGGAACTGACGCCGGAGCGGCGGCATATCCTGGAGGATTTGCATTTGTATGGGGAATCTTTGATTCCTTATATCTGAGGATAAAGATGTTGGCTCCGTTGGAGCCGCCGTAAGGGCTTGCCCCCCCTCTCCCCAACCCCTCTCCCGCGAGGGGAGAGGGGCTAAATAGAGTTATCCGGACATGTGATCGAGAAGCCCGGCTCTGCGTTAGCCGGAAAGAGGAGTCAGGCAGAGTTATCTTGGGAATTTGATCCGAAGACTCCCCTCTCCCCTTTGTGGGAGAGGGGCCGGGGGAGAGGGGGTATCGAGCGCGAGACCTTTGCATCCCCCGCAAAACGGGCAGGAAGCCCACCACAAACCCAGGGACGAACCATGAACCAAACAACCTTCGCCAAACACCTCCGCAAAAATATGACCGACGCCGAAAGGCGCCTCTGGTTCCACCTCCGTGCCTACCGACTCAATGGAAAACGCTTCCGCCGACAGCAACCGTTGGGACCCTTTATTGTGGATTTCGTGCATTTCGGTTCAAAAGTCATCGTTGAGGCTGATGGTGGGCAGCACAGTGAGTCAGCAACTGACGAACGAAGAGACGCTTGGTTGAAAGCGCAGGGTTACAGGGTGCTTCGGTTCTGGAACCACGAGATTCTACGACAGACCGATGTGGTGCTCTCGGTTATTTACAAAGCAGTTGAAGGCCGAGGGGAATGAAGGAGTAACAATTTAACCACCCCCTCTACCGCAAGGGCTCGGGCTGCAGTACTTTTGCTGGGCAAAGCCTTCTCCGCGAGGGACTGGGGTGCAGGACTTCTGTTAGTAAAGCCCCTCTCCCGCCGGGGGAGGGGGGCTTTGCTGGTATTCTCCCCATATCTTTACCCATTATCTCCCCTCTCCCCAACCCCTCTCCCGCCGGGGGAGAGGGGCTTTGATGGTGTTGTCCTCATTTCTGTACCCCTAATCTCCCCTCTCCCCTGGCGGGAGAGGGGTCGGGGGAGAGGGGGAGAGGCGGAGAGGCGGAGAGGCGGAAGCGTCCTGGCCTCCACAATCCAAATCACCGCCGCTTCAAAAAATAAACACTCAAATTCTGCCCCATCAAACTCTGCACCTCACTGCCCAGTGCCTCCGCCTGAATTTGCTTCTGCACCGGTCCGGTTGCCAGGCTATGGCCATCCACATCCCGTGCTTTCACGAGCTTCCATTCCACCTCATTACTCGCCATAGCCATCAACTCTTTCAGCTGGGCGGTATCCTGCGGCCGGAACCATCTGTCGCGGCAGCCGCCGAGGCTGTAGAAATCGGCGTCGGCGGTCAGGTCCTGCCAGGCAGTATCGTTTCGGTTGGCGAGAACCATCCGGCGGAGCTGGCGCAGCGTCTGGCGGGTGGGTTGGAGCTTATGCTCGCTGACCAGTTTGCGAATCTGTCTGTCGCCGGACGTTTGCTCGGCAATGGCGGTGTGCATGTGCACTACAGCGCCGGAGCCGGTGGCTTGATTAACCAGGGCCGCCAGAGACAGGGTGGTCATGGCCGGGGAGGGCAGTCGACCGACTTCGATCCAGTGCACCTGTTGGCCATCAATGTTTTAAGGCTGCTTTCGGTGCGGTAGGCCAACCGAGACCAGGACGGCCATGCCTGGGGAGCATCGGTCTTATCCAGACAGAGTTCCTCGGCCTTCTCATCGAAATTCTGTTTGATGGCCTCTTCTTCGGCCCGATCGTAATAGCTGGCGGCCAGAACGGGCTGCAATGCCAGGGGCCAGTCCACGAGGTTCCATTGGCCAAGTTGCACTGCGAAGGGCTGGTGGAAGAGAGCGCCGTACATGGCGCTGGTCATCAGTGAGCCGATGAGTCCGTCCTGTTCCTCGCCAAGGACAAACTGGGCCTGGATGCTGTCGTTGATGGCAGAGACCAGCCGTTCTTCATCGTCTTCAACTGCCAGGGCATAGCCGGTTCTGTCCGCATACTGGGCAATGGCCAGCGTCAGGCGCTGGAGTTCGTCCCGAAGTTCAACGGTTTGTGCGACTTCGGCGATGATCGCCCGACGCAGCAGGGTAACCAGCTCTTCCATCGCAGGATTGGGCATCAGGGTTTTCTGGGGGGCAAGGATCAGCAGTTCGTCTTCGCTGGCGGCTTCAGATAGCCCCGACATTCCTGCCGGGCCTTCAGCCGCTGGATATGGCTGAGACCGTTGCTGTTGGACTCCCCATAGGCAAGGTTGGCCTGCAGGAGCAGGCGCGCAACCTGGGCCTGCTGGGATTGGGAAACCTGGACTTGATGCTTGGCTTGCATGGGACACCTCGTGATAACAGCCGCAATCCGGAGCGGCAAAGGTCTGCAGTTTTTGACGGTTTGCCGTGCTTTGAGGGAGGTGTTGCGAAAGGTGTGCCAGTTCTCTAAATCAACCGAACAGGCCCCGGATAGCGTGCAACCAGCTCATCGGAGGTAAGTAGCAAGAAACCTTCTGTCTCTGCCTGGGCGACCAGAATCCGGTCGAAAGGATCCTTGTGTATGTCCGGAAGGTGGCTTACGGCAAGTGCGTGCTGCGACGATATCGGCAATTCCAGGTAGCCGTTATCCATAAGGCCACGCCTCAGTAGATGCGGATCAACGTGAAAATCCGGTCGGCCCAGCCCATTCTTGATAACCACTTCCCAAAGACTTGCGGCGCTGAAATACAGGCGGTTACTTTCGTTGCTGATCAGGGTTGCCGCCTCGGGTGACAGCTTATCCGGCTCGGCCGCTGCCCATAGCAGAATGTGGGTATCCAGAAGCAGGTTCACCTCAGCCTCCGAACATTTCAACTATTTCGTCCTGGCCCATCCGGTCAAAATCTTCCGGCACCGTGAATTCACCTGCCATGAAGCCAATCCGTTTTTGCTGGCTTTGTTCGGGGGAATCGTAAGCCATTACCCGGGCAACCGGCTTTCCCGCTTTGGCGATGATGAATGCCTCGCCCTTGGCGGCACGGGCCACCAGTTGTGACAGGCGGGTTTTTGCTTCGTGCATGTTGACGGATTCCATTTTTCCTCCATAGACTTAGTTCTTTGAACTTAGTCTATCACTGGCGAGGTAGTTGGGCTACCTTCCGGCGCATTTCTGATTAGGCAATGCCGCAACAAGGTAGAGTGCCGGGAAGGTGTGGGTTAGACTTTTGGGAAAGCGACTTATTTATAAGGGAGCGGGAATGGCTAAATCCGGATTGCCAGGTGTCCTGAGGGATCGACACGGAGAACTGAACCAGCTTTGCCGTAAGTACAATGATTGCGTTTAGAAATGTGCTCATGAAGTGGACCCCAAACTACCGGAGCCCTTATGCCCCCGCCAGCCAACAAAGCCTACCAACTCAAAGTATCACTTCTCGGCGCCCGGCCGCCGATCTGGCGCCGGTTGCTGATTGCGCCGGATACCACGTTTCAGGATCTTCACCGGATTATCCAGTTGGCGATGGGCTGGCAGGCCTGTCATCTGCATATGTTTCAGGCGGGTGATGACCGGTTGATTGGTGATCCGGCGGAGGATTTCGATGGCATGCTGAATTTTCAGGATGAAACCATGGTGGCGGTGTCTGCTGTGCTCAACAAGGAAGGGCAGGCTCTGACGTATGACTATGATTTCGGCGACAGCTGGGAGCATGAGGTACGGCTTGAAAAGGTCCTGCCGGGCGATCAGGGCGAGCCGTTGCCCCGCTGCATAAAAGCCGTGCGCCAGTGCCCGCCAGAGGATGTCGGTGGCTTGCCCGGATTCTACGATTTTCTGGAAGCCATGGAAGATGCCGCTCATCCGGAGCATGTGGCAGTGCGCGAGTGGATGGGTGGCGAATGGTTCGAGCCGGAGTTTGTGGATCTTGATGACATCAACCAGGCGCTCGCCGAGCGGGATGCCCTGTTTTCCGAAACCGAATCCGAACCCGATATCCCGCCGGCCAGAGACTTCTTCGGCCTTAGCCCCAGCCAGGTTTATGAGCTGCTGCAGAACCCACTGAATTGCCCCTCTGTGTTCAAGCCGCTGATCGATGCCGAAGCCGTAAACCGCGAACTCGACACCGCGCCGGTCATCCGGATGGCGAAAGTTCTGGTTGAGGCCATGAAAGGCAAGGGCATCCGCCTCACCGGCAAGGGCAACCTGCCTCTCAAACAGGTCAAGGCCATGATTGAAGCCGGTGGAGAAGAGATTGTGGCACCGATGGCGAGATATTCTCCGATTCGCTCCGAGGAGCACATTCTGGCCGTGATTCTCACCCGCGTGTTGCTGGAAATTGCCGGCTATACCAAAAAGCAGAAAGGTGTACTTTCACTCAAAAAAACCGCCGAAACCAGGCTTGAGAAAAAAGGCTGGTTAATGGTTTACAGGGATCTGCTCTCCACCGCGTTCTCGCGGCTCAGCTGGGCTTCCATGGACCACTACGATGGCCTGGATGAAATACAGTACACCGCACCATTCTGCTTCTGGCTGCTGTCAGAGAAAGGCGAGCAGTGGCGCCCGGTGGACGACTACCTGGAGGACATGCTCAAGGCCTTTCCCCGGCTGCCGCTTGCCGCCTACCCGGTGGTCTACATGAGCGATGAGGAGCAGGCACGATCTGCGATGCGCTCAAGAATGTTGACGCTGTACCAGCTACTTGGCCTGATCGAGCTGGATCCTGAGCATGCACGGTTGCGGAGTGAGGGTGAGCAGATGATGCGGCGGACGGCGTTGTTTGAGGGGCTATTTACCAGAGTATAAGTTTCGGGGCTGGCTCCAAAGTAGTGGCGGTGCATTCTTTGGCAATTTTTGCCATTATCTGACCATTAGAGGGCTTAATTATGGCAACGATGAATATATCCCTGCCCGATGCGATGAAAACCTGGGCAGAGCAACAGGCCGAATCTGGTAGGTATTCCAATACCAGCGATTATGTTCGTGATCTTATTCGTAAAGATCAGGACCGGCGACACAAAATCGACCAGTTACAAAGTCTCGTTACAGCGGGAATTGCCAGTGGCAAAGGGACTTGTTCAATGGATGAACTGAGAGTTTCTGCAAAGAAACCAGCCAGGGATTCATCCACCGCGATCACTTCCACATCGTCCAGATAGCTGGCCAGTTCCATGGCCCGTTGGCCGGACTGGGCGCCGCAGACCATGATGCGCAGAGTGGCCGGGAGATTGTCGGTGTCCAGCCCCAGTTCGGTGACCATCGCGGCCTTCTCATCGAAATTCTGTTTGATCGCCTCTTCTTCTGCCCGATCGTAATAGCTGGCGGCCAGAACTGGCTGCAATGCCAGAGGCCAGTCCACCAGGTTCCACTGGCCAAGTTGTACCGCGAATGGCTGGTGGAAAAGGGCGCCATACATCGCGCTGGTCATCAGTGAGCCGATGAGCCCGTCCTTTTTCTCACCAAGGGCAAACATCGCAGGATTGGGCATCAGGGTTTTCTGGGGGCAAGGATCAGCAAATCGTTTTCACTGGCGGCCTCAGATAGCCCCGGCATTCCTGCCGGGCCCTCAGCCGCTGGATATGGCTGAGGCCATTGCTGTTGGACTCCCCATAGGCAAGATTGGTCTGCAAACTCCACCGTCCATAGTCGAGCCATCGGGTGATCGGCCTGCCAAGGCTGCGGTAAGTTTTGTCCTCAGTCTACCTGGACCAGCCGCACAGGCCCCGGGTGCGCGCCACCAGCTCATTCGAGGTAAGTAGCAAGAAGCCCTCAGTCTCCAGAGGCTGGCAGCACTGAAAAACAGGCGGTTATCTTCATTGCCGATCAGCTCTGTCGCCCGAGGGGATAACTTGGAGGGCTCACCTTTGGCTGCACGGGCAACCAGTTGCTGCAAGCGGGTTTTCGCTTCCTGCAAATTGACAGATTTCATGATTGACCTGACCGGCCATCTAAACTTGTTCAAAAGAACTTAGGGAGACTCTGAATAAGTCTCAAAATCAGCGATAATACGGCCATCGTCAACCGCACAGGATTCATCACCACCATGGATCAGATTACCGTCTCCGAAGCCGAGTACCAGAACAAGAAGCGTAAAACCCGCCGCGAGATTTTTCTGGAACGGATGGACAAGCTGATT